>Ga0308164_10002258_pt1 | contig 19698 bp, 16 predicted proteins | sample PhyTR2_FD_201031 | JGI IMG/M metagenome (GOLD analysis project Ga0308164, IMG submission 201031) | Phyllosphere microbial communities from UC Gill Tract Community Farm, Albany, California, United States - DLSLT.R2 | ecosystem: Host-associated > Plants > Phyllosphere > Unclassified | place: USA... | reverse complement strand
AAAGGACCAGTCACTGAAATGACCTGCCCGCATGAAAAGGCGCCCCACAGACGTCACACTGCCTTCTGCATGAAGGGTCACTTCCACGCATCCTGTCACGCCCTGACCGTACAAAAATACTGGTATAAACTTTACAGACCGGTCGTCGTAACGCAGGGTGATAGCGGCAATCTCAAAAGTCCCGCCCTCCACCAGCAGGTCCGTAACAGAGACGGTAAATGTTTCCACATTCAATCCGGTACCCACCAGCCACGCATCCATCTGTTCCTGAAGCTGCACCATTCGCAGGCGAAACTCTGCAATATCGGCCTGAGTCTTGCTGGTAGATAAGATCGGGGCTGGCTCTCTGGCCTGCAGTTTTTCGAGGAACTGTGATTTTACTGACATGGTATTAACTGGCCTTACAGACGGGTTGCTGTGTCAAGATACTGCTGTTGCTTCAGGTGTCGCAGGAGAACCCGCCCTTCTGGCATAAACTCTGTGCCATAGCGTACGAGGCCAACACCGTTAAGTTCCGCATCAATGGCGTAGCGCAACTCACCGGGGATGTTCTGTTCCAGCAGGACAACGGCTATTTTTCTCAGGCGTGGCTCATATCTGAGCAGAACAGCCGACAGAGCACCCATCAGTTCATGGGCAGTCCCCGGCATGCCCTGCAGGATTTTGGTCATATCCGGCAGGCCATAGTCCGGCAGATGCGCCAGCGTGCCAGCACGGCAGTTAAGGATCCGTTGCATATTATCCAGCACCGACAGGATGACCTGATTTTGTTCACTGACCTGATGGAGATCGAGGCCGCCGGTGAAGTTGCCGTAGAGTGTTTCATACAGTGACGGACGGGGTGACTCACTCATCTCTCAGCGCCTGAAGTGTCAGCCGGTTGTTCCCCGCCTCAATGACGCGGGCTTTATCCGGATCGAGATCGTCACGACTCAGCACCACACGCCAGGTGTTGTTCTCCTGGTCCGGTGACATAAACATCCCGGCCACCGCCACATACTGCGCACTCTCTTCCATCGGCATATCAATCGTCACTGCCCCACCCGGCTGCAGGCGGATGTCTTTCTCCGCCACCAGGTCTGCTTTGATGGCCTGACTGTCAGCCTTAAACAGTGACGGATAGTCAGTCATGTCGAATGTTTTCCGGTCTTTGAGCTGGTAAATACGTACCACCGTCGACAGCGCCACACCGCCTGCATTGCTGTTAACGGCCTCGCGGGCGCGGATATCCAGATGCAGGGTTTTTACCTGCTTGTAAAAAATCGATTTGGTCACGGCAACGGTGCCGTCCGTCACTTTCTGGGTCAGCCCACAGCCAGCGAGCATCAGTGTGATGCCCGCGGCCAGTGCAACCAGAGGAAATTTACCAGCGGTAATCGCCATCTTCATCGGTCTCCCTGCGGTGAATATTTTCCTGTACCCGCTCATAGCGGCCAAGATTGATGGTTATGGTTTTGGGGTGCATGACGGTGTTCGCTGCATTCAGCGGCCGCATCACGGCGGTACGGCCCAGTTGCACGGCACCTGCCTGCGGTTTACTGCTGATGGTCGCGTCAGGCAGCAGACTTCGGTCGACACACAGCTGTAACCGCACATCGAGGCGGGAGCCAAGATAGACATGCAGCAGCGCCATTAAATCCGTGTGAAGCTCCCCGCCCGGTAACCAGCCCTGTACTTCAGCCGGGTCAGAGGTAGTCAGGCGCATCAGCACCCGGCTGTTCACGTCGGTGGCATAGCTGCCCATCACCGGACGGTTTGTCAGGGTGACGGGCTGGCTGACGCTCATGGTCAGGGGCTTTTTCAGCGGCGCGCGGCGTTTATCGTGGTGCCAGATTTTCGCCTGTGTGTTGGGTGCCAGCAGGCGCACCAGCGAGGCCATGCCTTCTGCGGTACGCCCCGGCAGCAACATGACCGGCAGCAGTGCCAGAAAGCGTGAAGCCGGAGTCGCGATACTGTCCGTGCAGCCGTTAATCCCGAGCCCGGCAAGTCCCAGCAGGTACTGCGAGGTGTTGTCCTTACCGCCTTCTTCGAAAGTCGCCGGGTATGAGTATTTACGCCAGATACGGTAGTACTGGGCAATCAGCCGGTGGTTGAAGATATCGAGGAAATCCGCGGTGGCCTCATACCCTTCCCGTCGCTGGGTAATGTCATCGATATAGTGCGTCGGCAGCGGGGACTCCACGCCGTAGAGTCCCATAAAGGTGATGCGCACAGTCGGCGGCAGATGCGAATGCTCAGACTGCTCAATACCTTTAATTTCTGAAGCCGGAAAACCCATCCCCGGGTGTGGCCGAAAACGTACCGGTTCATGACGTACCTGCCAGGTACTGCCCGTAACCGGTTTGTCCGGCTGGTTCTGCTCCAGCAACTGGCAGAAGCGGTAAAAGTTGATATATGGCAGCCGGTCCCCCAGTTGCGCTATCAGCCGGGCAGGCGCGGACTGTGATTCTCTTTCCACCGGATGCATTTTCCTTCTGGCTGAACAATGAGGGTGAGCTGGTTAAACTGGTTCATATCGGCATACAGAGCAAAGAACCGGTTTAGCATTTCACCGAACAGGTGAATATCGCCCTCGCCGGTGAAGCCGTTGCTGTCGAGGGTCACTTCGATATCCAGCCCCCGCAGCAGGTAGCCCTGCTCAAAACGTTGCAGGCGGTGGTGCTCCACCTGCTGAATCGCCTCCAGACGCCGGGTATTCAGTTCATCTCCCTGCCAGTTATAGAGTGCCAGCGTCCCGCGCAGCACTTCGGCAGTACTCATCATATTCAGAAACCCGGAGCCGAGGTGGCTCAATACCCGCCAGTGGAAACGGTCTTCCGCAGGCGGGTAAACCGGCAGCGTGGGCTTACAGAGGTTGCGTACTGAAAGCGGTGTACTGACCACCTGCTCACTGCGGTCGAGCAGCGTGCTCTGAAGCGCCCGGCGCGGTAACTGACCGTTGGTGCCGGTGATTTGCAGCGATACGGCTTCGCGCTCAAACAGGCGGTCATCTTCCCACTGGTGCCCGCCCAGAATCAGCCAGGTGTCATACAGCCCGGTGACACCCCGCTTAACGCGGGTGTGGTAATAGCGAGGTGGCGCATGACTGCGCATCATCCCGCCCTTGTGGCGGAAGCTGCTGAACGGCACGTATTCGGCATCACTGGTGCGGTTTGAACCGGTAACCGAATCCACCGAATAAATCTCAGTATGCCCGTCCTGGAGCCGCTTAGGACGCAGCAGGTACTCACTTTCAAGCCCGGTGATGGTGAGAGGGTCAGCCTCCAGCGTAAACAGGTTAATCACCGGCACGCAGTGGAGGCGAACCGCATCATCGGTGACCGGCAGCTCTGATGGCCACGGCGTGCTGAAGACCACTTCGATGTCGAAGTACTCAGCCCCGGCAGGCGGCGTAATGTCGTCCAGACCGTTGAGGTGGACAAACATAAACTTGTTGCGGAAGGTGAAATACTCCAGCAGCAGCTGGTAGCCACTGAATGCGGTGTCGCCTTTCGGCCACAGCCCATCCTCTTCGGCAAACCCGCCCGGTGAGAAATACCCGTCAAGCCGGATACGGTCGATCTGCCCGGGCAGGCGCATATACAGAGCGGCCTGCCTTCTGGTCAGCATCAGGTGCAGCTGGCTACTGACGGGCGCGTCAGCCTCAAGATAGAGGCTCAGGTGACTGAGGTCAGCATGGGACCAGTCTGCCTGAGTGCTGCAGGCAAAGCGCATCCGCAGCAGCGAACGCCCGTCAGGCTCAGTGGTCATAGTCACCCCTGAGATGTTCAGCGGGTTGAGCATCACATCCCGGGTAGTACGGTAGCGACAGACCGTATTTTTAGGCCCCACCGGGCGGGAATACACTTCCAGACCCGCTGGCATCACTTCCGCCATCTTCACGGCCTGAAGCGCAGGTGTGAACGCCACTACTGAGAGTGAAGGAATGGTGCGCAGGTAGTGTGGCCAGAGCATGCTGACCAGCCCTTCGGTCAGTTCCGGCAGGTCGTCGTCAATCTTCTCGCGCAGCCGCCCCATCGAAAAAGCAAAACCTTCAAACAGACGTTCGACATAGGGATCAGGTGTGCCGGCCTTATCCAGATCCAGCATCGCGGCCCGATCCGGATGGGTCTGAGCAAATTCTTTGGCCGCTTCACGGAGGTAGCGCATTTCCGCGTCGTAATAACGCAGGGTCAAATCTTCCATTTATTTCTGTTCCTGTGGATTTAACCGCAAAGCACGGCGGCACGGGCGGGATCGACGGCGATCAGCCCGGCAAGTAACTGGTCCATTACCGGCGTAAGGCGGGTCTTATCAGCCTCACTGCGACCGGCTTTCAGGCGCAGGAGTTTCAGATGACGGGCCTGTACCTCAAACAGCAGCTCTGGCTCCCAGTCATTGAGGGTCACTTCTCTGGCGCGCTCACCCAGTTCTGCAAACAGGTGCACCGCCAGGTCATTCTTACCGTACTGCTCAGCAATGCGGCCCATTAGCAGTCGCAACAGCCATTGCTGGCGCGCGGTGGCGATGCCGGGCCGGGTCTGCAACCAGCCCAGCGCCGCATCCGGGCCTTCACTGTCGGCCAGCGCTACGGCTTCCGGCTCCAGCGACAGAATGTCATCGTTACCGGCGGTGACCGGGGCTGATGGCGTGTCATTACCCCAACCGCCGACGGTGTCCAGCACGCTCTGCTGGATCCAGTTCAGCGTCACTTCGTCCGCAAACGGCGTGCCGTCACTGAACGCCAGCGTCTCCAGCCCGGACAGGCGCGACAGCAGCCCTTTCAGGTCAGCAGCAACAATGTCAGCCAGCGTCGCCTGCCCAGATTTCATCAGGGCCTGGTGGATATACCACTGCAAATCCAGCCACAGATGGTTGGCGCCGCGGGAAAAGGTGCTGTCGGCAGTCTCGAGCATTTCAGCCCAGTTCTGTTGCAGGTAGAGGCGTTTGAGTAACGCGCGCTGATCCGCCCTTGGTGGCTCGATGCGTGTACGCCCCTGCGCATCCGGGGCCGGGATAGCCCGCAGGGTGTCATGACGCAGACTTTTCATCAGATGGTGTGCTGACAGCCAGCCGTCCGGCTGCTCACGCAGATATTCGGTGAGGGTGCGGGCCTGGGCCAGCAAATCCTGGCCGGAAGTGATACGCCCGATAGCCGGCGCATCGTTGTGACTGGCAGGTGAAGGGGTTTCGCTGGTACTGGCGTTCTGCGGTACCACGGCATCCACACCCCCCGCTTTGTGCAAACGACTTTCCAGGGCACCGTACAGCGCATTGAGTTCAGGACGGGTTTCATCGGGCTCATTCTCAATAAGCTGTGATATCAGCAGCAGCGCACCAGTGGTTCGCATCGCATCGATCCTGACCACTTCCGGGTACAGGGAAAGCGAGTCGGTCATGCGCGACCCTGCCAGCCATTCCAGTGCCGCCTTACGACTGCGGTCACGCTGCGGATGCAGCTGTGGTCCAAAGCGCTCCAGCAGACCGGCCAGCAGTTCAAGTCCTTCGGCCAGCCCCTGCTCACCTTCGCGGTGCAGCTTCGCCCAGCAGTAGTATGTAGCCACACGGATATCTTTGGCGGTCGTGGTCAGCAGCTTCTCAGCAAGCCGGCAGATGAGTTCGGTATCCGCGCCGGAGAGTTTATTGACCTCTTCTCGCATCTGCTGGAAGTCATCGTCATATCCCGGGTCCTCGCCAGCGGGCGATGTACCGGACAATGGCTGCAGCCAGCTGTCCCACTGCGCCACGCGTTCACGGGTGGCTAAAAGTAATGGTTCCTGTTCTGTCTGGCAGGCACTGAGTAAGGCATTGAGTAAGGCATTGAGTGTGCTCATCAGTAGACCTCCTCTGCATCACTGTTCGCACTGGCTACCTGGTCTGACGGTGCAACTCCGGTAGTGCTGAAGATGGTTTCCGGCAGGCGGAAGTTACGCAGCTTCAGCAGAGCCAGCGGCCCTTCTCCCGCTTCGGTACGCAGGGTGTAATTGAGCATGCGACCGTCCTGTGCCTTCCAGCTCAGGCTGTAGCTGCTTCCCACGCCTGGGTAGGCACTGACGGCAGCCTTATCGAGCAGGCGTATCCAGCCCCATGCTCCCGGAATGTCGGCATACTGACGGGTTCCAGCCTGGGTACTGACCCAGCTCAGGTTCGCGCCGGGAGCTTCGGTATCCGCAGGCCACGAAAAGCGCTTCCACGCTGGCAACTGGTTCACATAGGTCAGCTTCTGGCTGTCAATAATCATGTCGGTCTGCATCACGCCAGCGGCGGTGCCCGGGCGCAGCTCGAAGTTCATGCCGGCATTGCCTTCGGTGAAGGCCACATCCGAGATATGACTCAGGGTGTTGATGGCGTTGAGGAACGCCGGATTAAAGGCCAGGCCCTGCGAGTTGATGCTGTCCGGCACCCAGTGGTTGCCCTCTTTGTGCAGCACGCCTTTGAGGCGGATTTGCAGGAACTGCGCGATACGCCCGAAATCTGCGTTGAGGTATTTGGCCAGCAGCGGCAGAGAAACATCACTGCTGGAGTTGTTGAACGGATAACGGCCACCAAAGGCACTGTTCCACTCAGCCACCACTGCCTGCTGCCACTGGGTATTGAGGCTGTCGGCCGCCGGGGTCAGCACCTGCTGCCAGGCCTGCTCCATTGGGTTCACAAACACCGTACGCCCAAAGCCGCTCCACTCCTGACCGAGACTCGCGGCAATCAGGCTGCCGTAGTCGCGGGTTTCGGTCAGATCCACAGCCTTGCCCTGGAATACGGTCTGGGCAATGGTCTGGGCCATAGCCTGCGGGTCAGCAGCATTGGTCACCTGCTGCAGTCGCAGACGCACCTGCGTCACGCGGGTCAGAAACGACTGCAGACTCAACTCCTGTGCGCCCGTGCGGATCTTGTCCATCAGCGCCAGTACCGGGCCAAAGGTCGCATCCAGCGGGCCATGAACCCCGGCACTCTGGTCAATGGCATCTTTGTTGTCACCACCGAGCAGGTTCTTCGCTGACTTCACCAGCGAGTCGGAAATCGCTTCGCCAGTTTGACCCGTGCGCCCCTGCACATTGAGGGTGTTCATCAACGCCACCAGAGGTGACTGACGCACATCAGCCATCAGAGTCAGCTGGTCAATAGAGTCCGACAGCGTGGTGGCCCGGTTACAGCGCAGGCTGTTGAGAAACTCCAGCCAGGCTCCGCCGAAGTCAGCGAAGTAGCGCTCGGTCAGACGTTTTTTCAGTGCTTCCGGCGAGGTTTCGTTCTGTTTATTCACCTGACGCTTACTGTCAGTCAGCACCCAGTCAAGCTCGTCCCGGCGCGCCTTCACCACCTTCTCGATGGCGGGCTGCACGGCCTGCTCCCAGGCCTGACGGGTGAACATGCCCGGCACGATTTCCGTAGTGCTGAACAGACGGGATGCATCGGTATCGCCGGTCATGTCTTCAAGGCGCATATCGACATACAGATGCGCCACCTGGGAGAGCATCTTCTGGTACAGGGTCGACTCACTGTTACGTAAGCCCATCAGGCGAACCAGCAGGGAACGCGCCTGGCTGACCATGTTCTCATCTGCCCGCAATTTCCACTCAGGGTGCGCAACCAGCTGCGCACCATAGAACGACAGCAGTGACGGCGCCACGCCCTGCCAGACACCGTCTTTCACGCCATCGCGTTTTGGCCAGTCGTGCAACAGCGCCGGGCTGAACCAGGCCGCGTCCATATGTTCCGGACGCGCCAGCATCAGGTAGAGCTTGAGCTGGTCATAGGTGGCTTTTGCCATCTGCTCACGCAGCGGGCTACCCGGCGGCAACGCGTTAAAGGCGCTGACCTGCTTTTGAAGATGGGTTGCGGCCGCATCCCGCAACAGCGGCAGTGCACTGTCCTGATAGCGTGGCCAGAGTGCTGCCAGCAGGGCATTATTCTGGCTCAGGCCGGCCTTCTCGTACCACGGCACGCCATGCTCAGAGCGGTACTGCAGACGAGCCAGGGTTTTCTGGAGTTCAGACAGCGCGTGCAGGCGCTGCTCCAGCGGCTGATTCTGTCGGGCGGCAAGTGCGGCCTGGGCATTCGCCCCGTCAATCTGGCTGCGGTTGGTGACATAGGCGATGCTCATCCACGCAGCCCAGCCCACCATCGCCAGGGCGATAACCGACGCAAACACTTTACGCCATGGAATGCCCGGCTTGCGCGGACGCAGTCCGGCAGGAAGCATTCGGACAGACTCAGGCAGGACATCCCAGCGCTTATCCATGCCCCAGTGGTGCGTCACGGCACGTTCGGCACCGGCAGAGGGCTGACTGAACACCACACCAGCCAGCGGTAGCGGGCGGTACGGATTGAGCATCACCGACAGCGGTACGGTCACACTGTGTGGCTCGCGAATGAGGTGGTCAGCCAGCGTCAGTAAGAAGTTATGTTTCACCTCACCGCAGGTCTGCTGCAGACCCTGTGAAGTCAAATCCGGCGTCAGGGCGGAGAGTTGTTCTGCCAGCCCTTCGGGGCGACATCCGGCAGGCAACAGGCAGCCGGTCGCCTGCGTAATGCGCCCTTCCGGCTTACCGGCGCGCGGATGCAGGGACCAGACATACAGCGGGAGTTTCCAGCCAATCGTTTCCATACGCGCGCTGATGGCGTGAGACAGGGAATCCATGGTGCTTTCAGAGGGTACCGGCAGCGGCTGCTCCAGCCCTGGTGCTGAGAGCTGGTCAAAGGCCGAGGTGACCCACACCAGCCCATCCACCGGGCGGCGGCGAAGTTTGCGCAGCGCGGTCAGCCAGGCACTGTCTGCTGGCGTATTGAGGTCACCGCCCCACAGCAACAGTGTGCCGCGGTCTTCCTGCCAGAGCTGAGTTGTAAGGCCCGGAGTCAGTTGCTCCACTTCAGCGGTGGTGCCAGTGACCAGCAGGATGCGTGTTTTACTTCCCCAGCGCCGGCCGTAGAGGTTACGCATGGCGTCACGGATGGAATCAACGGTGACATTGCGTGGCGGAGTCCGGGCAACTCTTGATTCATCAGAAGGCAACGCATTCTTCTTCTGTTCTTGCCAGCGATAATACTTTTCCTTCGTAAACCGGAACATGAACGGCGTATAGAAAACAATCAGTAAGACTATCCATACGGCAGCAAATGCAAGCACTTGCTTCAGTCGGGTATCAAGGCCATGCGAGGGGCCGAAATGAAGGATCACGGCCACTATAATCGCTGAGATGCAGGCTATTATGCCGGCAAGCCCCCCTCTGCTCCATGTACTACCCGGCATCATTATTTCCACTCCCTGAGGTAACAGTACTGACAAAACGATCAGCACCTGAAGTAAACAGCCCTAAAACAGGTTTGTTGCTCACAGACACGATGTCGGCCAGGAGTGTGGCTAAAAGCCACGCACTCCCGGCACCTGGAATACCGTTATATTTTTCCAGTACATCATTTTCCTGCGGCACCCACGGCGTCAGATGTGATTGAGACGCGGTCATTAGATCAGCAAACCCGTCATTCCAGTGCCCGCAGTCACAAAACACGTTTGATGTCTGACAGGCGATTGTTTGTGTTTCGAGGAACAATTCCATATCCACTTTGAAATTTGCCATGTCCAGCGGCATCGGTCGTAATATGCGGGCAGAGTGAGGAAGCTGATATTTTTCAGCAACATCATCGCTGGTAAGTACCATGCTCGCGAGTGCATCGGAATACTGTTCAGCACCCTGGTTCTGCAATATCAGGATCAGATCAATGTCGAGAACGGGATTTTTAAGACGATCTTCGATCCAGGCAAAAGAAAGGGCTTCACAACATGAAATCGAACCTGTCAGCGCACGCCCTGGGTAAGTTCTTCCCCATGATTCGCGAAACCGGGTCTCGAAGTCTGAGGAATTCATGTCACTCACAATGGTGACGTTGAATGGCACTGTCGCAGGCAACATCGCGATCGCGTTTTGTACACCGGCCAGACCCAGTTCGAGCAAGGAGGTGGACGTCGCTGATTTCGCATCAAAATGGCTGGTCAGTGAAAGAAATTGCGGCGCATCTGCAGCATCCGATTTAGCAATGGCGTCAGAGGTCACTCCGGAAGGTAGCAGTATGCTGCTGCCAAGCACGGCCAGATAGCGTCCAGCCCAGGCTTCCCACTGTTGCTGTCCGTATTCAGCTTCCTTCTGCAAAAACTGATGTTCATTGACTGTTCTGCCCCACAGCCACCCCCGCATACAAAACAGGAAAAACCAGCCAAAAACCGGGCTGGATGCCAGCCACCAGATATTGAATACAGCCAGTGCCTTAACCATGCCTGATGCATGCAGAATAAACAGCAAAATACCCACAACCGCGGCAACCCCCCCTGCCAACAGCCATCCCGTAAAAGATGGCTCAGGAGGCAACTCCATTGTTGTTGCTTTTGTCCTTTCCCAGCCCATTGATTATCCTACTGTGCTGTTCTGAGCACTTGAAATTACAGTACAACCGCACTGACATTTGCAGCCATCGACGACAACAGCCCGACCGTTAAATGTCCGGTGCGGTGATCCTTCCACGATAGGATTAGTTCCATGCCCATCTACCGGACAACTCACCATATCACCCACTAACGCGGCTTTTTTCCCGTCGACGGTAATATTGGAAGAGGCGGAGACCACTTTTCCGCCGTGAGAAGTTTTGTCTCCGATCAATACGATGCCATTGGACATAATAAACACCTATATTTATTAGCAGTTACTTTGCATTTATTTTATTAAAATCAGGAATTTCGGATGGTGGCGATAATGTTCGTTCATCTGCACTGACACAACTAACAATAAGGACATTAAAATGCAGAGAAATAATTTATTTAGCCCCTTACCCTTAAATTAATCCTTCAACCTGTTTACATCAGGATGAGTTGTTCCATCAGATACAACCGAGCCATCAGGGTAGATAATTTTATAGTACACCCCAACTTTTTGTTCTGTTGGAGCAATCATCCTGGCCACTTTAGATTCATCAACAGTCGGTTCGAATCTAACCTGAACGTTTTTAGCTGAAGACACTATCTTTTTTAGTAAAAAGTCATTCTGACCAAATAAATTTAAAGTATCATTCACATTTATATCTTTATTACTATCGATTAAAGGATAGTACACAGGAGATAAAACAAGCTCAGAACCTTCAAACACCTTAAATCGACCGTTTTTTGTTGCATTTTCATCAAACGCAATTATTGCACCAACTGCGCTTCCAGGAACTAACCCCAGGCCGAGGTGAGTAGCATCTACGTATTCAATACCCAAATTAAACTCACTCAGTTTCCAGTTACACTTACCGCCACCATCTTTTGCTACTTTTGCAATCCATAAATCAGAACCGCTTTGTTTCTGAAGTGCAATTTTAATAGGGTTATACCCAATCTTTTCATAATGCTGCCCATCACGCATGCTCATCAACTCACGCTTACATGAAGTCGAAACATACAAAACCTCAAGAGGAAATGGTTGTGTATATGATGAGGGATTCCTTACTTCAACATTAATCCACTGAGTATTCGCAGGGGGTGACAGTGTACGATCATCCGTATTGACACAGCTAACAATAAAGAACGTTAGCGTACTGAGGAATACCTTACTTATACACTTACGCATAAATCAATTCTTTAATCTTTTTACATCAGGATGAGTCGTTCCATCAGATACGACAGTTCCATCCGGATAGATAATTTTATAAAACTCTCCGACTTTATGCTCTTTTGGAGCAATCATCTTAACAAGTTTAGATTCATCAAGAGTTGGTTTGAATATCACCTGAATAGCTTTGGCGGGAGAAACCATCTTTATTTTCATGAAATCCTTCTCACCAAATAAATTCAACATATCGTTTGCACTGATGCGTTTATTGGTTTGTACCAAGGGATAGTACGCTGGAGATAAAACAAGTTCAGGATTTTCAAATACTTTAAATAGACCATTTTTGGTTGCATTGTCATCAAACGCAATTGTTGCGCCAACTGCAGTTCCCGGAACTAAACCCTTACCGAGGTGAATAGCATCAATATATTCAATACCCAAATTGAACTCACTCAGTTTCCAGCTACACTTACCGCCGCCATCTTTTGCTATTTTTGCGACCCACATATCTGAATCACTTTGTTTCTGAAGTGGAATTTCAACTGGATTATATCCCACCTTCTCATAATGCTGACCATCCCGCATACTCATCAACTCACGCTTGCAAGTCGTAGATACATACAACACTTCAAGAGGAAAAGGCTTTGTATACGCAGAAGGATTTTTTATCTCAATATTAACCCAGGCAGTATTTAGTGGGGGTGACAGTGTACGATCATCTGCGCTGACACAACTAACAATAAAGGACATTAGCGTGCAGAGGAATAATTTATTTAGCCCCTTACACATAAATTAATCCTCCAACCTGTTTACATCAGGGTGAGTTGTTCCATCAGATACAACCGAGCCATCAGGGTAGATAATTTTATAGTACACTCCAACTTTTTGTTCTGTTGGAGCAATCATCCTGACCACTTTAGACTCATCAACTGTTGGCTCGAATTTAATCGAGACGTTTTTGGCAGTAGAGACTATCCTTTTTTTCACAAAATTGACTTTACCAAATAAATTTAAAGTGTCATTCACGTCAATATCTTTATTACTATCTATCAAAGGGTAGTACACAGGAGATAAAACGAGTTCAGAACCTTTAAATACATCAAACCGACCACTTTTTATTGCGTTATCATCAAATGCAATTGTAGCACCAACAGCCGTCCCCAGCGCCAACCCCTTACCAAGGTGAGTTGCATCAATATATTCAATGCCCAGATTAAATTCACTCAGTTTCCAGTTACACTTACCACCACCATCCTTCGCTATTTTTGCAAGCCATGTATTAGAGTCATCTTGTTTCTGAAGTGGGATCTTTATGGGATTATATCCCACCTTCTCATAGTGCTGGCCGTCTCTCATACTCATCAGCTTTCGCTTACACGTCATTGATATGTACAGGACTTCAAGGGGAAAAGGTTTTGTATACGCCGAAGGGTTTTTTATCTCGACATTTACCCATTCAGTATTCGATGGTGGTGATAATGTTCTGTCGGTTGCCTGAACGCATCCATTTAGCAATAAAACAATCTGGAGCAAGACGAATGAATTTAATCTCTTATACATTTTCTATATCCTCTTCACCATAATGGCCAAATCTTTTAAGAGCATCGCAACCGGATGCGGCAGAGATGGTTGAGCTAAGCGAATTTTTTAGCAAATCCTCGATCGAAAGAAACTTTTTATTCCTGTCAAATTCATTCTTAGGGATTTCACTTGAATAGTGATCCATTTGTAAATTGAAGGATGCTACTTTATCGGCATGCTCAGTGAAGCTCTTTCCATCGCTTAACCCTTTTTCATAAGCTAATCCTAACAATTTATTATTTATATAGGGCATATAGGATGTCAGAAGATGATTTCCAACATTCGCAGGCATCCCTCTATTTGGGTTCATGCCTTCGGGGAAAAATTCTTGAAGATCTTCCTTAGTAAGTGAAGCTTTAAAATCCTTTTGATCTTGCCCGGATTGCTTAGCCTCCTGAAGTGCCAGCGAAGGGACAAGATAGAGCTTAACTTTTTCAGGAAGTCTTGCCTGAATGGTCATGCAATTTCTTGGGTATGGAAGCTCAATACTACACTGTTGCCATTTTCTACTTTGCGTAGTGGTTAAAAATACGACCGTATTCCCATGGTGCCAAAAACAATCTCCCCACTCTACGACTTGCCAGGCCGTAAGTTCAACTACAGACCATAAAAAACCAAGAGTTGTTCCCAAAGGCCCCCATAACTTATATAAATGATTATCCAAGTCAGCTTCAGGTGGAACTGATGGTACTGGGTCTTGATCGTTTACATGCCGATAGTGGGTAATGCTTGATAATGCATCTACAGCATTTTTAGTGAACGTTCTTGGCATACCGTATGTGTAAAGAAGTGGGTTCCTATTTTTTAACCTAGCAGAATGAATTAATGCCAGCGATCCTCCTAAGCTATGACCACAAATGAATAAATCCTTACCCAATATTTGTCTGGCTAGTTCACGAAGCTGTTCTTCAAACATTCGTTCAATTAAGGTATAGCCTGCCCAAAATCCCGTATGCACCTTCCCCATAGGAACTAATGAAGTACATTCTGATTTGATATTGCAGCTGTCGGACTCTACAGGCCTAAATGCTGCATCCGTTATCCCATCAGTCAGACTAGCAGTTCCGCGCCACGCTATAACTATTTTATTCTTATTGTAGACATAATAAAACTGCGTATCACCTTCAGGTTCTTCTGCTTTAGCTGAATCAAAACCGACAGGGGCAGCATATCGATCAGAATATGGAATATCGATAACTAAAGCATTAATAATCGATTTCCCAATTTTTCGGGAGGGTATAGTCGACAGGTCCTGACATTTATTAATAAAATACTTTGTAACAATATCAATATCATCATAAGCTAAATCTGATGCCAATCCTAAATTGATGGCATTTGCCATAGAGTAATCATTCTGGTGATGGAGAACTAACTCCCAGGCTCTAAATGGGCAAATTTCGATCACATGACGTTTTTCAAGTTCATTTGTTCTGACCTTAACACCCTGAAATGAGCTACTCATGGGAAAATGGAATAAGGGCAATCCCTCCCCGTCCCTTAATTGCAAATCAGGTTGCTCATGACATAGTTCCCCCACAACAGCGTAGTGCCATACATAGCCATTTTTCTCTGCTTCTGGACGAACGGTCGAATCTTTTATAGGATCCCTACCAACACGAAGAACTCGCTTTTCCATTTCCTTTGTCAGTTGATTACTGTCAAGTGTCAGTTTCAACTCAAGTCCATGGGGCATATCTATGCGAATAAGTCCATTTGCATCGCTTTGACCTGAATGCGTAAAGTTATCGACTGGCCCTGAAACAGGGTGAGAACTTTCGGCTATCCATGGCATATTCGCCACGGGATCGCCCTGCTCATCAACCAACTGAAATTCTACCCAGTAGGGCATCTGCTCTTCGCATGGAGCATGGGGATTTTTACGGCAGAGTGAGGATACAGCGGTAGTCATTTTATTCGCCCTCCTGGCTATCAGCAATATTTCGCGGATATTCGATTTTTAACTGCGATGGCATAGACGTAAATATTGGAGAAGTCTCTCCTTCTGCACCGGAAATGCCCTCATAAACATCACCTTCAGCGGTCGTAATTTTATATGTGGTGAAAGGCTTGACGGCTCCGCTGGTCGATGACGTTGTGGTAAATCCTTCGCTGTACCCTTTCGGGAAAGTCACCGGCAGTGTATCTAAGCTGGCAGGACCTGTCTGATTAACATTGGCCGCTTTCAGCAAAATATTTCCCGGACATCCCAATTCAATATTCCCGCCGCTAAGCTTTATATAAGCACCACCGCAACTTAAAATCAGTTCCTTGCTGGCATTTACCTTCACGCTTCCCTGACCACTGGCGACAGTGATGTCCTGTAATGCTGAGACATTCATGGCGTCAGCTTGTGCCTGAATATCAACCTTCCCAGCCCCGGCATATATTTTCATTCCTGCAGCCTGTGCAAACAAACTTACAGCCTCGCTTGCCGCTACAGTGAACGATTGCCCGGTGCTGATATCTGTGTTTTTACCTGACATGAGGCCAATACTTGCCCCACCTGAAGCAAGCCGGACAACCTCAGGACTGAGAATGCCTATACCAGCAGGTGCACTGGCCAGCATTCCTGGCATTTTCAGATATTTCAGTGAGCTGTTTAGCGTCTTTTGGCTGTCGATGTCAGACACCGTTGCCTGTGCCCCTTTCGCAGCTGCCTGGAGGCTTCTTGCCAGCGTGAGTGCCTGTTCCAGTTGTTCTACAGCCCTGTCCATTTCAAGCATTTTACTGCCGACGTCAGGTTGAGCATCTGCAGTGAGCAGAATCCCCTTACCACCACGAACGCTGACCCAGTCGTTAGTGCGCAGCTCCGCTCCCTCGCCACGAAGGGCCCTGGAAGCATTGACGTTGTGTCCTAAATTGAGTTGGGTCTTGCCGCCATACTCCGTACTAAGCTTGACATGCTCTTCGCCGCGCTTGTCCTCCATCCGCAGCTTGTTCAGGCCTGCGGTCCTGACTACGTTACGCGTGCTGTTGGCCTCAGTGACGTGGTCAACGTGGCGGGAGTCGTGCATAGCATGGGCGATATACGGGCGGTCCGGGTCGCCCTCATGAAATGCAATGGCAACTTCAGTGCCCGGGATCAGCGGGAAGTGGAAGCCGTATTTGTCCCCTCCGTAAGGTTTGGCAAAGCGTACTGGCATGCTTTCCATGCCCTGCTTTTTGTCATCACGGTCGGCATCAAACTTCACCCGGTACATGCCCGATGCATCCTGCCAGGCGTAAATATCGTTATCTTTGGCGCTGGTCACGCGCGCCGTCAGGGTGCCGCTGACCACCGGGCGCTTTTTAGCAGCAGGACGCCAGCAGCGGTTCTCGTAATACGGCATCCCTTCCCACATCACGATCAGGGCATCTTTACGGCTGGCTATATAGCCCGTTCGGGTGATGATTATGCCGTTGTCCGTTTCTGATGGCAGTGTAGGTGGTACCACACTTTCACTGATGGTCAGCACCTGGGCCGGAGAAAGCAGGGCATCATTGCTGCACCCGCTGATAATCGTCTGTCCGGAAAGAAAACGCTCATGCTCAAGGCGTGCCCAGAAATTGCCGGTTTCCGCTGAAGGTGTGATTTTGTCGCCACGTTCAAGATGACGCGGTAGATAGTGATAAACCTCACCGTAGGTAACACCGTCACCGTCGCCGCGGGTCATGTCCGCCGGTACAGAGGTCAGGACATTCTGGGCTTCACGGTGATTGTAATCACTGGCGGTGACAGAGCGCTCAACCACGTTCTGTCGGACGTTAACCCCCCAGATCGAGTCCGCTGCACTGTCACTCATTCCCGATGGGCTGCTGAGCGGCAGAGACTTACCAAACGTCCATGCGCTCTGTTTGTCTGCGAAATGTACCACTTCGGTCTGGGTATCGGGTTGCAGGGTAAAGAAGTAGAAAATCCCCACTTCGGCCAGCAGACGCTCAATGAACGCGATGTCATTTTCCTTGTACTGGTTGATCTGTTCGCGCTTCGGATAGTCGGCTTTTAGGGTGAACTCATACTCCCAGCCTTTCAGGCCATGCTCCTGCAACACTTCGGCAACGACTTCCGGTACCGACTTATTGACAAAAAAGCGATGGGTACGGAATTGTTTGCGCAGCAGAGAAAGGAACGGCTCAATAATAATCTGGTACGTTGCCTGGTCACGTGAACCACTGATACGCTTAAAATGCGTCACCACACCATGCACCACTTTCAGCCCGGTCAGCCCCATCAGTGGCCCAGTTCCCATGGTCAGCGTGGCTGGTTTGGTCAACAGTTGCGCTGAACTGATATTCTGATCGCTGCTGGTAAAGATAATGTCGTAGTGGTAAAGCTCACTCATGAACTCCTTACCGCTAAACTCTTCCACATCCAGTGAGGCTGTGCAGGACGGAATATCCAGACGGTAGCGGTTCAGTCTGCCTTCAGTTAGCGCAGACAGGGTGTTCTTAAGCGTATCAGTCAGACTCATGATATTGACTCCATGGGATTACCTGCAGTCCATGACTTTTTTGCCGAAGGGCAAATTGCAGGTTTAATCGGGGTACTCAGCGAGTACGAAAAAGCGTGATTATGGCTCCGGCCCCGAGGGCACTGGCGAAGGTTTTAATCAGCAACACGGTCATTTCAAAATTGTTTATGCCGTATTCGCCATCGCCACTAATGGGGATAAAGCGCTTAACAAACGTGTAAATAAAAGCAACCGGAAGAAAGAGTACGCTTATCACGACCAACGCAATAAAGGTGAATATTCTCATTATCTTATATTGACCAGCTACTCGGAAACTTGAATTGATCCATATGGCCTTGCTATTTCTCGATCGATCAGAGGAAAATTGTATACCTGCCCATTATTCACCCCCACGCCAACGACAAATTTCCGTGGCTCATCTTCATGTTTCTTTGAAATCAATACATACTCAAAAATAAGCTTCCCCTTATCCGGAAAATGATAAAAAGAAGGTGGAATGCATAATTTTCCATTAACGATCGTGAGACCTGGAGAGAAATTAAAATCCTTCTCCTTCGAAGGTGTTCCTCGTGGATTTATCCCCATGTCAGCAGGTTGATAATCCTGAGCATCTGGAATATCTAAACATACATTTTCCCCCTGCTTGCTGACAGATGTGGTTTCATGAGGAATCATCCTGTCTCCCGGGCCAGGACATCCTGTCAGCACGGAAAGGAAAAAGAAGGTGAATATTCCTTTCAGGCATAAATCAAAGCATCGGATTATCATCATATAGAAACCGAATGTTACTATTCAGTATAGTGTTTAGCGTGCCGTCGCTGGCACATGGTATTCCCGTGTCGTCAACGATACATCCCGGGCCTTACCGTTGATCATTTCAAATCCGGTGACAAAGCTCCTTGGATGGTTACTTTTACTCTTAGACTGCAATACAACCTCAACAATAAATGGGGCTTTTGACGTATCAGGAAAATGGTAAAACGAAGGACTAATACATAATTGACCATCAATAATTCGTAAATTCGGGTTTTCGGTAAACTGCCTTTCTTTAAACGATTTATTCCTGAGGTTGATAGAGATGAAAACAGGCTGATAATCCTTACTATCTGGGACGTAATAACAAACTGCATTATTCTTCATCCAGACGCTGGCTGTTTCAGCTGGGTAATATTTCATCCCACCCCACGGGCATCCGGTTAATGTAAAGGCAGAAGTGACAGCTAAAATAAGAAACAGTACTGAATGCCACCACTTTATTTTTACCATGGAAACCCTCTCAATGAATTTCTATACATTTCTCGGATGATTGATTCAGATGCATCACCATCAAGAGTAACGATCTCCCAGCCCCTGAGACGCAACCAACCATCATAGCCATGAGCCTCTAGTGTAAAATTATCTGCAATAATCTGCGCCTGCTGCTCCATCGGATATTCACTTAACAGGCGACCATCAAGAGTGTAACGATAACTCACCATCCAACTGACCAATCCTCTCATAATAATATTCATGCCTTTCATTCGTTGCCAGACATGCCCCATTTCATGGATGAACATATGTTGAAGATCGTCAGTTGTCTGGGAGAAATCGTCGCAGTATTGGTCACGAAAATAAATCTCCCCATTTGGGGTCATAGCCGTATTCTTATCCTGTAGATTGAAAGGGAGATAACTCTCTCTGTGGATCCATACTTTCGAATAATCAATGGTGGATAAAAATACAGAGTGTGCCATCTGTATCTCACCCGTCGTAAGTAGCCTGACACCACCTTCTTTAATCCTGTACTCATCCTGCGTTTCATCAGTCATGTGTAAATTCCAGTACAATCCCTTCTTCATCATCCCATCCAAGCCGCAGCGACTGCGGTTTCTGCTTCGCCGCCATATGAGTCAGCAACTGCTGACTCAGTACCGGCAGAATTTGTTGATTGAGCAGACTGTCGACGTTACGTGCACCGGTGTCCGGCAGCAGGCAGGCGGCGACCAGCGCGTCATACAGGCTCTCATCAATCTGCGTGGTCAGGCCGTAGTGACGATGTAAGCGCTTGCTGACCTGTGCGAGCTTCATTTCCACGATGGTGCGCATGGCAGGCTCACTCAGCGGGCGGTAAATCA
>Ga0308164_10002257_pt1 | contig 19702 bp, 17 predicted proteins | sample PhyTR2_FD_201031 | JGI IMG/M metagenome (GOLD analysis project Ga0308164, IMG submission 201031) | Phyllosphere microbial communities from UC Gill Tract Community Farm, Albany, California, United States - DLSLT.R2 | ecosystem: Host-associated > Plants > Phyllosphere > Unclassified | place: USA... | reverse complement strand
TCGCTGCGGTGCCGTGCATGACTTCCGCCGCAAGCGTGAATATAGTTTCACTGATAAGGGACGGATCATGATGCTCCGCCCGTAGCATCTCGATAAGGTCCCGGACACGTCGCCGTATCGTCGGGCCGATGACGATGCCCGGCCGCGGAAAGAAGCCCGGGCGGTTGCACGTCATGAACGCCCGTTCGAGACTCGCAAGCCACGCTGGCTTCAGGTAAAGGGCGAGAAAGATCGTGTGCGCGTTGGTATCGAGCGGCGTGTAGCGATGCGGCTGCCACGCATTCACAAGCACCGCGGTGTCTTCGGTCATCGGTACGCGCGTCGAGCCCACGACGAAAACCTGGTCTGCGCCGCTCGCTTTGAAGAGGATGTGGCAATGCGGATGCGCATGTCCGACTAGCGCCGTATTCATGTCGAGCAACGCCACGCGTCCGAACACACCCTGCGCGATCGCGAGGGCGGATGTCATGCTGCCTCCCGAGGCGGATCAGGGCCCATTGTCATGATGATCTTCTGGCATCCGCCACGCGCCCGAGCCAGCAGCAATCCCAAAAAATCATCCGATCCGATAAATCGCAATCTTTGGGGAGCGAGCATTCCCGCGACCGATCTGCTGTTCTTCGAAAATCCCAGCGCGTCGAACGCGCGGGTAGGTCGAAGGAGAGATGCTCATGATCGAAGTTCAGTTTCAGTCGCGCGAGCGCGATGCACGCGAAAGACAGCGCCAGAAATACATTCGAAAACAGTTCGTCGACGAAACGCCGCATGGCTACCGTGGCGAAATCCACCTGCTCAAGACGCTCGTCGTGACGGTTGGGACGATCGCCTTCTGCCTGTCCCGAATGGTCCCCCCGACCGTCCTGGAATGGACGATGATCGTGCCGATCCTTCTGCTGGGAAACTGGATAGAATGGGCCGCGCACCGCTACATCATGCATCGGCCGATCCCGGGACTCGAAGCGGTCTACAAGCGCCACGTAACCGTCCACCACCAGTTCTTCACCCATCATGACCTGTCCTACAAGGGTCATAAGGAATGGCGTGCGCTCTTATTCCCGCCGCTCGCTTCGATCGCCTTCCTCGTCGCCGCGTTACCCTTCGCGCTTCTCGCGGGCTGGCTGATCTCGAAGAACGCGGGGTTCATCATCATGGTGTCGATGGCGTCCTATTACCTCCTGTATGAAGGCCTTCACACGCTCTCTCATCTCGAGGACAAGGATTATCCGTGGCTGCGTAGAATACCGCTGATCAATACCGTGCGACGCATGCACGCAAAGCATCATGTCCTGGGATTCATGCAGACCCGGAACTTCAACCTGACCTTTCCGATCTGCGACGCCCTGTTCAAGACCAGCGACCTCGATCGCGGCCTGATCGGCACCTTGTTCAACGGACCGGGCGACCGTCATATGCTTCAGGAGCTTCGGTTTAATGGCGATCATTCTGATGATGGGCCGACCGCCAAATCCAGAGGGCAGAACGTATCTGATACCCCCCATAACCATCGCTGATTTGCCGGTTCGACCACCAATCGGGCAGATTAAGCCAAGCAGCCAAAAGACGCTGCCGGACTAAGAGCGGATGCGATATGCACTGGAACGCCTCATGCCATCATCATAACCATTATGAAGATGGTCGGAGCGCCCGACATGGGACGTGACGCGATCATCCTGACCGGCACGATCGGCTATATGATCGCGCTCGCCTTCGTCAGCTTCACTGCGCGCAAGAACGCACGCACGGCCAAGAGCTTCGCGTCGGGCGGGGTGCATTACCCGGGCGTGCTCATCGGCTTCCTGCTGATGTCCGAGTTCATCGGCACCGCGGCCAGCGTCGGCACCGCGGAGGCGGGCTACAAGGTCGGAATATCGGCGGCGTGGAACGTCGCCGCACTCGGCATAGGGTTCGTCTTTTACTCGCTCTTCCTGGCGCGCAAGTTCAAGGACACCGGCGAGAATACCATCTCGGGTGTCCTCGCGCGCACCTATGGCCAGCCGGTGAAGGTCGCGACGTCGATCATCATGATCTTCGCGTTGCAGATCGTCGCCATTTCGACCTACACCAGCGGAGGTGCGATCATCTCGCCACTGTTCGGTATCGACCGGTCCGCAGCGATCGTCGCGACCGGACTAGCGGGCGTCTTGTATGTCGGGCTCGGCGGCATGAGCTCGGTCATCTATACCAACGTCATCCATGCGATGGTGAAGTATCTGGGCATAGTCATCGCGCTCGCAATCGGCCTGTCTCAGGTCGGCGGCGTGGGAACGTTGCGGACGCGCCTGCCTGCGGCGATGTTCGACGCGACCGCGGTCGGCTGGCCGCAGATCTGCGCTTGGCTGGTCGCAGGCATCGGCGCTGTGTTCGCGACGCAATATGTCGTGCAGGCAATCAACACGGTCGAGGACGGTGCGACCGCGCGGCGTGCGAGCTTCTATTCGGCGATGCTGCTGATCCCGTTCGGCATCCTCGCCGCGATGATCGGCATGGTCTGCCAGGTCCTCTATCCCGGCATCACCGCGACCGCGGCCTTTCCGACGCTGGTCGCCGACATGAGCCAGCTGCCCGCGACGATCGTCGTGGCCGGGCTCGCGGCGTCGTTGTTCGGGACGATTTCCGCGCTCAGCATCGGCGCGGCGACTCTGGTCTACAAGGACTTCTATCTGCCGCTCACCGGGCACGACGGCGAGAGCACGGGGTCGTTGCGCTTCATCCGCTGGGCGACGATCGCGGCCGGCCTGCTGCCCATCCCCCTCGCGATCCTGTCGACCGAGGTCCTCAGCGTGACGTTCCTGGCAAAATCGCTGCGCGCATCGCTCGCGCTCCTTGTCTTGCTGGCCTTCTACGCGCCGACATTCGGCACGCGACGCGGTGCGTTCGTCAGCATCGTGGCGTCGCTGGTCGCGACGATTCTGTGGTTCATGGCAGGCAACCCGTTCGGGATCGACAACGCCTATGTCGCGGTTGCCATCCCGATCCTGGTGATGGGGTTCAGCCATCTGTTCCGCGGCGCCGATACCGGTCCGGCGTCGGTCGCCTCCTGACGCGCATAGTCCGGACATGAAAAAGGCGGCGTCACCGCGTGGTGGCGCCGCCTTTTTCACTTCGGCGCGAAGACCGTTCAGCCGGCGTCACTCCACCGCGCGTCGGGCGCCAGCACCGCGTCGAGGTCGAGGTCTTCCGATCCCGGCACGCGGATCCGCTTGAACTGCATCTCAGGCGCATCGACCGGTATCGTCGCATCCAGTCCCATCTTTGCGCCGAGCCCGTCGCGGGTGGACGGATCGAGCTTAGAACCCTGGCTGTCAGCGATGACGACCAAGTCCCTGTCGGCCTGGAACCGCGTCGAGACCGCCCATTCGACTTCGCGCGGATCGTGAATGTCGACATCGGTGTCGACGACGACCGCGTGCTTGATGTCGTAATGCGCCGCGAAGGCGCCGAGCAGGACGTTCTTGCCCTCCCCCTCCTGCGTCTTGCGCAGCTTAACGTATAGATGATAGCGCCCGACGCCTCCCATCGCGAGATGGACGTCGACCACGCCCGGAAAGCTGCGCTGCAAGGTCGAGAGGATCGTCGCCTCCCGCGGGATCGCGCCGAGCAACAGATGCTCGTACCCGCCGCCGACAATCGTGTGGAATAACGGGTCGCGGCGATGCGTGATCGCATCAACGTGGATGACGTGGCGCTCGCCGCGCTCGCCATAATATTGCGGGAACTCGCCGAACGGCCCTTCGAGCTCACGCGTCTTGGGGAGAATGCGCCCTTCGATCACGATCTCGGAATCGGCGGGCACGCGGACGTCATTGGTCAGGCACTTGACGACGTCGAGCGGCGAGCCGCCCAGCGCGCCGGCGATCTCCAGCTCGTCATGGTCGATCGGCACGATCGCCTGGCTCGCGAGCAGACATGCCGGCGACACCCCGATCGCGATCGCGATCTCTAGTGGCCGTCCGAGCTTTTCCGCCTTGCGATAATAATGGTCGGTATGCCGCGGCAGCAGCAGGATGCCGATCCGATCCGGGCCGCTGATCTGGCAACGATGGATCGCGACGTTCTGGATTCCCGTCTCGGGATCGCGCGAGACGAGGATGCCGGCGGTAATATAAGCGCCGCTGTCATGCTCGTTGTGCGTAGGCACCGGCAATTGGCGAAGGATGTCGACATCGCGGTGCACCACCTCGTGTGTCGGTGCGGTCTCGCTCTGCACTTCGTTCCATGGCAGCGGTTCGGCGGCGGCACGCTGGACATGTTCGAGAAGGTCGGCGGGTGCGACGCCCAGCGACTCGGCCATCCAACCCCGGTCCGAAACGATGCCGGATATCACGCTCACCGGGTGCTCGGACGGTTCGGGGAACAGCGTCGCGCGCCTGCCGTCCAGCGCCTGCGCCACCGCCGCGACCTGATGGCGCAAATCGAGTCCAGGTTTGGCGACTGACAGACGGCCCGTATCCTGAAGCCGCGTCAGCCATTCCCGCAAGGACAAGGCGTGGTTGATGTCGGTCGTCATCGATCTCTCCCTCACGCCATTTCCCGGCGCTGCTCGACTAACCTAGACACCGCGCGCATAAACAGAAATAATTCCTACTGATCCCTCGTATCAGCAGACCTGAACAGCGGCAGCCTCGGAGTTCGGATCATGGACCTTCGCCAGATCAATTATTTCATCGCCTTGTTCGAGGAAGGCAGTGTGACGCGCGCCGCACAACGACTCCATGTCGTCCAGCCCGCGGTCTCGATGCAGATCGCTCGGATGGAGCGCGAACTGGGTCAGAAACTGTTCGACCGCACACCGAAATCGATGGTCCCGACCGCTGCCGGTCGTACGCTCCATCGCCTCGTGCTGCCAGTCGTGCGCAACCTTTCGCTCGCGCACGAGCATATGGCGCGGCTGTCAGGCGTCGTGTCGGGCAGGGTCACGATGGGCATGCTCGCGTCGCTCGCGACCAGTCTGATACCGGGTATGCTGACAGGGTTCGCCGACGATTATCCCGAGATAGAGGTCGCGGTCGTCGACGGCTACAGCTCGACTTTCATCGATCTGGTGAACGAAGGACAGCTCGACTTCGCGGTCATCAACCGCCCGTCGCGCAAGCTGGGACTGATCGTCGATCCGCTGGTCGAAGAGCAGATGGTGCTCGTCACCGGCGCAGCTGACGATGAGGGCGAGGACGAAGGTGCGGTTTCGATCAAACGGCTGACTGACTACAAGCTGGTTCTGCCGACGCGCCGACACGGCCTGCGCACCGAGTTGGAGCGGCATCTGGCAAACCGCAACGTCACGCTCGAACCGCGGCTCGAGCTGGATGCGATCGAGGGAATCGTCGAACTTGTCGCAGGCAGCGACTGGGCGACGATCCTGCCGAGCCTCGCCATCCGCCGTCATCTCGCACTGCGACGCGTACACATACGCGCGATCGAACCGATGATGGTCCGCCGCCTCGCCGTCATCCACCATCCGCGCCATCCGCTGAGCCCGGCCAGTCACGCTTTTATCGATCATCTCCGCCAGGCTCTGGTCGCGATGGCGGGCGACGGCTGGATCACTGCGCCTGATTGAACCGATAAGCCGTTATTATTCGACGTGATCCCTGGCCCGTCCTTAGTATCTGCGCAAAGATCAGGCCGCATTGCGGTGGACAGGAGAGCGCATGACCCGACTGACAGGACGCAGCATCATCGTGACCGGCGCGGCGCAAGGGATCGGCGCGATCTACGCGATGGCTCTGGCCAAGCAAGGCGCGCGCCTCGCGATCTGCGACATCGCCAGCCCCAACGACACCGCCGACGCGATCCGCGCGGCGGGCGGAGAGGTGTTCGCCGCAGCCTGCGACGTCACCGATGCACGGGCGGTTGCGCGCTTCGTCGCCGATGTCGAGGCGACCTATGGCGGCATCCAGATACTCGTCAACAACGCCGCACTGTTCGGCAATCTCGCGCTCAAGCCCTTGGAGCAGATCACGTCGGACGAATGGGACCGCGTGATGAGCGTCAACGTGCGCGGATCGTTCGAATGCGTGAAGGCGGTGATGCCCGTCATGCGCCGCCAGGGTTACGGCAAGATCGTCAACATCGCGTCGGGCACGGTGTTCAAGGGCGCGCCGATGATGCTCCATTATGTGTCGTCCAAGGGCGCGATCGTCGCGATGACGCGCTCGATCGCGCGCGAAGCAGGCGACGCCGGCATCCGCTGCAACTGCCTGGCGCCGGGCCTGACGATGAGCGCCAACGTCGCCGCGAACGGCGACTGGGCCGGCCGGATCTCCGAGGCCAACATCGCCAGCCGCTGCCTCAAGCGCGAGGCGGTGCCCGAGGATCTGACCGGCACGCTGATCTTCCTCGCAAGCGGCGACAGCGATTTCATGACCGGCCAGACCATCGTCGTCGATGGCGGCTCGGTGACGCATTGAGGACCGCCATCATGAACGTCACCCCCCACTGGATCGACGGCGCCGCCGTCTACACCGCGCCCGCCGACAGCCTCGACCCCGCGACCGGCGCGATCATGGGCGCATTCGCGAACGGCGGCGCGCCCGAGGCAAAGGCCGCTATCGCCGCTGCCCGTGGCGCGTTCGATACCAGCGACTGGCCGATGGCACCGCGCCTGCGCCAGCGCATCATGCTCGACTGGGCGGCGGCGCTCGCCCCGCGCGTCGACAGCCTCGCCGAGTTGCTGACGCGCGAGAACGGCAAGGTCATCGCGCAGGCGCGCGGCGAGGTGCTAGGCGCGATTTCGGAGATCGAATATTATGCCGGGCTCGCGCGACATATCCCGGGCCATGTACTCGAGCCAGAACCCGGCGTGCTGTCGACCGTCCTGCGCGAGCCCATCGGCGTCGCCGCGATTATCGTGCCCTGGAATGCGCCGGCGGTGCTGCTCGCGCGCGGCATCGGCCCGGCGCTGGCTGCGGGTTGCACGACCGTGATAAAGCCCGCCGCGCAGACGGTTCTGTTCAACGCGGCATTCCTTGACCCGCTGCTGCACGATCCGCGCTTGCCGGCGGGCGTTGTCAACGTCTTTGCCGAAACCGGGCATGACGGAGCGCGGCTGCTCGCGTCCTCGCCGGACATCGACATGATCTGCTTCACCGGATCGACCGCGGTCGGCAAGGACATCATGCGCAGCGCCGCCGATACGATGAAGAAGCTGTCGCTCGAACTCGGCGGCAAGTCGTGTGCGATCGTCCTCGCGGATGCCGATATCGACGCGGTCGCACCCAAGCTCGCCGCGGCCGCGACGATCATCACGGGTCAGCAATGCACCGCCGCGCGACGCGTGCTGGTGCATCGGTCAAAGCTGGACGCGATGAAGCGCGCCCTGACGCGGGCGCTCCAGGCGCTGACGGTCGGCAACGGCTTAGACGCCGCCAGTCGGATCGGGCCGCTGATCGACCCCACGTCACGTGATCGCGTCGCGGCGATGATCGATCGCGCCTGCAATGAGGCCGATGACGTCCTGTTACGTGGCCGGAGCCTGGAGGGCGCGGGCGCGTTCCTGACACCGACCCTCGTCCACCATCAGGATACAAGCGCGTTCTTTATGCAGGAAGAGATCTTCGGCCCGTTCGTCACGATCGAAAGCTTCGAGACCGAAGCCGAAGCGGTGGCCCGCGCGAACGATACCATTTTCGGCCTGTCGGCGAGCGTGTGGACGAACGACGGCGCAGCGGGCCTGCGCATGGCGCGCGCGCTGCGCAACGGAACCGTCTGGATCAACGCGCACAACACGCTGTTCGCGGAGGCCGAAACCGGTGGCTATCGGCAGAGCGGGATCGGCCGCCTGCATGGTTATGACGCGCTCGCCGACTTTACCGAACTCAAGCACATCTACCAGGCACCCGGCGTGGTCGGGCGCGGGGAGGCGCGCGGATGACGGGCCTGCCGCTTATCATCGGCATCTCGGGGGCGTCGGGCGTCGTCTACGGCATCCGTATGCTGGAGATCCTGCGCGAACTGGCGATCGAGACGCATCTGGTGCTGTCGCGGTCTGGCGAGATCACTATCGCGCACGAGACCGACCGCAAGATCGCCGATGTGAAGGCGCTGGCGACGCATGTCCATGCGCAGCAGGATATCGCCGCGTCGATCTCGTCGGGTTCGTTCCGCACGCGCGGCATGGTCGTTGCGCCATGTTCGATGCGCTCGATGTCGGAGATCGCGAGCGGGGTGACCTCCAGCCTGCTCACCCGCGCCGCCGACGTCGTGCTGAAGGAGCGCCGCCGACTGGTGCTGATGGTCCGCGAGACGCCGCTGCACACCGGTCACCTGCGCACCATGACGCAATTGTCGGAAATCGGCGCGATCGTCGCGCCGCCCGTGCCCGCCTTCTACGCGCGGCCGCAGAGCCTGGACGACATGGTCGACCACACCATCGGACGCGTGCTCGACCTGTTCGACATCGACGCAGGGCTCGTGCACCGCTGGAAGAGCGACGGCTAACCGCCACGCGCGGGTATCTGGATCAGCGTTTCCAGGGTCATCGCGATCGCCCCGGTCTGGTTCGCGACCTCGGTCACGAGCAGGATACGGCCTCGATCGGGGCGCTTGCGCGACCGTACGACGTCCTGGACCTTGCGGTGCGCGATCAGCGTATCCCCCGGGCGGACAGGCAGCAGCCAGCACAGCGCATCGGTGCGCATGCCGAGCAATGGTGTACCCCCGAACGGCGCGGAGTCGACGAAGTCGCGCATCACCAGCGCGGCGACATGCCATCCGCTCGCGATGATCCCGCCGAATCGTCCCGCATGCGCGGCGTCGGGATCGACATGCATTGGCTGCGGATCGTAGTCGGTGGCGAAGGTGATGATCGCAGCTTCGGTGATCGTGATTGGCGTGCCGACCGAGGTCTCGCCCGGCACGATGTCTTCAAGATAGCGGTTGTCGCGCATCGGCTCGTCTTTCGTGAAAGCGGGGTCGGCTGGCCGACCCCGCTTCTCCTCACAGGCCCTTGAAGACAGGAACGCGCTTCTCGTGGAACGCCTTCACCCCTTCGGCAAAATCCTCCGACGAGCGCAGCCGGCTGTAGCAATGCCCCTCGAGTTCGATCGCGATCGCGAGGCTCGAATCCTCGGTGTCGTTAAGCAGCTTCTTCGCGGTCCGCTGCGCGAGCGGTGAGAAGCCGACGAGTTCCTTGACCAGTGCATCGGTCGCGGCCTCCAGTTCGCCATCGGCGACGATCTCTGTCGCGATGCCCCAGTCATAGGCCTGCTGGCCCTTGATGCGGCGCGAGCGCATGACGATGTCCTTGGTCCGCGTGATGCCGACGATCTTCTGCAGTCGCGCCGACCCGCCCGACCCGGGGATCTGCCCCAGCTTCTGCTCCGGCAACGCATATTGCGTGGTCTCGGTCACGAGGCGGAAATCGCAAGCGAGCGACAGCTCGAACCCGACGCCGAAGCAATAGCCGCGATTGGCCGCGATCACCGGCTTCGCGCAACGCGCGGGCGCGGCGACGTTCCACGCGAGCTTCGACACATGCTCGGGCGTCGCTTCCAGGAAGCCCATGATATAGCCGCCCGACGAGAAATGCTTGCCGATCGCGCGCACGACGATCACGCGGACGCGGTCGTCCTCGTCGAGCGCTTCGAACACCGCCTTCAGCTGGTCGCGCTGCGCCATGCTGATCGTGTTGTACTCATCCCGGTCGAGGATGATGTCGCCGCGTTTCTGTTCGGCGTCGATGACGACGGTGAAACCGTCGAGATTGGTGTAGGCATCGGTCATGCTGCAGATCCTTCTATTGGGGATGGGAGGGGGGTGTAGTCGCCGGACACGAGCAGGCGCCGCAGCAGCTTACCGACGGGCGATTTCGGGATCTCGCGCACGAACACGAAGGCGCGCGGGCGCTTGAAATTGGCAAGGCTCGAGTTGGCGCAATAGGCGTCGAGTTCCTCGGCGGTCACGGGGGCGGACGGCGTGACGAAGGCTGTGATCGCCTTGCCCCATCGCTCGTCGGGCAGCCCCACGACCGCCACCTCGGATACGGCGGGATGGAGCGACAACAGGCTCTCGACCTCGACCGGGGACACGTTCTCGCCGCCCGAGATGATCATGTCGTCGAGGCGCCCGGTCACGAACAGGTCGCCGTCAGCGTCGTAATATCCGGTGTCCGAACTGAAGAACCAGCCGTCCTTCAGCGATCGTTCGTCGGCCTCGGGCCGGCGCCAATAGCCCTCGAACGCCTCGTCACCCGCCAGCGTGGCGATGATCTGACCTTCGACACCGCGTCCGACGATCTGGTCGGGATCCTCGCCGTCGAGAGCGACGACGCGGATCATCTGGTTGATCCCCGACTTGCCAGCGCTCCCCGGCTTGCGGCGCGCATCCTGGTCGATCGTGCAGGTGTAGATCTCCGACGATCCGTAGTGATTGACGAAGAGTTCGGGCTTGAACGCGGCGTCGATCATCTTGAGCAAGCCGTCGGTCATCGGCGCACCCGCGAACCCCAGCTTACGCGCAGACGCCACACGCTCGGGCGCGAAATCGGGGTGGTTGACGATGTCGTGATAGAGAGTCGGGACAAGATAGAGGTTCTCGATCCGCTCCTGCTCGATCAGCCGGATCGCCTCGCCCGCATCGAATTTTGGCATGCACACGAAGGTGCCGTTGGTGATCGCGCAGGCCAGCAGCGAGCGCACGCCCATCGTGTGATAGAGCGGCATCACGCCCAGCGTGCGCTCGCCATAGCCGTACAGGTTTTGCGCGACATGCGCGATCGCGGCGGCGCGTTCAGCGCGCTGGCGGCGAGGCACGCCCTTGGGCTTGGAGGTCGTGCCTGAGGTATAGAGCATCAGCGACCAGGCCTCGGCATCGACCCTGGGCTTGGCGGGAGCACCGCCGCCCGCCAGCAGGTCGGCGAACCGCAGTTCGCCGGGCCGCGCGTCGTCAAGGCTGATGCGGATGATCGATCCGTCGAGCCCCGCCGCCGCGACCGCCTTGGCCGGAAAATCCTCGTACACGATCGCACGCGCTTCCGAATCGTGGACGGTGTAGCTCACCTCGTCTGATTTGGCGCGCCAGTTGATCGGCGTCAGGATGATGCCTGCGAACTGGCAGGCCCAATGCAGCGTCGCCGCCTGCCACCGGTTGCGCAGCACGCTGACGAGGTGGTCGCCCCGCTTCAGCCCGATATCGTCGAGCGCGGTGACCAGCGCGGAGATGCGGACGTACCATCGCGCATAGCTCAGCCGGACATCGCCATCGACGACCGCGAGCGCATCGGGATCGCGTTCGAGCGCGGCGAGATAGGTTGTGCCGAGGTCAAGCATGGACGTCCTCTTCGGGCATGGTGTCGTCAGGATGCGCGACCGCGCCGCGCGCCAGCAGCGTCGCCTGGGCGGCGAGCGCTGCCTTGATGATGGGTGCGTAGCCGGTGCAGCGGCACAGATGGCCCGAGAGCATCTCACGGATATGCGTTTCGCTCGCATGCGGATCGTCGCGAAACAACGCATCGAGCGTGACGAGGAACCCCGGCGTACAGAAGCCGCACTGCAATCCGTGATGCTCGCGGAACGCCTCCTGCAGGATCGACAGCGTCGCACCCCCATCGGGCGACAGCCCCTCGACGGTGCGCACGTCGGCACCTTCGGTCTGGACCGCCAGCGCCAGGCAAGCACGCGCGAGCCCGCCATCGATCTGCACCGTGCACGCCCCGCATACGCCGTGCTCGCAACCGAGATGCGTGCCGGTCGCGCCGATCTCATGGCGCAGGAAATCGCTCAGGAGCATGCGCGGCTCGGCTTGCCCCGACACGGGCCTGCCGTTGAGCGTGAAGGCCACACGGTGACGGGTATCGGCATTCAGGCGCGGCATGATGCGGCCTCCTCGATGGTCTGTCGTCCCAGCTGGCGAACGAGATCGCGGCGATAGCGACCGGTGGCATGGAGATCGTCGCGCGCGTCCAGGTCCCAAGCGAACTGGTTGAGCGCGTCGGCGAAGGCGGGATCGGCCGGCAGCGGCAATTCGCGGCGTACCGGCATGTCGGCGACGCCACCGATCCCCAGCACGGTCTTCGCCGCGTCGACAACGGCGGCGCAGGCGACGATCGCGAAGTCGCCGTGCCGGCGCCCGATCTCGCGAAACGCATAGCCGGTGCCTGGTACCGCGACGGGGAACGACACCGCCTCGATCAGCTCGTCGTCGCCCTTCTGCGTCGCCATCATGCCGGTGGTGAAGGCATTGGCCGCGAGCACGCGACGCTTCTTGCGATTACGCAGATGCACGCTGCCGCCGAGCGTCAGCAATGCCAGCGGCAGCTCGCCCGATGGATCGGCATGCGCGATCGACCCGCACACCGTGCCACGCGCGCGGGTCTGCGCATGGCCGACCCAGGCAAGCGCGGCGGCGAGCATCGGCTGGCGCGCCTTCAGGTCGACGTGCCGCTCGAGCACCGCCTGGCGCACGCCAGCCCCGATCCGGATCGTCCTGCCGTCGTCGTCGATGCGCCCGAACTCGGCGACGTGCATCACGTCTACGAGCAGCTTGGGCCGCGCCAGCCTCATGTTGAGCATCGGGAACAGCGATTGCCCCCCCGCCAGGATGCGCGCATCGCCACCCTCCTGATGCAGCGCCTCCAGCGCCTCGGCGGCATCGCCTGCGCGCAGATAGTCGAATGCTGCAGGCTTCATGCACCGACTCCCAGCATCGCGAACAGCCGCTTGAACGCCGCTGGCAGGCGAATGCGCCCGCCGGTCTTCCCGCCCGCCTTGCGCGCGAGCGCGTCGAAGAACTGGCCGATCACGACGCGTGCGGCGCCGTCGAGCAGGCGCCCGCCGATCGAAGCGACCTTGCCGCCGACCGCCGCTTCGTAGGTATAGGTGATGGTCGTCTTGCCGGCTTCCTCGGTCAGCGTCACGCGACCGCTGCCATGCCCGGATCCCAGCGCGCCCTCGGTCCCACCCGACAGCGTTACCGATTCGGGCTCATTCAGATCGGTGAGGCTGATCGCCGCCGAATAGCGCCCCTTCACCGGCCCGATGCCGAGCGTCACGTCGGCGCGGAATTCGGTGTCCGATACCTTCTCGACGCCGTGCGCGCCGGGGATGATCGACATCAGCGCCTGGGGATCGAGCAGCATGTCCCAGATCTTCTGACGCGGCGCCTCCACCACGGCCTTGCCCTGTCCGGTCAGCATGCGTTCGCCCGGCTTGCCCATAGTGGACTTCGCCTTGGGCGCGGGCGGATTACGCGGCTCGGGCTCGATCCCGTGGACATGCTCGGCGAGCTTGGCCGGCAAGATCGGCAGCGTGATGTCGGCGATCCCCAGCGCATCGGCGACCGCGTTGGCGATGCACACCGGCGTCGACATGCAATTGCCCTCGCCCACGCCCTTGGCGCCCAGCGGCGTGAATGGCGACGGGCTCTCGTGATGCAGGATCCGCAGCGCCGGCGTTTCCATGATCGTCGGGATCAGATAGTCGGCCAGGGTGCCCGACAGCAGTCCGCCGTCGGGGGCATAGCTGCTTTCCTCGTAGAGGGCGGCACCCAGAGCGTGCGCGAAACCGCCCGTTACCTGCCCCTCGACCATGCCGGGATGCAGGATCTTCCCACAGTCGTGCATCGTGACGTAGCGGTCGATCTTCACCTCGCAGGTGACGCGATCGATCTCGACCGCGCAGATGTCGAAGATGAAGCCGTGGCAGAGCGACGAATTGACCAGGTCGTCACCGGTCGGCGCAGTCAGTTCGGGCGGCGTCCAGAAGGCGGTCTCGCGGATCGCGTGATCGACGCCCTGCGGCAAATCGGCGGGCGCCCAGTGGCTCGCCGACGCGACCCGCCCAAACGCCAGCGACGTGGCGGGATCGCCCGCATGCACGCGCCCTCCGGCAAAGACGATGTCCTCCAGTTCGGCGTTCAACTGCTTGGCGGCGATCGCGGCCAGCTTGGCGCGCAGCCTCATCGCCGCAATCTGCGCCGCCCCTGCGACTGCAGCCGCGAAGCGGCTCGAATAGTTTCCCGATGCGATCGACCACGCGTCCTTCGCGGTGTCGAGCTCGGTCGCCACCGCGATGTCCGACGGCTTCAGTCCGAACGCGTCGGCGACCACCTGCGACAGGACCGTGCGATGCCCCTGCCCCTGCGGCACCGATGCGACATGGACGGTCACCGATCCGACCGCGTCCAGGCTGATCGTCGCGGTCGCCTGCGCGCCGTTCTTCGCGCCCGCCTTCGCGCGCTGGTCAGGCGTCAGGACCGCCGTGATATAGCCCATGTTCGACACGCTCGGCTCGACCACCGCGGCATAGCCGATGCCGTACAGCCGCCCCTCGGCACGCGCGGCGTCGCGCCTCGCCTTCAACTCCTCGAGCCCGCCCTGGGCGATCGCCGTCGCAAGCGCGGCCTGATAATCGCCGCTGTCGTACAGCGCGCCCGACGCGGTCCGGTAGGGAAACTCGCCGGCGGGAATGAAATTCCGCCGGATTACATCGACGGGATCGATATCTAGTTCGACCGCGATACGCTGCATCAGCCGTTCGAGCGCATAATAGACCTGCGGTCCGCCAAACCCGCGATTGAGCCCGGTCGGCATCTTGTTGGTCAACACCACACGGTTGCGGATCGCAACGTTGCGGATCGCATAGGCGCCGGTCATGTTGCCGTGCATGCGATAGAGCGTGGCAGGCTCGGGCGCGCGCAGATGCGCCCCAGTGTCCTCGATCTGGTCCCAGGATAAGGCCGTGATCCGCCCGTCCGTCTCGACCGCCGCCGCCAGGGTCGTAACGCGATTCGTCGCGACGGTCGACGCCATCAGATGTTCGAGCCGATCCTCGACCCACTTCACCGGACGCCCGGCGACACGCGCGGCGATGCCGATCAGCACGACATAGGGAAATATGGCCTGCTTGATGCCGAAGCTGCCGCCGCTGTCGCCAGGCGTGCGCAGCCGCAGCCGGTTACCCGGCACGTTCAGCGCGCGCGCCATCACCGCATGGATGCTGAACGGCCCCTGGAAATTCGCCAGCACGTCATAGGCGTCGGCACCGGGGTCATATTCGGCGACTATGCCATAGGTCTCGATCGGCGTGCAGGCGCTGCGCGGGAACTTGACGTCGATGCCGATCCGGTGCGGCGCGGCGGCAAACGCGGCGTCAGGATCGCCGTACGTGAAGCGCCGCTCGTTCGCGAGGTTGCCTTTGAGCCCTTCGTGCAGCACCGGCGCATCGTCCGCGAGCGCCTCCTCGGGATCGATGACCGCCGCCAGCGTCTCGTATCTGACGGCGATCAGGTCGAGCGCGTCTTCGGCGACATAGCGGTCGAGTGCGACGACGACCGCGACCGGCTCACCATAATAGCGCACTTTGTCGATCGCGAGCGGCCAGCATTCGACCGGTATCTTAAGCCCCACGACGAGGCTCGAGCCGTATCGCTGCACCTCCTCCGCAGTAATCACCGCGAACACGCCCGGTAGCGCGCGCGCGCGCGCGGCGTCGATCCCGAGGATGTTCGCATGCCCGTGCGGCGAGCGGAGGATCGCCGCATGCGCGGTCCCCGGCTTGACGCCCAGATCGTCGATATAGCGTCCTCGCCCCGTCAGCAGCGCAGCATCCTCGACGCGCGGCAGCGACTTGCCGATCCAATTATCCGTCTTTGGCCGATCAATCACGTTCACGTGGCGAGCCTTCCCTTGGTTTCGGGGGCGACGAGGCCGCCCACCAGATAGAGCGCGCAGGCACCGGCCAGGAAAATCCCTAGGCTTTGCGGGATGTCGGCGGGCGTCGCCGAGGCAAGCGAGACGAAGGTCGGCATGATTCCGCCGATCGCGAAGCCGACGTTCCACGACAATCCCGTGCCGGTCGAGCGGATTTCGGTCGGGAAGCGCTCGTTGAGGAAGATCATCAGCGGCGCGAACCCCGCCGAGCCGAGGAAGCTGATGGCCAGCGCATAGGCGGTCACCGCTCCTCCGGTCGCGCTACCGAGGTTGAGGATCAGGAACGGCAGCGCCAGCAGGCAGACGACGCCGATGGCCAGGAACGCCTTCTTGCGCCCGATATGCTGGCTGAGTTCGCCGAGCCCGATCGACGAGATCGCACCGGCCACGCTGCCCATCAGCATGATCGAAGAGGCCGCCGGACCGGACAGCCCGTTCACCAGCTTGAGATAGGTCGGCAGATAGCCGGCGGTCAGATAATAGGTCGCTCCGGCGCCGGTGCTGAGCAGCAGGTTGACCAGGAAGCGCTTGCGATAGTCGGGGTTCGCCATCAGCGTCTTAAGCGGCGACGGACCGACGATCTCCTTCTCGGCGCGCGCCTTCGTCGCCTTGGCCTCCTGCGCCTCGCGGAAGTGCGGCGATTCGACGAGACCGCGGAACAGGATCAGCCCGATACCCGAGGTGATCAGCCCGCAGAAAAACATGAACCGCCAGCCGGTCTCGTTGAAGCTGTCGCCAGGGAACACATAGGACACGCCCATGAACGCGATGGAGGCAAGCAGCGTTCCGATCGCCGCGCCGCCACCGCCGATCGTACCGCTCATCATGCCGCGCCAGCGCTCGGGCACCGATTCCGTGCCGATGACGTGCGTAGAGGCGACGACGCCCCCGACGAAGATGCCCTGCACGAGGCGCAGCAGCAAGAACAGGATCGTCGCCCAGATCCCGATCATCTCGACCGTCGGCAACAGGCCGAAGGCCGCGGTGGCGACGCCCACGCCCGCGACCGCGAAAATCATCGCGCCCTTGCGTCCATGCCGGTCGGCATAGGATCCGAACAATGCCGACCCCAGCGGCCGCATTAGCAGCGTAACCGCAAAGGCGGCATAGGCGCCTGCAAGCGACAGCATGGGTTCGTGCGACGGGAAGAAATGCTTGCCCACCGCCGGCGCGACGTACAGCAGGATGAAGAGGTCGAACAGGTCGAGCCCCCATCCAAAGCACGATGCGATCACGGCGCGCATACTCGTCTGCGAACCCGTCGCCTTGCCTTCTTCCACAGTCATGGTTGCGTCCATCATCGATCCTCTCGGCCAAGGCGGCTATTGCCGTCCCCCGTGCCCGACGCACGTCTTGGGTTGAGCAATGATCAGGCTTTATCGCTATCAAAACAAATAAGATCAGATGATGCTCGGCATCATCCCCTGTGATCGACATGGCGCCGTTCCCATCATCCGAAATGATGGATGGCATCGCATAAGCTTATTTGTCGTGATCGGTTTCGAACCATAGCCTTGCGCTTGCGAAGAGGCGGCCGGCGCGAAGACCGGAAACGACCGCCCGTTCAGTTGGAGACGATGATGAAGCGCCTGCCGAAAGGGGTCGCGATCGCGGCCATGACGATGCCGGGAATCGCCTTGGGGCAGACCCAGCCCACGCCCGTCCAACAGCTTCCGGTCTCGCCCGCCGCCCCGGTCGATCAGCAGGGAATCGTTCCGGCCCCCGGTGCCGCACCCGCTGGCAGCTATCCCGAGGCAGCCTTGGGCTATGGCGCCAAGGCCGGACCACGATTCTATCTGGCACGCTGGGCGGAGGACTGGTCATTCCTGCGCGACCGGTCGAAACGCACGGGCCCTTTCGATGCGCTCAAGTTCATCCCGTTCGACGAGGGTGGCGACATCTATCTGACGCTCAGCGACGAGCAACGTCTGCGCCACGATACCATCACGAGTCCGGGCCTGCGTGCCGGGCGCGATACTAACGCGATCCTGCTGCGCAACGTCGTCGGCGCCGACCTGCACATCGGCAAGAACTTCCGCGCCTATGGCGAGCTTGCGAGCGGCGTGCAGGAAGGCGGCTATTTTGGTGCGGTCACGCCCGTCCAGCGCAACGACCTGCTCGTCCAGCAACTCTTCGCCGAAGTGGAGGGAAATGTCGGCGGCATGAACGCCGGCATCCGCGTCGGCCGGCAGGACTTCCAGGACGGCCCGATCCAGCTGGTCAGCATCCAGGAAAACCCCAACATCCGCATCACCTTCGATGGCGTGCGCGCCTATGCGACGGGCAGGCGGGCGCGCATCGGCGTGTTCGACTTGCACTATACCCGGCTCGGGCTCGACGCGTTCGACGATCCGACCGACAAGAGCCGGCGCTTCTCGGGCGTCACCGGCAGCGTCGTCGTCCCCACGAATGCGTTCGGCAGTTCGAAACTCTATGTCGATCCGTTTTTCTATTATCTGCGCAACCGCAACCAGCGCTGGGGCGCCACTGTGGCGCGCGAGGAACGCCGGTTCTGGGGGGTGCGGCTGTGGGGCGATATCGGACCCATCAATGTCGACGTGAGCGCCAACCATCAGTCCGGCACCTATAACGGACGTGCCGTATCGGCCTATCAAATTTTCGCCGCGCAGACCTTCGCGCTTGGCAAGCCGACCCCGACCGCCACGCGGATCGGCTGGCGGGCCGACTTTGGCTCGGGCGGCGGCGCGTTCGGGACGGGCACGCTGCACAATGCCAGCCAGTTGTTCGGGACAGCCCCCTATTTCAGCTACGGCATCTTTGTCGGCCCGACCAACTATCTGGACGTCGCGCCGACCGTCAGCTTTACGCCGTTGAAGGGCGTGCGCGTCCTCACCGAGCTCGCATTCGTGTGGCGCAACGATGAACACGATGCGGTCTACAGCGGAGTCGGCAACGCCTATGCGGGCACGCAGAACGTGGCCGGCCACGACGTCGCACAGTTGGGCCGACTAAATGCCGTCTGGTCTGCTACGCCGAATCTGTCGTTCACGCTTCGGGCAGAATATCTCCGCGCGGGAAATGTATTGACGCGCGCCGGCTATGCGGACTCGCTGTTTACCGGAGTATGGACGACCTTCCGTTTTTGAAAACGGATCGATCCAAGGTCTGTCAACGCCGAGTCCGAATGCTCCGATGTGAATACCAAGCTTCAGCCTGAGTAGCCCCTAGTTTTCTAGACGCCTTCCGCCTTTAAAACCTGCTGCCGTTCGAACGCGACGGGCGACAGCATCCCGTTCCTGACCCGCTTGCGTACAGGGTTGATAGAACATCTCGACGTAATCGAACGCGTCCTGCCGGGCTTCCTCACGGGTTTCATAGGTGCAGCGCCGGATGCGCTCACGCTTGAGCAAGGAGAAGAAGCTCTCGGCGACGGCATTGTCATGGCAGTTGCCGCGTCGGCTCATCGAGTGCTCAAGATTGTGAGCCCGGATGAAGCCAGCCCACTCCATGCTAGTGACCGCCTCGTGGCTCAAGCCGTCGCGTCGCACGACATCGATCGACCCGGCGAGCACCAGCCACGCCGGCGCTCCCAGCTCGCCGATATCGAAAACCACCGCGCCGGAAGCAAATTTCTGCGCGGGGCCGCTCGCGAACCGGGACGCGATTTCGAGTTGCCCCGACTCGTGGACCGGAAACATCTGATGCTCGCGTGTGCCAAAAGTGCTCATGCGTGTTTACCGACCGGCTGGAGGCCGAGCAGCACGGTCGGGATCAGTTCGGACAAAGTAGGATGGATCGGCACAAGCATTCCCATTCCTCATCGGGAATCTCGAAAAGGCCTGAGTGCCGAAGATGCCGGCATTGCTGACCAGGATGTCGACCGCTGGTCCCGACGTTACCGGCCACACTGCGTACATCAACATGCACGACCTCGCACTTGAGGTTGGCGACAGCCTCTTAGGTACGACTCTCGGCGCGCCCATTCAAGAAGACGATTGACCCGGCTGCCGCCAATATCTTAGCGAGCGCAAAGCCGATCCCGGCGGTCGAACCGGTCACGAGCGCCGTCTTGCCGGAAAGGTCGATGTTCTGAGCTAC
>Ga0308164_10002256_pt1 | contig 19712 bp, 18 predicted proteins | sample PhyTR2_FD_201031 | JGI IMG/M metagenome (GOLD analysis project Ga0308164, IMG submission 201031) | Phyllosphere microbial communities from UC Gill Tract Community Farm, Albany, California, United States - DLSLT.R2 | ecosystem: Host-associated > Plants > Phyllosphere > Unclassified | place: USA... | reverse complement strand
TCTGAGCGCCAGCAAGGCATTAGCGGCGTATTCTACCTTATAATTCCGCTTGATTTGGCCCATAAAAATCGCAAAAAACATGCATCTTATGCGCGATCTTGCCGCCAACTGGTAATAACAAGCACGCATTTCGTCCGAATCGGTTTTTCTTAACATTTTGTCAGCGGCCACCCGCTTCCCGACCATGTCCCTCGAACTTTCCGATGTCAAACGTTTATCCATCCTCGCGCAAATCGAGCTGACGGAGACACAATCCGCCCAGACGCTCGACAAGCTCAACGGCATTTTTTCGCTCGTCGAGCAATTGCGCGCCGTCGACACCACCGGTATCGAACCCTTGAATCATCCGATCGCCGCGCTGCAACCCGATCTGTCGCTGCGTCTGCGCGATGACGTTGCCAGCGAACCCAATCGTCGCGAGGATTATCAGAAGCCGGCACCTGCATCACAAGACGGCCTTTATTTGGTGCCCAAGGTCATTGAGTAAAAAACAGGCAGCGACCGGACCGCATGGTCGCTACGCATACACAACGACGGCGCAATCGATGCAAGTAATGCATGTAATGATTGACGCATCCGATTTACGCATCCATACCGCCCTCGTCGTCCTCGAACTCTGCTCTCGAACTTTGCTCTTCCTATGCATACCAAGACACTTAAAGAATTATCCGATCTGCTGCACGCCAAGAAAATCTCGGCGACCGAACTGGCGTCGCTTTTTCTCGATCGCATCAGCGCCAGCGACCTCAATGCATTTCTGCACGTCGACAAGGAACTGACGCTGCAGCAAGCAACCGTTGCAGACCAACGTCTTGCCAGCGGCGATTCCACGGTCCTGACCGGCATTCCGATCGCGCACAAGGACATCTTCGTCACGCGCGGCTGGCGTTCGACGGCTGCGTCGAAAATGCTCGAGAACTATGTCAGTCCATTCGATGCGACCGTGGTCGAGCAATTCAATCAGGCCGGCACCGTCACGCTGGGCAAGTTGAACTGCGATGAATTCGCGATGGGCTCGTCAAATGAAAATTCGTATTTTGGCCCTGTCAAAAATCCATGGGACAAGACCGCCATTCCTGGCGGCTCTTCCGGTGGATCGGCGGCGGCAATCGCGGCCTGTCTGACGCCTGCAGCGACGGCGACAGATACCGGCGGCTCGATTCGTCAACCAGCCGCCTTGTGCGGCGTCACCGGCATCAAGCCAACCTACGGCCGCGTCTCGCGCTTCGGCATGATTGCCTTCGCGTCGTCACTCGATCAGGGCGGCCCGATTGCAAAAACGGCTGAAGACTGCGGACTGCTGCTCAATGCGATGTGCGGCTTCGATCCACGCGACTCGACCAGCATCGAACGTGAGCGCGAAGATTTCACGCGCAGCCTTAACGAGCCACTACAGGGTTTACGCATCGGCATTCCGAAAGAATATTTTGGTGAAGGCCTTGCTGCGGATGTAGAACAAGCCGTGCGCGCTGCATTGAGCGAGTTTGAAAAACTGGGCGCAACGCTGGTCGATATCTCTCTGCCGAAAACCGAACTGTCGATCCCGACCTATTACGTCATCGCACCAGCAGAAGCATCGTCGAACCTCAGTCGTTTCGACGGCGTACGTTACGGGTATCGCGCCAATGATTACAAGGATCTGTCCGACATGTATCGCAAGACGCGTTCGGAAGGTTTCGGTGACGAAGTCAAACGCCGCATTCTGGTTGGCGCTTACGTGCTGTCGCATGGCTATTACGACGCTTACTATGTACAGGCACAGAAAATTCGTCGCCTGATTGCGCAAGATTTCAAACAGGCATTCGATCAGTGTGACGTCATCATGGGCCCAGTTGCCCCGACCGTTGCATGGGATCTGGGCGCGAAGGCAGATGATCCGGTCGCCAATTATCTGGCCGACATTTTCACGCTGTCGACCAGCCTTGCAGGCTTGCCAGGCATGTCGATTCCATGCGGCTTTGGTCAGGGCGAGAAAAACAGCAAGCGTCCAGTCGGTTTGCAAATCATCGGCAACTACTTCGACGAGGCACGCCTGTTGAACGTCGCGCATCAGTATCAGCAAGCGACAGACTGGCATCAGCGTCAGCCAGCCGGCATCTGATACGCATCAATCGCATCATTGAATCAAACAAAGCACAACGCACACAGCGAGTGAGGAAATTATGCAGTGGGAAGTAGTCATCGGTCTGGAAACGCATACGCAGTTGACGACCCAATCAAAAATCTTCAGCGGCTCACCGACCCAGTTCGGCGCTGAACCGAATACCCAGACATCGCCTGTCGATCTGGCATTGCCCGGCGCATTGCCGGTCATGAATCGTGGCGCCGTCGAGCGTGCGATCCAGTTCGGTCTGGCGATCGGGGCGCACATCGCCCCGCATTCCGTCTTCGCGCGCAAAAACTATTTCTACCCCGATCTGCCAAAGGGCTATCAGATCAGCCAGATGGATCTGCCCGTCGTGCAAGGCGGCAAAGTGTCGTTCGCGCTTGAAGTCGATGGCAAGACCGAAATTCGTTCGGTGCAACTGACGCGCGCGCATCTGGAAGAGGATGCCGGCAAATCGCTGCATGAAGACTACCAGGGCATGACCGGCATCGATCTGAACCGCGCTGGCACACCACTGCTCGAGATCGTCACCGAACCCGACATGCGCAGCGCCGCCGAAGCGGTCGCCTATGCCAAGGCCTTGCACTCACTCGTCACCTGGCTTGGCATCTGCGACGGCAACATGCAGGAAGGGTCATTCCGCTGCGATGCCAACGTCTCGGTACGTCCGGTGGGACAGAAAGAATACGGCACGCGCTGCGAGATCAAGAACCTGAACTCGTTCCGCTTCCTCGAAGACGCAATCAACTACGAAGTGCGTCGTCAAATCGAACTGATCGAAGACGGTGGCCGTGTGGTGCAGGCAACACGCCTCTACGATCCGGACAAGCGCGAAACACGCGAGATGCGTAGCAAGGAAGACGCGCAGGATTACCGTTACTTCCCTGATCCTGATCTGCCGCCACTGGTCATCAGCGAAGAATGGATCGCCCGCGTCAAGGCGTCGATGCCGGAACTGCCGGGCGCGATGCGTGAGCGTTTCGTCGAGGCGTATGCCATCCCGGAATATGATGCCGCCGTACTCACGCAATCCAAAGCCATGGCCAACTATTTCGAGGCAACGGTGACGGTCGCTGGCAAGGCGCAGGCAAAGCCGGTCGCCAACTGGTTGATGGGAGATGTCGCCTCCACACTCAACCGCGAAGACACGGATATCGACAACGCACCCGTCAAGCCGGCACAGCTCGCACAACTGCTGCAACGCATTGCCGATGGCACGATCTCCAACAAGATCGCCAAGGAAGTCTTTGCCGGCATGTGGGAAGCCAAATCGGATAGCGCCACACTGGCTGATGACATCATCGAAGCCAAAGGCCTCAAACAGATTTCCGACAGCGGCGCGCTGGAAGCAATCGTCGATCAGGTTCTCGCTGCGAACGAGAAGTCGGTTGCTGAATACCGCGCAGGTAAAGAGCAAGCCATCAATGCATTGATGGGTCAGGCGATGAAAGCCAGCAAGGGCAAAGCCAATCCAGCGCAGTTGACCGACTTGCTGAAGAAAAAACTGGCGAGTTAAAAAGAGCCAACGCAAAAAGCCGCACTACCGAAAGGCAGTGCGGCTTTTTTTCGGCGATCAATCGCAGACAACGTTGCGTTGCAACCCTGCGCACCTGCGATTCCTAGCAACGACCGACTTGTACCCAGGCATCCATGCACTGGCGCAACGCTTTAGAACATGCCTGTCAAGGATGCCGCAACCAGATAAAGCAAGAGGAAGCGAATATGAGCGCACGCTTACGCACGAAGATGCGGCACACAAATCGATGCCTGCACTAGAGCCGCATCGCACGGGATTTCCTCTACAAGAAGAAAAAGCCGATGCGCGTTCAGCACATCGGCTTTTCCTCAGTCCGCATCATTTCTTTTGTGGATCAGACACTAAGGCAATTTTCGAAAAACCAGCATCGTTGATATTCCCCATCGTTTCAATGACCTTGCCGTAAGCAAGCGTCTTGTCTCCACGGATATTGATACGGCGCTCCTTGTCGCCTTCGGCTTCGCGCGTTAATACATCGATCAGCGTGTCCCTGGTCACTGCCGTCTTGTCAACAAACACCTCGCCAGCACTATCAAGACTGACCGCGATTGGCGGCTTTTCCTCGATCAGGGGTTTGGCATTGCTGATCGGCAGATCGACCTTGACCCCCTGCGCCATCAACGGTGCGGCTACCATAAACACGATAAGCAACACCAGCATCACATCGACCAGCGGCGTCACATTGATTTCGCTGACCGGACCTCCGCCTACCTGGTTACTACTCCCGTGCGAAATCTTTGCGCCCATGTTTATGCTCCCTGCGCTGCAAACTTGTTACCGCCAACCGCTTTGTGCACATGCGAATCGAGCGATACGGTATTGCTGATGTGCGAATCATGTGAGCCAACGTTGTCATCAGGGATGGACTCACCGGCTTCCAGTTGGCGTGAAAGCTGTACTTCGGTGATACCAATCAGTGTGGTCAGTCGATTATGGTAAGTGTTGAGACCACCCGCAGCACGGTTATAAGCAATGGTTGCCGGGATTGCGGCGACCAGACCTAGCGCCGTTGCAAACAATGCCTCTGCAATTCCAGGTGCCACCACGGAAAGACTCGTGTTGTTCGAGGCTGCGATACCCTGGAATGAATTCATGATGCCCCACACGGTTCCGAACAAACCGATGAACGGAGCAACCGATCCGACCGTTGCCAGAAACGACAGGCCACGCTGCAAACGTTCTACTTCGACACCGGTGGCAATCAGGCCCACACGATTGATGCGCTCCTTCAGGCTATTACGACCAGATTCCGTGTGATGCAGATCGCGCTTGTGGGTTTCGCGCCACTCGCCGGTAATGGCACGATAGATTTTTGCGAATGGATCTTCAGGTCGTGTTTTCAATTCGTTCTGCAACTTGGACAACGATCTTTGTCCGGCCAACGCTTCCAGCCAGCGATTCGCATGTTTTTCAAGACTGCCGTAACGCAGCAATTTATCGATCGCGACACCCCATGAAGCGACGGATGCAAGAGCAAGGATGATCATGATGCTCTTTACGACAAAATCAGCCTGCAGGAATAGCTCTTGTGGCGTCAGATGCGCCGATATTTCGTTTGGGTTCATGGAAGCTCCAGCAATAGAATGAAGAAATTGCGTATCAGTTCAACGCAAAAACAATGGCACCGGACAGTACATAGGCGCTACCGCCTAGATCCGGAAGTTTGGGATACGGCGCAGCCGCCTTGATTGCTGCAATCGCAGCATCATCCAACACCTGATTGCCAGAAGACTTGATGTCATGCGACAACAACTCGCCTGTCTGGCTCAGTTTGATTTTGTAAAGAATTCGGCCTTCTTCGCCACGCAACTTTGCCGTGCGTGGATAACTCGCCTTGGCATTGATCCGCGCAAAAATCTGATTGACGTAATCGCTCGGAATGCCCGAATTGGTAATCACACGTGGTGACGGCGGCGCAGCGGGTGCAGGAGAAATTTCTTGCGTTGCGCTGACGGCTTTCGGTGACTCGGTTGGCTGCGGTGCAGGTGGCGCAGGTTCTGCCGCAACGGCAGCCGTACGTTGCGCCGGCACTGGTTTGGGCGGCGCGACTTTTTTCTCTGGGCGCGGCTGTTCGACTTTAGGCTTGGGTGGTGCGGGTTGCACTGGCTCAGGACGCGCCATCACCAGCTCAATCGTCCGCTCCGTAATAGGCAGGGGATCGGTATGTTGGGACAGGCCGAATATGCCAGCAACAAATAATCCATGGAGCAGAACCGACCCTGCAATACCAGATCGTTTCCACCATTGTCGACCTTTTTCCAGCGAAGGAATGAAGACGTCGTTAGGATGGGGAAGTGCAATTACGCTCATTACAATGCCATGTCGAATGGCGAAGACAACAGAATCATCACCGCCATAAATTGCTGCAAGCGTTGCGTGACACCTCGCCACCCAACGCGCTATAGCTGTAACTTACGCTTCCGACGCACAATTGAGAACGTATAGTTTTTTATATTGTTATGCGCTTTTTTGAAAAACCGATGTGGCGGCATAGGTAACCGACGATGTCGATTTGCCTTCGACATGAAGATAAATGATTTTTTGATGGGATCGATAAAAAGAAAAGACAGCGAAAAGACAGAGAAAATATAGAAAGAAATTCTCTGACGATCGCGTCTTCTAGCGGGCGGCCATGCTGTTCAATTCACGATAGCGTCGCAACACGCCATCGTACTTTGCGTTCAACTGTTCCAGATCATTTTCGCTATCGCGAATACTCGAAGCAATTTCCTGCACACGTTCTGCGGCAAGATCCTGTTTCATCTTGTTGCCAGCCGTTGCACGCCAGTCACTGCGTGCAACTTGCAATGCCGATTTTTGCTGCACGATCAGATTGGAGAGCGTCGTGGTTTCACGCTGTCTTGCATTTTCGATGTCGGTCTCGCTGCGATAACGCGCCAGCATTGCCTGATCACTGCGACGTTGTTCGGTCATGGCCAGTTCTGCTGCCTGACGCTGTCGAATCTGTTCCTCGGCAAATCTTTTTTGTTCAGGAGTAAGAGGTGGCGCGATCTCGCGCTTGAGCGCACCGGCGCTGTTGAGTTCGCGCATGGTGCGATCGGCGCATTCGGGAATGGGCCGATCGGAGGTAATGGTACGACCGCTGGCATCTTTGCACATGTAGATGGCAGCATGCGCGATAACCGGATTCACTACTGCAAGAACAATCAGACTTCTGATCACGCCAGCCATACCACTCCCTGACAAATTATTCGGTCACGCCATATCTCCTGCGATAGGCAGCGACCGCTTCCCTGTACTGCGCCTGTTCCGGCGCTGCGCCTGCGTTCGAGATGTACTCGAACAAATCTGCCAGATTGCCGATCGACACGACCGGAATCCCGTAACTGTTACTGACTTCCTGCACCGCCGAATAGGCAGACAACGCATCATCCTTGCCCGACCGCTCCATGCGATCCAGCGCAATCAATACGGCGCATGGCGTGGCGCCTGCAGCACGGATCATGTCGACCGATTCGCGCACCGACGTACCGGCAGAGATCACGTCATCAATGATCACCACCTTGCCCTGCAGCTTGGCGCCGACAATAGTGCCGCCTTCGCCGTGATCCTTGGCTTCCTTGCGGTTGAAGGCAAACGGCACATCGCGCCCCTTGTTTGCCAACGCCACTGCCGTTGCCGATGCCAGCGTAATACCCTTGTATGCCGGACCGAACAGCATGTCGAACTCGACACCGGAGTCGATCAGCGTCTGCGCATAAAACTCGGACAAGCGCGCCAGCGTGCCGCCTTGATTAAACAAACCAGCATTAAAAAAATACGGTGACGTCCGCCCTGCCTTGGTGATGAACTCGCCGAAGCGCAGCACGCCGGTGTCTACCGAAAATTTGATGAATTCCTGCCGTAAATTGTTCAAGACGACTCCATAACGGGCTAAAAAGTGACGAAATTTGTCGCTCTGTGGCGATGAGGGTCACATTTTAAATCGTTATCGAAGCTTGTTGACCATAATGCAAAGCCTGTGCCTGATTTGACAACACTCTTGTCAGCCTTGAATGATCGGCGTTTGCCTGCCCTCTGCACCGAATCGGTTATCCTGTTGACCTCTTTTGTATCAGTGACATCATGAAAATCATCTCCGCCAATTTGAACGGTATTCGCTCGGCATCCAAAAAAGGGTTTTTTACCTGGATGGCCAAGCAGGATGCCGATTATGTCTGCGTGCAGGAACTGAAGGCGCAGGCAACCGACATGACGACCGAATTCCTCACGCCCGACGGTTACTACGGCTACTTTCACTACGCAGAGAAAAAAGGCTATTCGGGTGCCGGCGTCTATGCCCGCACCAAGCCGGACAGCGTGCAGATCGGTTTTAACTGCCCGGAATTTGATGCTGAAGGCCGCTACGTACAGTGTGACTTTGGCAATCTGAGCGTGATCTCCGTCTACTGTCCATCCGGCTCCTCCAGCGAAGAACGCCAGCAGGCCAAGTTCCGTTTCATGGATCTGTTCCTGCCGCATCTGATCGAACTGAAGGCAATGGGCCGCGAGTTCGTGATCTGCGGCGACTGGAATATCGCCCACAATGAAATCGACCTGAAGAACTACAAGGGCAATCGCAAGAATTCCGGCTTCCTGCCGGAAGAACGCGCTTGGCTCACACGTATCTTTGATGAAGTCGAACTGGTCGATGTCTTTCGCAAGATCGATGCACGCCCGGATCAGTACACGTGGTGGAGCAACCGCGGCCAGGCATGGGCCAAGAATGTGGGATGGCGCATCGACTATCAGATCGCGACGCCGGAATTTGCCGCCAGCGCAAAAGCCGTCTCCATCTACAAGGATGAACGTTTCAGCGATCATGCGCCATTGACGATCGATTACGGCTGGCCGGGATAAGCAGTCGTTGACGTGCAATTTCATCTGGACGTCACAAAATCAAGCCACACTAAAAGGCCGATGCAAGTACATGCATCGGCCTTTTTTACGGAGTGCTCATGACCACCGATCTGTCTCGACGCCAGTTTGTCCAACTGCTAGGTACGGCGCCTTTGCTGCCTTTGGCGGGCACTGCCGCGATCCTGACAGGTTGCAGCGTCATGCGCCCAGAGTCGACTCGTTATGTGGCAACCAGCTTCACATCGATGCGCGCCCCCACCTTGGAACAACCCGCCGCGATGGCGACAACCTCGGTCGGTTCGCAGATGAAGGTGCAGTTCAGTAACGGCAACACGCAGAGTTATCGGTTGGCCTACCAACCATTTTTCATCACGGGTGAGCAAGTATCGGATGGCAAAGGCGGCAAGGTACTCGCGGGCGGCTATGTCGACATCCGCAACCAGCCGATCATCGATCACTCGGTGGCGGGGAAGGAGCGGCAATTCTTTTCGGATGGACCGGATGGCTCATCTCTCTTGACGATTTCAAACGCAAAGATCCCCGGCATCAAAGGCAAGCCTGTATTTGCCGTCGTGCAGTTTGAGTACACCACACGCGATCAGCTTGGCGCGCAAACCGGCAAGAACAACGCATACGGCACGCTGCCATCGCCGATCGCCGTATTGACGCTGGATCAGGATACGACCACGGGCAAACTTTCTCTCGTCAAGTACCACAACGTCGATACCTCTTCCGCGCACGGATTGTGGATTACCTGTGGCGCTAGCCTGTCGCCATGGAATACCCATCTGTCGAGCGAAGAGTACGAGCCGGATGCGCAGTTCATCGACGATGCGCCTTTCTTCAAAACCTTCAGCCGCAATCTGTTTGGTGATGAAAACAAGGCCAATCCCTATCACTACGGCCATTTGCCGGAAGTCACGGTCCATCCGGATGGTACCGGCAGTATCAAAAAACATTACTGCATGGGCCGCATCTCGCACGAGTTGGTACATGTGATGCCGGATCAGCGCACCGTTTTGATGGGCGACGACTATACGAACGGCGGACTTTTCATGTTCATTGCCGATCGTGCTGCCGATCTATCGGCCGGTACGCTGTATGTAGCACGCCTTGATCCGGGCTTTTCGCTTGTTCCATCCGCACCGGGCGCACGCCTACGCTGGATCAGACTCGGTCATGCAACGAGTGACGAGATCAGGGAGATGGCTGACAAGTTGAAGCCATCCGACATCATGACGGCATACAAGAGCGCGCCTGCCGAACCCGGCTATACCAAGATCTTTGCCGATGGCGTTGCCAACTGGATCAAGCTCAAACCCAGCATGGAAAAGGCAGCCGCTTTTCTTGAAACCCACCGCTACGCCAATCTGGTCGGTGCCAGCATGGGCTTTACCAAGCTGGAAGGCACAACGGTCAACATCAAGGACAAGATCGCCTACTCGGCATTACAAAACATCCAGACCTCTATGGTCAGAAATCATCCTGCCTGGCGCGCCTCACACAACATTACGGTCGACAAGACAGTCAACGCCGGCGGCATCTTTGCGCACAATCTGGCCGGCGACCAATTCGATATGGATGGCGTTGCGATCGCCAGCGAATGGGTGCCGGTTCGTACACGCGCGCTGCTGATCGGCGAAGACATCGCGCCGGATGCGCTTGGCAATCTAGCCAATCCAGACAAGATTGCGAATCCGGACAATCTGAAGTTCTCGGAAACAATGCGCACGCTGTTCATCGGTGAAGACAGCGGTGCCCATGTGAATAATTTCCTGTGGGCGTACAACGTCGATACCAGACAGCTCTCACGCATCATGTCGATCCCGGCCGGCGGCGAATCCACCGGCTTACATGCAGTGGATGAAATTAATGGCTGGACTTACATCATGAGCAACTTCCAGCATGCGGGCGACTGGAATGACAAGCTGCATGGCAAGGTCAAAGCCACGCTCGATCCTTTGATCAAGCAAAACTATGCGAACCTATTTGGCGCAGCCGTTGGTTATCTGACGGCGCATCCGCTGCAACCTTCCTTGCACCGCTCGTGATCATGCAGAACAGAGGCCGTATTTTGTACGCTGCAAATTTGCCGCCATGCGCACGGGATACGGCTGAACATCCTACAATCTGTGTTTAGCCCGTTTCTGCCTCATTCATGTCTGCCATCGTTGCACCTACCCCGCCCTCCCGCCTTGCACGTTTTGCCGCACCTTTTCTCTTCATTTTGCTTGGTGTCATTTATGCATCGTGGGCCGCGCGCATCCCGGGCATTCGCGATGGCTTGTTACTGAATCCTGGCCAACTTGGGATGGTGCTGCTGGGTGCGGGTTTTGGCGCAGTATTGTCTTTTCCCCTTGCAGCATGGATGGTCGACCGTTTTGGCGGAGCGCGTGCGGCCTGGTATGCCGGACTGGGACTTCTGACCATTCTGCCGTGTCTGGCACTGGCACCGAATCTGGCACTACTGATCATCGTAGCCTTCGGCCTCGGCGCAGGCTCTGGATGTTTCGACGTCGCCATCAATGCGATCGGCACAGAGCAAGAGAAGCAGGCTGGGCGCTCAACGATGTCGCTATTACATGCCTGGTTTTGCGTTGGCACACTGTCCGGCGCTCTGCTTGGCGCATTGATGGCAGGCCTATCCATTACGCCACTCATGCACTTTTCCATCGTGTCGGTGCTGTTGCTGCCGGCGCTGTATCTGGCCTCGCATGCACTACCATCGACACGCGCTGCGCACGATCCCACCCGAAAACTGTTTGCCGTTGCACACGGCCCGCTTGTGATGCTGGGCATCATCGGCTTTTGTGGTGCAGTTGCAGAAGGATCGATTGCCGACTGGAGCGGTATCTTCATGACCGATCGCCTGCATGTGCATGATGGCGTCGCGCCACTGGCGTTTGCCGGCTTTGCCTGTCTGATGCTGCTGGCACGGCTGGTGTGCGATCCACTCAAGGATCGGTTTGGTGCACGCCGTATCGTGTCGCTCGGCGCATTGCTGGCAGCCATTGGCATTTTTATCGCGGTGCTGGCCATCAACGTGCCGCTGACCATCGCCGGTTTTGCACTGGCAGGCGCCGGACTGGCGGCTGTTTTTCCGTTCGTGTTCAGCGCTGCCGGACGCCACGGCTCAACCGCACTCGCGGCGGTAGCTACCTTCAGCTACAGCGGTGGCCTGATGGGGCCGCCGGTGATCGGCTTTCTGGCGCAAAGCTGGGGCTTGCAGGCAGGGCTGGCGTTCGTCGGCATCCTTGCCGTTTCGATTGCTGTCGCCGCCAGTCGTGCGCGCTGGCTGGAATAGGTTTTTCCTCCACATCGCCGTGTGAGGTTGCACGCATTACGCGATATCACGTCCACGCAACAATCCTTGCTGATGGCATGCTCTTGTGTCAGCATCACTGACTGAACGACCGATGGTCGGCACCTCATTCACGGCAAGGCAACAAACATGATTTTTCGCAACAGCGGCGTCGCGCGACGCTCGTGGTCAGACACCTTCAAGGTCTACCTCGAACCGGCCACCTTGCGCATGCTGTTTCTCGGTTTTTCTGCCGGTCTGCCCTTGATGCTGGTACTAGGCACCTTGAGTTTCTGGTTGCGCGAAGCGGGTATTGATCGCAGCACGATTGGCTATCTGAGCTGGGTCGGTCTGGCCTATGCATTCAAATGGGTTTGGGCACCGTTGGTCGATCGCATGCCGATTCCATTATTGACACGCTGGATGGGGCGCCGCCGCAGCTGGCTGCTGCTGTCACAACTTGCCATCATGACCGGCTTGTGCGGCATGGCTTTCAACGATCCAAACATTGCATTAGAGCCGGTCGTCTGGTGCGCGCTCATGGTCGCCTTTGGTTCGGCCACGCAAGATATCGCGCTTGATGCATTCCGCATCGAATCAGCCGATACTGACCGCCAACCTGCACTCGCAGCCAACTACCAGACCGGTTATCGGCTCGCCATGATCTGGGCTGGTGCTGGCGTATTGTGGATTGCCGCACGCGCAGAAGTTGCCGATGTTGGCAACTATCAACCTGAAGCCTGGCGCATTGCCTATCTCGTGATGGCAGCGTCGATGATCGTCGGCGTCATTACCGTCTTGTTCTGCAAGGAACCTGTTCGACGTATTCTGCCGCCAGCCAAGAACATGGCAGCGTGGCTGGATGATGTGGTGGTCGGGCCGTTTCGCGAATTTATCCTGCGCTATCGCTGGCAAGCCGTCATCATCCTGTCGTTGATCGCGGTGTATCGCATTAGCGACGTCGTAATGGGCATCATGGCCAATCCATTTTACGTCGATATGGGATACACCAAGGATGAAGTCGCGGCAGTGACCAAGGTCTTTGGCGTCATCATGACATTGGTCGGCGCCTTTATCGGCGGCTCGCTGTCGATGCGTTTCGGCATGATGAAGATTCTGACGCTGGGCGCGATATTGAGCGCAGCAAGTAACCTGTTATTCGTGTGGCTGTCGCATCATGGTCATGATGTCACTGCGCTGATGTTTGTGATCTCGGCCGACAATCTGGCGGGCGGCATCGCCAGCGCAGCCTTCATCGGCTATCTGTCGAGCCTGACCAACATCAGTTACTCGGCAACGCAATATGCATTGTTCAGCTCGATGATGATGCTGGTGCCGAAGTTTATCGCCGGCTATTCGGGCGCGTATGTGGATACCTTCGGCTACGCCAGTTTCTTTACGGCCACCGCATTGCTCGGCGTACCGGTGATCCTGCTACTGTGGCTGGCAGCGCGCGTGGTACCAGTCAAAAAGGCGGACTAAAACTTTTCTTCGGCTTACTTCTTGCGCAGGCGGAACACCGCGAGGCTGCCGCGCCAGTTACGCAAGAACTCCACCGGCTTGCCATCATCAAGTGCCACGCAATCGATGACCTGCAAACCGATTTCATCCGCCAGCTCCTCGAAATCACGGATGGTCGCGCAGCGCAGATTGGGCGTGTCATACCATTCGTACGGCAGACTTTTGGACACCGGCATACGCCCGCGCAGCAAGGCAATACGATGCGGCCAGTAGGCAAAATTCGGAAACGAGACAATCGCATCGCCTCCAACGCGCGCGATATCGCGCAACACGCCTTCCACATCCTTCATCATCTGCAGCGCAGACAAACACAATACGGTGTCGAAGGTGTTGTCGCCAAAAATCGATAGGCCTGCTTCCAGATCCCGCTGAATGACGGATACGCCGCGATCCACACACAGTGGAATCATGGCGTCATCGATCTCGATACCGTAACCGCTGCACTGCTTGTCGGTCTGCAGATAATCCATCATCACGCCGTTGCCGCAACCGAGATCGAGCACATGCGTGCCCTTGTCAATCCAGTGCGCAATAAAGGCCAGGTCCGGACGCAGCACGCTTAATTGTTCGAAGTTCATGCGCGCTCTCCCTTGTTGCTCGCGACCGTTTCCAGCGCCATCCGCTCAAAATAAGAACGCACGACGCTCATGTAACGAACATCGTCGAGCAGAAACGCATCGTGTCCATGCGGCGCATCGATTTCTGCATAGGTAACCGTGCGTTTATTGTCGACCAAGGCTTCGACGATCTCACGACTACGTTCCGGCGAAAAACGCCAGTCGGTCGAAAACGATACCACTAGAAACTTCGCCCGCGTTCCTTCCAGCGCTTTCGACAGATTGCCACCAAAATCACGCGCGGGATCGAAGTAATCAAGTGCCTTGGTGATCAATAGATATGTATTGGCGTCAAAGTATTCCGAGAACTTGTCACCCTGATAGCGCAGGTAGGATTCAATCTCGAAGTCGATGCCGTAACCGAACTGATAACTGCCCGAGCGCAAATCACGACCGAACTTGGCAGCCATATCGTCGTCGGATAAATACGTAATGTGACCAAGCATGCGTGCCACACGCAAACCGTTTTTGGGCACCACACCATGTTCGTAGAAGTCACCGCCGTGATACTGCGGATCGGTCAGGATCGCCTGTCGCGCCACATCGTCGAAAGCGATGTTTTGCGCCGTCAATTTTGGCGTGGAAGCGATCACGAGGCAGTGACGCAAGCGTTCCGGAAATTGAATGCTCCAAGATAACGCCTGCATCCCACCCAACGAACCGCCCATGACCGCCGCGAACTGCTGGATACCGAGCGCATCAGCCAGCCTTGCCTGTGCCTGCACCCAGTCTTCCACAGTAATCACCGGAAAATGCGCGCCGTACGGCTTGCCCGTCGCCGGATTGGTATGCATCGGTCCGGTGGAACCAAAACAGGAGCCGAGGTTATTGACGCCGATCACAAAGAAGCGATCCGTATCCAGCGGCTTGCCCGGCCCCACCATATTGTCCCACCAGCCCTTCGTGCCCTTGTCGTCGCCATACGTGCCTGCGACATGATGCGAGGCATTCAGCGCATGACAAACCAGCACGGCGTTCGAACGATCGGCGTTCAAGGTGCCGTAGGTTTCATACACCAGTGTGTAATCGGCAATCTGCGCCCCGCTCTGCAAAGGCAGCGGTTCGGCAAAAAACATCGATTGCGGCGAGACGATTCCGAGAGAAGTCATGTTATCTAGTCAATTGGGGCAAACCCCGCGGCGCTTGTTCAACGCCGAAAAACAAAAAAGCCCGAAAGCGGTCTGCTTGCGGGCTAATTCGGAACTCTTTTGAGCACGCTTTAGCCGTATTTATTACGCGCCCGCAAGCTGATATCAAATCGGCGCCAATGGCATAAGAATAAACAAGTCATCGCGGGGCGTCAAACCTCATCCCATATGCACATAAAAATTAGTTGCCTTTTACACAAACCTCTGATGCATCCCTCGCAAGCAGCTCGCTATCACGCCTATAATCACGATCCACCATGCAATCCCAGATTACAGAACTAGTTGCACTTCGGTGATCTAATCGGAAACCTGACTTTTTACTGGACAATACGATGTTGGATGCTGCGTTGCCAATTACAACTCAAAAAGACCACACTCCCACGCTGACCATAGCGGTTTTGACTAAGAACGAAGCTCATCGCATTCGTACCTGTTTGAAAAGTGCGGATTTTGCCGATCAACGCATCGTCGTGGATAGTGGCAGTACCGATCAGACTTGCGAACTAGCACGTGCGGAAGGTGCCGAAGTGTTCGACTATCCCGACTGGCAAGGATTTGCTATCCAACGCAATCGTTTGATCCAACACGCAATCGGCGATTACATTTTTTTTCTCGATGCAGACGAAGTAATCACTCCAGAACTGAAAAACGAACTACAGCAAGTTGTTCACTCCGGCGAACGCGCTGTGTGGAAAATACAGTGGCGCATGGTGGCATTTGGTCACGAGCTGAAATACTTCCGCTCCCAATCCAAGATTGAACGACTATTTCGGCGCGACATGTTGCATGAATATGTAGGAGTGGTGCATGAGCAAGCCATTCTGAACGCTGAGCCAGTCCCCCGCTTTTTACTGAATGGCAAACTACTGCACCACTCGCGCGAAACAGTACGCGGCAGTTTGGAAAAACTTGTTCAGTATGCGATGTTAGGTGCTGCCAAACGCGCAGAACAAGGGAAAAAAGGAGGCGTTTTACGTGGGTTAGCTTCTGGGTTATCGATGTTCTTGCGGCTGTATATCGGACGCTTAGGATTTTTGTGCGGTGGCGCAGGCTTTCTATACTGCTTCTTTGTGGGGTTGGAAGGCTTCTTCCGCTACGCCGCCTTGGAATATGACCGCACGACATTACGTAGCGATGTAACACGCTGAATCATGAGTCCATTCTTATTTGCTGACCGCAAGTTGAGCGGCAGCACTATCTGCTTGTTTGTCATGTCCTCGCTGGTCGCCTTTGCACCACTACATACAAAAATTCTAGGCGCTGCATGGGTTTTCTTTTTCGTATGGGGAATGCGAAATAGCTTCCGATCACACATCCTGGCCGATCAATCCATTCGCGCTGCAACACTGGCGTGGCTGGTCTCCTGCGGCATCGCATTATTTTTAGCCTGGATTTGCATCGCAATCTGGGGGGAGGATCTGGATGGGTTAAATCCGCAGATGCGGCTTGCACTGATGGCATTGGCTGCAATGCTCCTCATCTATAAACGTGGTCCATCTCCAAGTTTGCGCAGTGGTATCGCTTATAGCCTTGCGGCAGGTTGCACGGTGGCGTTCTTCTGGACGACGTTTTTAGCAACACAAGGGATGGATGTTCGAGAAAATCTTGCCAGCAATGCCATTCCTTGGGCTGCCGCAATCAGTTTTTATCCCTGCCTCCTATTACCGTTGGCACTTAGCGAAAATCAATCCATAAGACGTCGTCGACTTTGGCTTATTGCCGTACTGCTTGGACTGACTGCAACAATACTCTCTGAAACTCGTGGGGTATTGTTGGTTTTGCCATGGTGCTTAGTAGTATATGGATGGTTTTGGCATCAAAGCCGTCATGATCGATTACGATCCTATCGCGTTGTCATGCTCAGCATTTTGCTGGCTGGAATCACCCTCGCAGTTTCGTGGTGGGCGCCGGGCGATCCTCTGCGGCTGCATAAAACAATTCATGAAGTCAGAGAAATTCAATCGGCACAGAATTACAACACGTCAATTGGTGCCCGGTTGTATATATGGAACATGGCCATAGAAGGAATTTCCGCATCTCCCTGGATTGGTATTGGCAGCTCAGAGCGCAAACGCCGAATTGAAAATGCAGGGGAGAATGGCCCGCCGGAAGAGTTAGGCAAGTACGCCACTGTACGTGGCGTTGGACACGTCCATAATCAATACCTCAATTCAGCACTGGATGGCGGAATAATCGGATTGATTGCTTTGCTAACCCTACTCATCGGAATGATCGCCGCAATTCGCAAATTAATTCGTGTCGATACAGCAGCAGCATGGCAATTGGGAGGAGTACTGTTGATGCATGCAACAACGAGCATTACTAACGTCAACTTTTTACATAATTATTATGTGATGGCGCTTTCGTTAGCGGCTATCGTCCCGTTGCTATGCGCCCGCAGAAATTTACTTTCATAACGCGATGCATATCCTTCTTGTCAACCGCAGTGTCATTCCAGTATTCGCTTATGGCGGAACCGAACGCGTAATTTGGGACTTGGGCCGTGCATTGGTAAAGGCGGGTCACCGTGTTAGCTATCTGGTCCCGGATGGTTCTTTTTGCGATTTTGCTCCTGTGCTGCCCTTACAAGATAACGTTCCATGGGAAAAACAAATTCCATCCGATGTTGATGTCGTTCATTTTCAGTTCAACCCGGGCACGCCAGTCAATGTGCCACACATCGTGACGCAGCATGGTAATTCGCAGGAGTCCACTCCTTTACCCCTCAACACCGTCTTTGTGTCCCAAAACCACGCACACCGTCACGGCTCCGGCACCTATGTCTACAATGGGCTCGACTGGTCTGCCTACGGCACAGTCGATTGGCAATGTACACGCTCGCACTTTCATTTTTTGGGAAAGGCGGCGTGGCGCGTCAAGAATGTACGGGGGGCAATTGATATCGCGTTAAATGCCCGGGTTCCCTTGACTGTGATGGGCGGGAATCGCCTGAATCTTAAACGTGGCTTTCGCTACACATGGTCACGCGCTATAGACTTTCAGGGAATGGTCGGAGGCGAAAAAAAAATGCACTTGCTAAATGCATCCCGTGGCTTGATTTTCCCTGTTCTTTGGCATGAACCATTCGGGCTGGCGATCATTGAAAGCTTGTATTTCGGCGCACCCGTCTTTGCAACGCCGTATGGTGCAATACCAGAAATCGTTACCCAAGACTGCGGCTCCTTGTCTGCCAGACGCGAAGTTTTAACAGAAGCCGTTTTAAACAGTCATTTTGATCCGAGGGCGGCACATGCCCGCGCGCTAACATTTAATTCTGACAATATGGCGCGGGGCTACCTTGCGCTATATGAGCGCGTCGTGGAAGGAGAGCCGTTACATACGGACCCTCCTACCCTACAAGGCGAAGTGAAGCATTTACCTTGGAATTCTTAAGCGTTGGAGTCGCGGAAAGCTATCTTCTCGCTGCATTGAGAGGCGATAATCCTACGCTTAATGCCTAACATCAGAATGGAAGAGCCTCTCGTCAAACAGCCACGCCCCCTCTCGCGAACCGATCTTTTTATTTCCTTCACTTTGCTTTCCCTGCAAGGCTTTGGCGGTGTCATGGCGGTTGTGCAGCGCGAACTGGTCGAGCGCAAGAAGTGGCTGACACGCGAGGAATTCATCGAAGACTGGGCCATCGCGCAGACCATGCCGGGTCCCAACATTATCAATCTGTCCGTCATTCTCGGCAGCAGGTATTTCGGTGCGACCGGTGCAATTGCTGCTTTTACAGGCATGCTGACAGCGCCCTTGATCCTGATTCTGTTGATTGCCATCCTCTACGCTCCGTTCGCCAGCCATCCGCAAGTAAGTGGCGCTTTAAAAGCAATGGGAGCCGTTGCGGCCGGACTGATTCTCGCAACGGGTATCCGCTTGATTGGCGCGTTAAAAAACAATCCACTTGGCATGCCTGTCTGTCTATTGTTGACAGCGACCTGCTTTACGGCAGTTGCGATTTTCAGACTGCCGTTGGTCTATCCGCTGTTCGGCATTGGCTTGCTCGGCTGTCTCCTCGCCTATCTCAAACTAAAGCAATGAGTCAGCCACTGCAACTGTCGATGCAGTATGCGGACTGGTTGCATCTGTTTCTGCACTATCTGTCGCTGTCGATGCTTTCACTCGGCGGGGCTCTCGCAGCGGCACCAGACATGCATCGCTATCTGGTTGACCAGCAGCATTGGCTGACGGATGCACAATTCAATAGTTCGATCACGATTGCGCAGGCAGCGCCCGGCCCCAACGTGCTGTTCATCGCGCTGATGGGATGGAATATCGGGCTGAATGCCGGCGGCATGTGGAGCGGCTTGCTTGGCATGTCATTGACCATGACCGGTATTCTGCTACCGAGTACGTTGTTTACGTACAGTGCAACGCGTTGGTTGCATCGTAATCGTGATCGGCGTCCGGTACGCGCTTTTAGATTGGGAATGGGGCCGGTCGTGGTGGGGCTTGTGCTCGCGACCGGCTGGATCATGGCGTCCACGCACGGACTGCCTTGGGAGGAATGGCCTTTATGGCTGATTACGGCTGCGACAATCTTTTTGATGCTCAGCACACGCATCCATGTTCTCTGGCTGCTGGCAATCGGCGCCGTGTTAGGCAGCACCGTGCCGACATG
>Ga0308164_10002254_pt1 | contig 19718 bp, 15 predicted proteins | sample PhyTR2_FD_201031 | JGI IMG/M metagenome (GOLD analysis project Ga0308164, IMG submission 201031) | Phyllosphere microbial communities from UC Gill Tract Community Farm, Albany, California, United States - DLSLT.R2 | ecosystem: Host-associated > Plants > Phyllosphere > Unclassified | place: USA... | reverse complement strand
TCCTGCATTCGTACGGCAATCCGGCGCACGAGCAGCGCGCCCGCGACATCGTGCGCGAGGTCATGCCCGCGGCCTATGTCAGCGTGTCGAGCGAGGTGCTGCCGGAGTTCCGCGAGTACGAACGCCTGTCGACGTCGGTGCTCAACGCCGCCGTCGGCCCGCGCATGGCGCGCTACCTCGACCGCTTCCTGGAGCGCGTGCGCGGCCTGGGCATCGCCCACGAGCCCTACACCATCCACTCCAACGGCGGCCTGATGTCGGCCGGCTCGGTGCGCCAGTTCCCGGTGCGCACCTGCCTGTCCGGCCCGGCCGCCGGCGTGGTGGGCGCGGCGGCCGTCGGTCGCGCCATCGGCCATCCGGACCTGGTGACCTTCGACGTCGGCGGCACCAGCACCGATGTCTCGCTGATCGCCGGCGGCCGGCCGCTGTTCACCTCCGACCGCCAGGTCGCCGGCTATCCCGTGAAGACGCCGATGGTCGACATCCACGTCATCGGCGCGGGCGGCGGCAGCATCGCCTGGATGGACGACGCCGGCTCGCTCAAGGTCGGGCCGCACAGCGCCGGCGCCGTGCCGGGCCCGGTCGGCTATGCCCGTGGCGGCACCGAGCCGACCATCACCGACGCCGAGATCAGCCTGCACCGGCTGAACCCCGAGGCGCTGCTCAAGGGCCGCATGCCGGTCGACGCGGCGGCCGCCCGGCGCGTCATCGAGGAGCGCGTCGCCGCGCCGCTCGGGCTGTCGCTGGAGGATGCCGCCGAGGGCATCATCCGCATCGCCAACGCCAACATGAGCCGCGCCATCCGCGCCGTCTCGACCGAGCGCGGCTACGACCTGTCGGGCTTCGCGCTCTACGCCTATGGCGGCGCCGGTCCGCTGCACGCGCTGGAGGTGGCCGAGGAGTGCGGCATCCCGACGGTGATCGTGCCGCAGGAGCCCGGCACCATGTGCGCGCGCGGCATCCTGTTGACCGACATCTCGTTCGACTTCGTGCGCAGCCTGATCGTCCAGGTCGGCGCGGCCACCTGGCCGGCGGTGGAACGCGCCTTCGCGGAGCTGCGCGCCGACGCGCTGGCGTGGCTCGACGCCGAGCACGTGCCCCGCGACCACCAGCGCTGCCGGTATGCCATCGACGCGCGCTACGACGGCCAGAACTTCGAGGTGCAGGTCGACATGGACGAGGGCGAGTCGCTGTCGCTCGCGACCTTCGCCCGCCGCTTCGACGAGGCGCATGCCCGCGAGTACGGCTACCAGGTGCCGGGCCGGCCGGTCCAGATCATCAACTGCCGCCTGCAGGCGGTCGGCCAGGTGCTGAAGGCGCCGCTGGCGCCGGCACGCACCGACACCACGCTGGCCGATGCGCGCATCGGCAGCCGCGAGGTCTACCACGGCAAGGCCCGCGGCTGGCACGCGACGCCGGTCTACGACCGCGACCTGCTGTCGGCCGGCACCCGCATCGACGGCCCGGCGGTGATCGAGGAGATGAGCTCCACCACCGTCATCGGCCCCACCCACCACGCCATGGTCGACACCCACGGCACCCTCGTCATTTCGCTGGAGAAGCTTGCGTGAACCCGAACGACATCGCCCCGAATCCCGCCGAGCGGCTGTCCGACCCGATCGAGATGGAGGTCTTCACCAACCGCCTGCTCTCCATCACCGAGGACATGAACAACACACTGGTGCGCTCGTCCTTCTCGACCAACATCAAGGAGCGCAAGGACTGCTCGGTGGCCCTGTTCGACGCTGCCGGCCGCCTGGTGGCGCAGGGCACGCAGATCCCGCTGCACCTGGGGTCGCTCAATGGCGCCATCCAGGCCGTGCGCGAGCACTATCCGGCCGAGACGATCCGCGAGGGCGACGTCTTCATCTGCAACGATCCCTACCTGGCCAACGGCAGCCACCTGCCCGACATCAACATCATCACGCCCGTGTTCTGGGACGGCACGCTGCGCTTCTTCACCGCCAACATCGCCCACCATTCGGATGTCGGCGGGTCGGTGCCGGGCTCCATCGCCGGCGGCCTCAGGAGCATCTTCGAGGAGGGCATCCGCATCCCGGTGGCGCGCATCGCGCGCGCCGGCGAGCTGCAGGAGGACCTGCTGCGCCTGATCTGCAACAACACCCGCGATCCGGAGGAACGCCGGCTCGACCTCAAGGTGCAGATCGCCACCAACCGGCGCGGCAGCGACGCGGTGCTGGGCCTGATCCGCCAGATGGGACTGGCGGCGGTGCTGCGCTCGGTCGACGACGTCATCGCCTACACCCGGCGGCGGCTGCGCAACCGCATCGCCGAACTCAGGCAGGGCAGCTACGGCTTCACCAGCTACCTCGACGACGACGGGCTGGGCGGCGAACCGGTCGCCATCAGCGTCACGCTGACCGTCGGCGAGGGGCGTCTGCGCTTCGACTTCACCGGTTCGGGCGGGCAGGCGCGGGGAGCGATGAACCTGCCGATCAATGCCCTGCACGCCACGGTCTACTACGCCGTGAAGGCCCAGCTCGATCCCGATCTGGCGCCCAATGCCGGCCTGTTCGAGCCGATCGACATCCACGCCCCGCTCGGCACCATCACCAACCCGCGCCATCCCGCGGCCGTCGGCGCCCGCTCCATCACGGCGCAGAAGGTCGCCGGCACGCTGTTCGGCGCCTTCCGCGGCCTGCTGCCGCGCGAGAAGGTCATGGCCTCGAGCAACGACCTGTGTCCGGCCATCGTCTTCTCCGGCCAGCTGGCCCAGCGCGAGGGCCAGTTCGTCTATCTGGAGACCATCGGCGGCGGCGCCGGCGCGCGCTTCGACACCGACGGCATGGATGGCGTGCACGTGCACATGACCAACACCTCCAACCTGCCCGTGGAGGCGCTGGAGAACGAGTACCCGCTGCTGATGGACGAGTACGCGCTGATCGCCGATTCCGGCGGCGCCGGCCGCACGCGCGGCGGCATGGGCATCGCCAAGCAGATCCGTGCGCTGGCGCCGGGCATCGTGTTCTCCTCGCGCTCCGACAGCCATCTGGTGGGCGTGCCCGAGGGCGTGGACGGCGGGCTGGACGGACGGCGCGCGCGTCTGGTGCGCAACCACGGCCGGCCCGACGCGGTCGAGATGTTCTCCAAGACCGCCAACATCCAGCTCGAACGCGGCGAGAGCGTGCGCCTGGAGACGCCCGGCGGTGGCGGCTGCGGCGAGCCGGCCGAGCGCTCGCGCGACAGCCTGCGCGACGACCTGCTCGACGGCCGGGTCAGCGACGCGGCGGCGCGGCGCGACTACGGGGCGCCGCCGGCGTGACCGTCGCCGCCCGGTTCTTAAACTCGCGCGCATGAAGTTCAAGGAAGTCGACGCATTCCGGGCCGTCATGCGCTCGGGTTCCATGACCGCCGCGGCCGCCGAGCTGTACACCTCGCAGCCCAACGTCAGCCGGCTGATCGCGCAGCTCGAGGCCTCCACCGGCCTGGAGCTGTTCACCCGCAGCGCGGGACGCCTGACGCCGACCGAGGAGGGCCTGGCCTTCCTGCGCGAGGTCGACCGCGCCTTCGTCGGCCTGGGCACGCTGAAGGACGCGGCGCGCAACATCCGCCAGTTCGGCAGCGGCCGCCTGCGGGTGGCCACCGTGCCCTCGCTGGCCCTGACGGTGCTGCCGCTGGTGCTGCAGCGCTTCCATGCCGCGCATCCGGGGGTCACCATCGCCATGGACACCGGCAGCACGCAACTGGTGGCCGAATGGGTCGGCAACCGCATCTGCGACCTGGGGCTGGTGTCCTACCTGCCGCCCACCGCCGTCAGCGAGGCGCGGCCACTGTGCGACCTGGCCGGCTGCTGCGTGCTGCCGCCGGGCCATCGGCTGGCCGGCCGGGCGGTGATCGAGCCGGCCGACCTGGCGGGAGAGTCCTTCATCTCGATGGCGCATGGCGACGGCCTGCGCGCCGCGGTGGACGCGGCGTTCGCCGGCGACGATCGCCGCGTGATGCACTTCGAGACCCCGTATGGCGCCACCATCTGCCAGATGGTCGGCCTGGGGCTGGGCGTGGGCGTCGTCAATCCGCTGGTCGCGCGCATGCATCGCCACACCGGCATCGAGGTGCGGCCGTTCCGCCCGCGCGTGCCCTTCGTCAACTACCTGCTGCTGGCGCGCAACCGGCCGGCCAATGCCCTGGTCGACCGCTTCAACGCCCTGGTCGAGGAGGTCATCGCGAGCGAGACGGCGGCGATGGGCGGCTGAGGCCCATACGGGTTTCGCATGGACGCCGCTCGGACTCGTATTTGCGCCGGCGCCGGCGGCGCTGCACCATCGGGGACACCGGAGCCGCCCGGCTCCGCGGCCCATCCCACCCCACCTCCCATGACCGTCCGCCGCTCCGGGCCTCGACCCCCCTCCCGCCGGAGGCCACGCTGATGGCCGCCGTCAACGCCACCTCCACCATCTTCGACATCGCCGTGATCGGCGGCGGCCTGGTCGGCTCGTCGATCGCCTATGGCCTGCGTGACCGCGTCGGCTCGATCGCCGTGCTCGACGAGGGCGATGTCGCCCTGCGCGCCTCGCGCGGCAACTTCGGCCTGGTCTGGCTGCAGAGCAAGGGCCATGGCATGGGGGCCTACAGCCGCTGGACGCTGGGCTCGACCCGCCTCTGGCCGCGCCTGGCCGCGCAGCTGCTGGAGGAGACCGGCATCGATGTCGCGCTGGAGCAGAAGGGCGGCCTGACGCCGCTGATGGGCGACCACGAGATCGAGGCCCGCCACCAGTGGGTCCGCGCGCTGATGGCGCAGCCGGGCGTCGAGCCCTACGAGTGGAAGCTGCTCGACCATCACCAGGCGGCCTCGCTGGTGCCGGGCCTGGGCAAGGACGTGACCGGCGCGATCTGGACGCCGCACGATGGCATCGTCAATCCGCTGAAGCTGCTGCGGGCCTTCCACACGGCCTTCGACCGCTCCGGCGTCTCCTATCTGCCGCACCATGGCGTCGCCGGCATCGCGCACACCGCCCAGGGTTTCGAGCTGACCACGCCCGCGGGCATCGTGCGGGCGCGCCGGATCGTGCTGGCCTCGGGCCTGCGCAATGGCGAGCTGGGCGCGCAGGTCGGGCTGCGGCTGCCGATGGCGCCGCAGCGCGGGCAGATCATCGTGCTGGAGCGCACCCGCCGGCTGCTGGACACGCCGATGGTGACGTTGCGGCAGAACGACGAGGGCAGCTGGCTGGTCGGCGATTCGCAGGAGGACGCCGGCTATGCCGAGCACGTGACGACCCTGCCGGTGCTGGCCACGCTGGCCGACCGCGCGGTGCGCACCCTGCCGGCGCTCAAGGAGGTGCGCGCGGTGCGGGCCTGGTCCGCGCTGCGCGTGCGGGCCCAGGACGGCTTTCCGGTGTACGAGCAGTCGAGCACCCCGCCGGGTGCCTTCATCGTCACCTGCCACAGCGGCGTGACCCTGGCCGCCACCCATGCCCTGAAGCTCGCGCCGATGATCGCCGAGGGCGCCCTGGAGGCCGAGCTGGCGCCTTTTTCGACCCGGAGATTCCATGTTCAGACGACTTGACACGCCCGCCGAGGCCGGCGCGCGCGTGGTGCGCATCACCATCGACGATGTGGCGACCGACTGCCGCGAGGGCGACAGCGTGGCCGCCGCGCTGTTCGCCGCCGGCCTGCCGGCCTGCCGCGACACGGCGGTCTCCGGCGCGGCGCGGGGCCCGTTCTGCATGATGGGCGTCTGCTACGACTGCCTGGTCGGCATCGACGGCCATGCCAACCAGCAGGCCTGCATGACGCGCGTGCGCGAGGGCATGACGGTGCGGCGCCAGCTCGGCGCCCGCGAGGTGGGCGCATGAGCGCCGGACTCCCCGCGACGACCTGCGAACTGCTGGTCATCGGCGCCGGCCCGGCCGGCCTGGCCGCCGCCACCCGCGCCGCCGGCCTCGGCCTGGACACCGTGCTGATCGACGAGCAGCCCGCCCCCGGCGGCCAGATCTACCGCGCCATCGGCAGCACGCCGGTGCGCGATCGCGCGATCCTCGGCGCCGACTACTGGCACGGACTCGGACTGCTGGAGCCGTTCCAGCGCAGCGGGGTGCGCCATGTCGCCGGCGCCACGGTCTGGGCCGTCAACCGGCGGGAGGACGATGGCTTCGAGGTCGCCTATTCCATCGCCACGCCCGGACAGGACGCGCGGGCCGGCCTGCTGCACTGCCGCCACGTCATCCTCGCGACCGGGGCGCAGGAGCGGCCGTTCCCCATTCCCGGCTGGACCCTGCCGGGCGTCATCACCGCCGGCGCGGCGCAGATCCTGCTGAAGACCTCGGCGGTGGTGCCCAGCGGCACCACGGTGCTGGCTGGCGGTGGGCCGCTGCTCTACCTGCTGGCCTGGCAGTACCTGAACGCGGGCGTGCCGATCCACGCCATCCTGGAGACCACGCCGGCCGGCCAGTGGCGCCGGGCCCTGCCGTTCGTCTGGGGCTTCCTGCGCTCGCCCTACCTGGGCAAGGGCCTGAAGCTGCTGCGCGCGGTCCGGGCGCGGGTGCCGATCGTCACCGGCGTGAGCGCGCTGGAGGCGCTGGGCGACGCGCGCGGCCAGCTGGCCCGGCTGCGCTATCGCGCGGGTGGCCGCACCGAGGAGCTGGCGCTCGACCAGCTGCTGCTGCACCAGGGCGTGGTGCCCAACACCAACCTGTCGCGCGCGCTCGGCCTCGAGCATGTCTGGAGCGAGCGCCAGGACTGCTGGGAGCCGGTGGTGGACGCCTGGGGCGCGAGTTCGGTCGCGCAGGTCACCATCGCCGGCGACGGCGCCGGCATCGCGGGCGCCATCGCCGCCGAGCACCGGGGGCGGGTGGCGGCGGTGCATGCCGCCGTCGCGCTCGGCCGCCTCGACGGCCCGGCGCGCGACCGCGAGGCCGCCACGCATCGCGCCGCCCTGGCGCGCGCCGTTCGCGGACGCGAGTTCTTCGAGACGCTCTATCGCGCGCCGGATGCCTTTCGCCGGCCGGTCGGCGACACCATCGTCTGCCGCTGCGAGGAGGCGACGGCCGAGCAGGTGCGCCAGGCCGCGCGCATGGGCTGCCAGGGCCCCAACCAGATGAAGGCCTTCCTGCGCTGCGGCATGGGGCCGTGCCAGGGCCGCTTCTGCGGCCTCACGGTGACCGAACTGATCGCCGACGAACAGGGCCGCCATCCGCGCGACGTCGGCGCCTATCGCGTGCGTTTCCCGATCAAGCCGGTGACCCTGGGCGAGATCGCCAGCCTGCCCCAGACCGAGGCCTCGCGCGCGGCCGTGGTGCGCTTCAGGAAGTAGCGCCCGTGCCCCGCAATGGCGCATCCGGATGCGCCTTTCCGGGGCATATCAATGACGTATGGAAGCACCGCGTTTACTGATTTGACCGCATGGGATGGCTTGCTGAAACTCGCCGCATGACATCCAAAGTGAGCCGCCGCCTGACCGAGGGCACCGCCCGGGAAGTGACCGAGAACATCTATGCGCCGCGCCTGGCGAAGGACTTCCCGGCCGTCTTCCCGCACCTCAACGACGTCAACCAGGCGCACCTGCTGATGCTGCTCGAACAGGGCCTGATGCCGCGCGACGCCGCCGCCCGGCTGGCCCGCGCGCTGGCGCGCATCGAGGCCGAGGGCATGGCGGCGGTGCCGCTCGATCCCTCCATCGAGGATGCCTACTTCAACTACGAGGCCCACCTGATGGAGGTGGCCGGCAGCCACGTCGGCGGCTATCTCCACATGGCGCGCAGCCGCAACGACATCCTGGCCACGATGGACCGCATGCGCGCGCGCGACCTGGCGCTCGACCTGATCGACCAGCTCGGCGCGGTGCGCCGCGCGGCGCTGGATGGCGCCTTGCGCCATGCCGAGACCGTGATGCCCGGCTACACGCACCTGCAGCCGGCGCAGCCCATCACCTATGGCTTCTACCTGGGCGCGATCGCCGAGGCCGTGTCGCGCGACATCGAGCGCGTGCGGCAGGTCGAACGCCTGATCGACCAGTGCCCGCTGGGCGCCGGCGCCCTGGCCGGGACCTCGTTCGCGATCGACCGCGCGGCCACCGCGCAGCTGCTGGGCTTCGAGGCCGTCGTGCCGCACGCGCTGGATGCCGTGGCCGCGCGCGACTTCGCCTTGGAGCTGCTGTCGGCGATGACGATCTGCGCCGTGGGATGGAGCCGCTTCGCGCAGGACTACTTCGTCTGGTGCACCCACGAGTTCGGCCTGATCGACTTCCCGGACCGGGTCGCGGGGACCTCCAGCATCATGCCGCAGAAGAAGAATCCGGTCGTGCTGGAATATCTCAAGGGCAAGGCCGGCCACCTGATCGGCCTGCTGACCGCCTCGCTCTCGACCATCAAGGGCGTCCACTACACCCACACCGGCGATGGCAGCCGCGAAGGCATGCGCAGCTTCTGGGAGGCCGGCGAGGAGTGCCTGCGCAGCCTCCGGCTGCTCGAGCTGGTGGTGCGCAGCGCCACCCCCGACGTCGAGGCCATGGCGCGCCGCGTGCGCCGCGACTTCAGCTCGGCGACCGACCTGGCCGACCTGCTCGTCAAGCGCTGCGGGCTCTCGTTCCGCGAGTCGCATCACGTGGTCGGCGCGGTGGTGCGCCAGGCCATGGACCGCTCGCTCGGCGCCGACGAGGTCGACCTCGCCATGCTGAACATCGCCGCGGTCGAGCAGCTGGGCGCGTCCCTGGACCTGAGCGACGCCGAGGTGCGCGCCAGCCTCGATCCGCTGGCCAGCGTGCGCGGGCGGCTGGTGGTCGGCGGGCCGGCGCCGGTTCGCCTGCGCGAGCGGGTGACCACGCTCGAGGACCAGGCGGCGCGGGACCAGGCGGCGAACGACGCGCGCCGGCATCGCGCCAGCGAGGCGCGCCGGGCTCTCAAGGCGGCCGTGCACGCGCTCGCCGCCGATTGATCGATCCACTCTCAACCAAGGAACAGACATGGGCTTCCCCAAATTCGTCCCCGCGCTGCTGCTCGCCGCGGCCGCCGTCCAGGGCTTCGCGCAGGACCTGCCGCCATCGCCGATCCGGCTGCTGGTGGGCTTCGCGCCGGGTGGCGGCAACGACGTCATCGCGCGTTCGGTGGCCACGCAGTTCCAGCTGCAGACCAAGGAGACGATGGTGGTGGAGAACAAGCCCGGTGGCGGCAGCACCGTGGCGACGGCCGAGATGGCGCGCGCCCGGCCGACCGGCCAGACCCTGCTGCTCGGCTCGGTCGGTGGCCAGGCCATCGCGCCGGCCGTCTACAACAGGCTGCCCTACGATCCCATCAAGGGCGTGCAGGCCGTGTCGCTGGTGGCCAAGTCGGCCAACGCGCTGGTCGTCAACGCCGAGCTCCCGGTGAAATCGGTCGCCGAGCTGATCGCCTATGCCAAGACCCATCCCGGCCGGCTCAATGTCACCTCGCCGGGCAACGGCACCATCTCGCACCTGTCGGCCGAGCTGTTCAAGAACATGGCGGGCGTCTTCATCACCCACATCCCCTATCGCGGCGACGCGCCGGCCATGCAGGATGTGATGTCCGGCCAGGCGCAGCTGACCTTCGCCAGCCTGCCATCGGCGCGCGCCGGCGCCGATTCCGGCAAGGTGCGCATCCTGGCCGTGACCAGCACCAGGCGCGTCGACTCGCTGCCCGACGTGCCCACCATCAGCGAAGCCGGCGTGCCGGGCTACGAGGTGCTCTCCTGGTATGGCGTGTTCACCACCGGCGGCACGCCGCAACCGGTGGTCGACCGGCTGGCGCGGGAGATCGCCGCCGTCGTCGCATTGCCGGCGATCAAGGAGAGCTTCACCAGGATGGGCATGGAAGCCAGCGCGCTCGGCCCGGCGGATTTCTCGAACCTGGTGGCCACCGATGCCCGCAAGTGGGACAAGGTCGTCAAGACGGTGGGCCTGAAGCTCGACTGAGCGCATCCGCGCGATCCCCCGCGATTCCCGACCGGCCCGGCGTCAAGGCCGGTCGGGCTCGATGCGCTCCGCGTCGAGCGCCGTTCACAAGACGCATCCCGGCAGGGAGGCCGTCGTTCATGAACGATTCAGACAAGGCTCCGATACTGAATTTGTCTTACATCGCGTCGGGCGGTCAACGCCGTCGCGATTCATCGACCCGGGATGCGATCCAGTGGCCCTTCGCGACAGCGTGGTCGATGCCGATGACGGGACTGGAATCGCCAATAGGCCATCGAGTGGATCGATTGCGTATCGTCGATGGACATTCGCGCCATGAGTGGGCGGGCGAGTCGGCCCCTGCATGGATGGAGCACCGACGGGAAATGAATGACGCGAGTCATTCACGGTCAATTCATTTCCAATCCGAATTGAAATCCAATTGCAATTGGATGCCGGACTCGTCGACTCCGATCATCGCGATGAATACGAGAGACCGATCGCAGTCCCATGGCGGACTGCCGATCGCGCTTCGCGCATCAGTTCCCGACGGCATTGGACTCCACGGATCATCCATTCGGTCCGAGTCAGATTGACAGTCGGATTCTCCATCCGTTGAGTCTCCGATGATCATTGAATGTCGATGATCGACGCCGAAATCTATTTCGACGAGTCATCAGAATTGATGTATTTCCATGTCGGATGAGCGCGCACAATGCGGTCGTCGATCGGATGCAATGCAAGTAATGAAGCATGCATTGCATCGGATATCGATGACTCGAATCACCGCATTGGAGGACGAATGTATCTGGCGAAGAATGCTTCCGCACAGCAGATCCGCGAGGCGACGCGTGCGCGACAGAACCGTTACGACATCGTCCGGGCGCTCTCGACCGGCGAGGTCTCGCGCCGCGACCTGCTGCGCTGGGGCCTGTTCACCGGGGCCGGCGGCCTGGCCGCCACGCAGGGCCTGAATCCGTTCCTCGGCCAGGCCCATGCCGCCATCCCGACCGGCGTGCCGGCCAGCCCGCTCTTCGGCGCTCTCCCGTTCCAGACGCCGATGCCGCGCTGCGACCTGATGCAGCGCAGCGAGCTGTCGACGCTGACACCGGCGCCGCAGAAGCAGGCTCTCACCAGCAAGACCCGGGTCGCCGCCTCGGATGGCACGCTGGTCGACGGTCCCATGGAGGGCCGGCCGCCCGGCGCCTTGTGGGCGCACCAGGGCTGGGACCTGTTTCCGCCGCGCGTCGCCGTCGAGCAGTGGCAGAAGGGTGCCGAGGACTGCCTCGACTACCACCCCGGAGTCGGCTCCAGCCACAACTGCGACATCGATCCGGCGCAGGCCGTCAAGCCCTGCTTCGCGCCGCGCATGCCCGCGCAGTCGGCGCAGTCGCTGTGGACCTTCGGTGGCACGGTGCCACCCAAGCTGCTGCTGGGCCGCTATGGCGAACCCATCCTCTTCCGCCATCACAACGCCCTGCCGGGCCGGGTGGCGAGCAATGGCGGCTTCGGCCGCAACACCATCTCCACCCACGAGCACAACGGCCATCACGGAGCCGAGAGCGACGGCTTCACCGGCGCCTATTTCTATCCGGGCCAGTACTACGACTACCACTGGCCGATCGTCCATGCCGGCTTCCGCACCATCAATGCCAATGCCACCGATGCGCGCTGCGGCGCGCCGGACGGCCATGGCGGCATCACCAAGCTGCCGGGCGACTGGCGCGAGACGATGAGCACGCACTGGTTCCACGACCACATGTTCAGCTTCACGTCGCAGAACGTCTACAAGGGCATCGCGGCGATGTTCAACCTCTACAGCTCGCTCGATCGCGGCAACGAGGCGATCAACGACGGCGTGAACCTGCGGCTGCCCAGCGGCACCGCCAAGGACTGGGGCAATCTCGAGTACGACGTCAACATCATGCTCAGCGACAAGGCCACCAACGCGGAGGGGCAGCTGGCCTTCGACATCTTCAACTTCGACGGCTTCCTCGGCGACCTGATGATGGCCAACCTGACCTACAAGCCGTACTTCTTCGTCGAGCGGCGCAAGTACCGCTTCCGCTTCCTCAACGCCTCGGTCGCGCGTTTCTTCAAGCTGGCGCTGAGCAATGGCGCGCCGATGATCCAGATCGGCAACGACGGCAACCTGCTGCCGCGCGCGGTGCAGCTGACCGAGCTCGACGAGATGGGCATCGCCGAGCGCTACGACGTGGTGATCGACTTCTCCAACTACAGCGACGGCACCCGCATCCACCTGGTCAACCTGGCCGAGCACCAGGACGGCAAGCTGGTCTCCAAGCACCTGTCGATCAGGGAGGCGATGTCGGGCAAGTCGCAGGACCCGTGCGTCGGCCGGTTCCTGGAGTTCCGGGTCCGCGGCACCACGCGCGCGGTGGACAACAGCCGGGACTTCAGCCGGCCGGGCGGCATGGACCTGATCCCCAATCCGGACCTGAGCAAGATCCCGGTGGCGCGCAGGCGGACCTTCGAATTCGGTCGCGGCGCCAACCAGACCACGCGCGATCCGATCTCCTCGGCGCTCGGGCCCTGGGGCGTGAAGGTGGACGGCGGGGCGATGCTGGCGGCGGACTTCGGCCGCGTCTCGGCCGCGCCCAAGGCCGGCACCCGCGAGATCTGGACCCTGGTCAATGGCGGTGGCGGCTGGGACCATCCGATCCACATCCACTTCGAGGAAGGCCAGGTGCTGGCGCGGGACGGCTCGGCCAGCGCGGTGCCGCCCTGGGAGCGTGGCCGCAAGGACGTCTATCGCCTGCGCCCCGGCGGCAGCATCACCATCACCATGCAGTTCCGGGACTGGGGCGGCATGTTCATGGAGCATTGCCACAACACCGTCCACGAGGACAACGCCATGCTGCTGCGCTGGGAGATCGATCCGGGCGGCAATGCCGTCCTCAACCCCCTGCCGACCCCGATCCCGAAGCCGACCGGCGTCGAATTCGTGGCGCCGACGCAGCGGCTGGCCGGCGCCTGAGACGCCGACATGAATCCGGAAACCGCATCCCTGGGCGTGATGGAGGTGTCGAGATGAAGACCATCGTGAGATTCCCGCGCATCGCGCGCCGGCGCCTGGCGCCGGGTGTCGTGGCCCTGGTGCTGGCCATGCCGCTGGCGGTGGTGGCCGTCTCCGTGCGCGCGCCGCTGCTGCGGGTGCTGGCCGAACTGGACAACGGCGTCGAGCGCATCGCCTTCGCCGGCCAGATCGACATCGCCAGCCGCATCATCGACGACCCGGTGTTCAACGGCCCGACGATGCTGGAGATGGTGGTCGACTTCCGCAGCGTGCGCGGTGTCGGCCGGGCCAACGGCCGGGCCTTCGGGACCGAGGCGCAGACCGTGGTGCACCGGCCGCTGCTGCCCTTCGACGAGTTCGAGCTGACCTTCCCCTACCAGCCCGGCAACGACGTGCATTCGGCGCGGACGGCGAAGGCCACGATCAGCGTCGCCTTCACGCCCCAGACCGGCCTGCGCATGACGTCGAAGCTCGACCTGGTGCGCGCCGACGTCGTCAACTGACGCGCCACCGCTTTCCCCACCGCCGTGTTGCGCGGGCCCGTCGGCCCGCCTGAAGGACCGTCATGAGAACCCTGATCCGGCGCATCCGCGCGCGGGCGGCGAGATGCTGCGCGATCGGCCTGGCGCTGCTCGGACTGCAATGCGCGGCGGGCGCCGCGCCATTCGACCGCGCCTACTGGCCGCGCGCCACCTTCACCACGCACGAGGGCCGGCGCGTCGACTTCTACGACGACCTGGTCCGGGGTCGCGCCGTCGCCGTCAACGTCATCTACACGCTGTGCCAGGACGAGTGTCCCCTGGAGACGGCGCGCATGGCCGAGACCCAGCGCCTGCTGGGCGCGCGCGCCGGCCGCGACGTGCTCTTCATCTCCATCAGCATCGATCCCGAGCACGACACGCCGGCGGTGCTGGCGGCCTATGCCCGGCGCTTCGACGTCGGCCCGGGCTGGGTGTTCCTGACCGGAGCGAAGCGGGACATCGTCGAGCTGACCCGCAAGATCGGCCTGTCGCGCCGCAGCGACGCGGTCAGCAAGGACGGACACGCCAGCAGCCTGATGCTCGGCAACGACGTCGACGGCCAGTGGATGCGGACCTCGGCGGTCGAGAACCCGCCATTCCTGGTCGCCACCATGGGCGGCTTCTTCGGCTGGAAGGACATGGGTCCGACGGTCGGCTACGAGCAGGCCCGGGCCCTGACGATCGATCGCGCGCAGGCGACCTTCGAGAGTCGATGCGCCTCGTGCCACACGATCGGCGGCGGCGACCGCATCGGCCCCGACCTGGCCCGCGTCGGCGAACGCCGCGATCCGGCCTGGCTGCGGCGCTACCTGAAGGAACCCGACCGGGTGCGCGCCGAGGGCGATCCCGTCGCCCTGGGGCTCACCGCCCGCTATGCGCAGGTGCGCATGCCCAACCTGCGCCTCGGCGACGAGGACGTCGATGCGCTGGTGCGCCACATCGACCGCGTCGGCCGCGCGCAGCCGACCGCCGCGACGCCGGCCCACGTGCATCGGCACTAGCCGCCGGGGCGCGACGCCCCGCCATCCCTGCCTTCCCGCATCACCATCCACCCACGTCCGAGGACACCGCCATGAACTTCCCGAACCACCCAAGCCACGGGCCGCGGGGCCAGGCGCTCCGTCGCGCCGCTCCCGGGCGGCCGCGCCTGTCGATCTGGATCGGCGCCCTCTGCCTGGCGGCCGTGGCGCTCGCGGGCCCCGGCCGCGCGCCGGCCCAGACCATCGACAACCCGCCGCTGCTGCCCCAGGACATCACGGTGTTCCCGGAACGCGACTTCACCTCGATCGCCGGCTTCGCCGCCAATGCCGACCTGCTGGTGCAGGTCCGGCGCAATGGCGTCGTCGGCGATGCCGTGGGCCGCACCGATGGCGCCGGCGTGCTGGAGGTCAACCACCCGGGCGGGGTCTGCTGGCGCAACGTGACGCCCGACATCGGTCCCGGCGACACCGTGCGCGCCACCTATCGCGACACCTCCAACAACCGCGTCCTGGTGCCGGCCCTGATCGGCTCCGGCGGAGCGACCAACAGCCAGAACATCAGCGCCGTGCATGCCGTGGACGCCGGCAACGGCACGGTCGTGATCCGGGGCACCGCGCTGCTGCCCAACGGCAACCGGATCCCGCTCGCCCGGCTCGAGGTCAGGATCGTCAATCCCGGCTTCATCGATCCGCCGGCGAGCCGGATCGGCAAGCGCGACATCCGCGCCGACAGCCTGGGCGGGCGCGTCGACGGCAGCGATGGCAACCCGATCCCCGGCACCGGCGGAACGCTGGTCTACGAGGGCACGACCGCCAACCTGGTCGCCACCTTCTTCGGCCTCAACGCCGACGAGCGCCAGCGCGCCGTCGAAGGGCAGACGCGCCTGATGGCCTGGCAGCAGACCACCTCGGCGGGCGACCGCCTGGGCATGACGATCCACGAGGTCGGCGAATTCGGCGGACCGGGCTTCGGTGGCTGCCCGCCCGGGCCCGGCGGGGTGGTGCCCTCGGCCAGCCCGACGCCGCCGGTGCACTATGTGCCCTCGTTCCTGCTGAAGGCCGGCGTCGTGGCCAACCAGGCGCAGCTCAAGGACGTGGTCGTGTTCCCGGAGCGCGACTTCATCTCGATCGCCGGCTTCCCGGCCGGCGCCGAACTGCAGGTGGCGGTGCGCCGGGGCACGTCGAACCGGCCCGTCATCGGCACCGCGCGCGGCATCGTCCCGAACGGCGGCGTCTTCGAGGTCAACCATCCCGGCGGCGTGTGCTGGAGCGGCCAGACCCCGGACATCCGGGCCGGCGACATCGTCGACGTGTTCCAGGTCGTGAACCTGGCCTTCTCGTCCGGCCAGCAGCAGGAGGTGATCGACACCCGCGTCACGCGCAAGGCCTTCCTGACCTCGGCCGGCGAGCTGCGCGTCAACGGCGTCGCCTCGGATGCGGCCGGCGCGCCATTCCCGCTCGGACGCATGGAGCAGCGGATCATCAATCCGGACTTCAACACGACCCGCATCGGCCGCCGCGACATCCGCGCCGACACCTCCGGCGGCCGGGTGCAGAACGTGCCCGGCGGCGCCGGCAACCTGTCGCGCGTGGGCGGCAGCACGAGCAGCGAGTGGCGGGCCGTCTACACCGGGCTGAACGACATCGAGAAGCAGTTGGCGATCGCCGGCCAGAGCCGCGCCATGGCCTGGCTCGCCACCAATGGCAATGGCGACCGCTTCGGACTGACGATCTCCGAGTTCGGCGAGATCGGCGGGCCGGGCATGGGCAACTGCCCGGCGCCCGGCAACGCCTCGATCGCGATTCCCTGAACGACCCGCACCGAGAAGGAGTCGCACCATGACATCCCTCCCATCCATGGCTCCCGCGAGGCCGGCGCCTGTCTCCGGCTGGTGGCGACCGGCCCCGGTCCAGGGGCTGGCACTGGGACTCGCGCTGTGCCTGACCGCCTGCGGCGGCGGCGGATCCGACGACACCGGCGCATCCGGCGTGCCCGGCGCGCCCGGTGGGACCACGCTCTCGCCGGACCGGGCCAAGCAGGGCGGCTCGAACGCCTCGGCGACACCCGTCGCCACGCCCGAGCGGGAGCCGGAGCTGGAGGAGGAGCAGCAGCTGGAGAGCCTCGCCGGCCTGCGCCCGCCGGACCCGACCGGCACCGAGGACGGCCGGTCCGTCGGCCTGGCCGACTATGTGCGCGACCGCCAGGCGGCGGTCCGCCTGGGCAAGGCGCTGTTCTGGGATGCGAAGGTCGGCAGCGATGGCAGCACCGCCTGCGCCAGCTGCCATGCCCATGCCGGCGCCGACGATCGCGCCAAGAACCAGATCTTCCCCGGCCTGTCGAACCTCGACGTCGTGGCCGGCCATGCCTTCAACCGGCCGGCGCGCTCGGCGAGCTGGGGGCCGAACCACGCGCTGCGCTTGTCGGACTTCCCGCTGCACGTGCTGGCCGATGCGCTGGACCGCAACTCGGCCATCGTGTCCTCGACCGACGATGGCGTCTCGTCCCAGGGGGTCTTCGACGCCACCTTCACCCGCCCCGGGCAGTCGCGCTTCGACGACTGCATCCGCCAGCCCGATGGCATCTTCCACGTCGGCAACGTCAACGTGCGCCGGGTGGCGGGCCGCAACTCGCCCTCGGTCGTCAACGCGGCGCTGAACCAGCGCAACTTCTGGGACGGACGGGCCGCCGAGACCTTCAATGGCGCGACGCCGTTCGGCGGCGCCGATCCGGATGCCGGCATCTGGGTCGCCGGCGCGCCCGGCGCGGCGGCGGTCAAGGTACGCCTGGCGCTGGACCATGCCAGCGCGGCCTCGCAGGCCGTGGGGCCGCCGGGCAGCGACTTCGAGATGTCGTGCGGCGGGCGTTCGTTCGCCCAGATCGCGCGACGGATCCTCGATGGCCCGATCCTGGCCGGCCAGAGCATCGACCCGCGCGACTCGGTCCTGGGCGCATCCGAGGGCGGCGCCCGGCCCAAGTACCGCGAGCTGATCCAGGCGGCCTTCCAGCCGCGCCTGTGGAACAGTGGCCAGCCGGTGCCGATCGGCACGGTGGCGTTCAGCCACATGGAAGCCAACTTCCCGCTGTTCTTCGGCCTGGCGATCCAGCTGTACGAGGCGACGCTGATCTCCGACCAGACGCCGCTGGATGCCTACCTGCGGGGCGACGCCGCCGCAATGGGGGCGTCCGAACGCCGGGGCCTGCGGATCTTCGCCGGCAAGGGCCAGTGCATCGGCTGCCACAGCGGGCCGGCCCTGACCAGCGCGGCCATGCGCCTGACCGACCGGAGCGCGGCGCAGCAGCGCATCGAGACCATGTCGATGGGCGACGGGCGGACGGCGCGCTACGACGCCGGCTTCTACAACATCGGCGTGCGTCCCAGCGCCGAGGACGTGGGCGTGGGTGGCACCGACCCCTGGGGCGGCCCGCTGTCCTTCACCCGCCGCCAGCGGACGGAGGGCGAGGTCCGGGATGCCGTGGATGGCTCCTTCAAGACACCGGGTCTGCGCAATGTCGCGCTGACGGGGCCGTACTTCCACAACGGCAGTCGCGCCACGCTGGAGCAGGTGGTCGAGTTCTACAACCGGGGCGGCGACAACCGGGGCTCCAGGACGGTCAACACCTCGGGCCTGGGGCCCAATCCCTCCAACCTGGCCCCGGACATCCGCCCGCTCGGCCTGAGCGCGCAGGAGAGCGCCGACCTGGTGGCCTTCCTGCGCAATGGCCTGACCGATCCGCGCGTGGCCTGGGAGCGCGCGCCATTCGACCATCCCTCGCTGACCCTGCCCGACGGCCACCTGGGCGACGAGTTCCGGGTGGCGGGCCAGCCGCACCTGGCCGCGCGGGCGGTGGATGCGCAGCGCCGGATCCCCTCGGTCGGGGCCTCCGGGCGCTCGGCCGTCGAGGGGCCGTTGCAGCCCTTCCATGCCGGCCTGGCGCCGTGAGGACCCGTGGTGTCCGCGGCTTGATGCGGATCAAGCAGGATCCGATGCCGCACTGGGATCATGACGCCGGGCCCGCGCCGCCGACGACGGGCGCGGCGCGATGGGCGGTCTCAGCCGTCGAGTGGCACGCCGCCGCCGAAGCGGACGATCCACTGGTCCATGACCTCGCGCTGGGCGCCGCCGAACCAGCGCTGCTGGCTCTCCAGCATGCGCCACTGCTCGCGCTGGAGCAGCAGCAGGCCGCTGCCGATCAGGAGCTGCCATTTCGTCAGCCCGGCGACATAGGCCTGGACGAAGCCGGACGACGCCGTCGGCACCAGGCTGTCGGACCAGGGGTTCGTGAACCCGGTGCGCGGGCCGGGACTGGAAGAGGTGGGGCCGGAAGGGGCGGGAGGCGTCCTGAACGCCGAGGCGCTGGAGGGGAGAGCGGTGAGTGTCATGGCGTGTCGTCTCGTTGGTTGGGGGGATGGGAGGGGGAGGCGGCGGGCCGGCCGCGCCCGTAGACACGATAGGCAGCGGGACGCGCCCGGGCCTTGATCTGGCGCAAGCGCCACCACGATGGGTCCGTCGCGCGACGGTCCCGCATCTGAAGGAGTCGGAAGTCATGCCCATGAACATCCTGGGACGCGTGGAGGCCGGGCCGTTGCCGATGCGCTTCGTCGAGCGCGACGACATCGATCACCTCCAGGACCTGCGAGACGCCGGCTACGTGCGCCTGCGGTTCGACATCTCCGGGCGCATCTGCACCGGTGCGACGGTGATCGCGATCACATCGCTCGGCCGCCTCGCGATGTGCCATTTCGGGCCCACCGCGCCGGGCTCGGCCGGGCCCTGAGGCCGTGGCGCACGGTCCATGGCCAGCGGTCGCGCCGCCGCCGCGCCGGGCGATTCCGGCGCCAGGTCGTCGGCCAGCCTGGCCCAGCCCCGGGGCGTGATCTCGAACACGGTGGCCGCGTCCTGGCGCAGGCAGTCGTCGCAATCGACATGGGCCGGCGGGATCAGCACCCTGACGTGGCCGGCGGCCTCCAGGCCGCGCAGCCCTTCGATCGTCGCCGGATCGAGCGCCACCGCGGGCAGCGCCATCGCGGCCAGTTGCCTGAGCAGGTCCATGGACATCGGCATGTCTCCTCGAACGGGTCGCGTGCCACGACAAGCCCGGGCCCGCGACGGAGCCGGTGATCGGCCCCGCCGGCCAGTCTAGGCGCGCGGCGGGCCGCCGGTCTTGCGCTGGATCAAGACCGCCCCGGACGCCGTGTTCAGCCGAGGGCCTCCAGCAGCAGCGCCTGCAGCACGAAGCGGCGGTTGTCCGCTGGCGAGGCGCGATCGGTCGGCAGCAGGTCGGCGAGCTGGGCGACCGGATGGCCGGGCAGGGCGGC
>Ga0308164_10002252_pt1 | contig 19724 bp, 20 predicted proteins | sample PhyTR2_FD_201031 | JGI IMG/M metagenome (GOLD analysis project Ga0308164, IMG submission 201031) | Phyllosphere microbial communities from UC Gill Tract Community Farm, Albany, California, United States - DLSLT.R2 | ecosystem: Host-associated > Plants > Phyllosphere > Unclassified | place: USA... | reverse complement strand
CAGCTCCTACCCCGGTCGTGTTTGCAGCGCTGAGTCCTGGGTGGAATAGGGTCGGGGTAGGAGCTGGCTTGCCTGCGAGCTCTTTGGCACTGGCGACGCGGTCCTGGCCTTTGCTACAGTCAGCCACCCCCCACCGGAGAGGCAGTAATGTACAAGGTTTACGGCGATTACCAGTCAGGCAACTGCTACAAGATCAAGCTGATGCTGCACCTGCTGGGGCTGGAGTACCAGTGGCAGCCGGTGGACATTCTCAAGGGTGAAACCGAAACCGCCGCGTTCCTGGCCATGAACCCCAACGGCAAGGTCCCGGTACTGGAGCTGGAAGACGGCACCTACTTGTGGGAATCCAACGCCATCCTCAATTTCCTCGCCGACGGCAGCCGCTTCCTGCCCAGCGAACCGCGCCTGCGCACCCAGGTGCTGCAGTGGCAGTTCTTCGAGCAGTACAGCCATGAGCCTTACGTGGCGGTGGCGCGGTTTATCCAGTTCTACCTGAACATGCCGGACGAGCGCCTCGAGGAATACAAGGTTTGCCACAAGCGTGGCTACAAGGCGTTGCGGGTGATGGAGAAGCAGCTGGAGCTCACGCCGTATCTGGTGGGCGAGCAGTGCTCGATCGCCGATATCGCGCTGTATGCGTACACCCATGTGGCGGACGAGGGCGGCTTCGACCTGGCGCCCTTCCCGGCGATTCGGGCATGGTTGGAGCGCGTGGCCGCGCAGCCGGGTTACGTGGGAATGCGTTGAGCCGAGCAGGGCTCAAGGGCCTCTAGCCGGCAAGCGGATCGCCGCCCGGCGATCCGCTTGCCGGCTAGAGGCCGGGAGCCACCACATCAATCACATGGCCGCTGGATCACGCAGCCGCAAAGCGCTTGTTCAGATACTCGATGATCACCTTGGATTCATACATCCAGGTGGTCTGGCCGTTTTCTTCGATGCGCAGGCACGGCACTTTCACCTTGCCGCCACCACTGGCCAGGGCGTCACGGGCGACCACGTCGTTCTTGGCGTCACGCAGCGCCACCGGCACGTTGAGCTTGTGCAGGGTGCGGCGGGTTTTCACGCAGAACGGGCAGGCGTGGAACTGGTAGAGGGTCAGGTCCTTGGCGGCGCTGTCGACCACGGCCTGGTCGGCTGCGCTGCGCTGCTGCTTGCGTGGGCGGGTCAGCAGGTCGCCGACCACGATCACTTGGCCAAGGCCTACTCGCAGGGCTTTCATCAACATCGGCGTGGTCTCCCGCACGAAAGGCGGGCGGCCCATCGGCGTTATTTGAAAAAAGGTTAAGCGGTGCGGCGCCCGCTGGCGGCACCGTAGGCCGAGCCGGCAACCCGATCGCTGCCGTTCGGCCCGAGCTTCACTTGATGAAGCTGAGGAATTCGCTACGGGTGGCCGCGTTTTCGCGGAACTCGCCGAGCATCACCGAGGTGGTCATGGTCGAATTCTGCTTCTCAACGCCACGCATCATCATGCACATGTGCTTGGCCTCGATCACCACGGCCACGCCCAAGGCACCGGTCACCTGCTGGACCGCGTCGGCGATCTGGCGGCTGAGGTTTTCCTGGATCTGCAGGCGGCGGGCAAACATGTCGACGATCCGCGCGACCTTGGACAGGCCCAACACCTTGCCGCTCGGAATGTAGGCCACGTGGGCCTTGCCGATGAACGGCAGCAGGTGGTGCTCGCACAGCGAGTACAGCTCGATGTCCTTGACCAGCACCATCTCGCTGTTGTCGGAGCTGAACAGCGCCCCGTTGGTGACTTCCTCGAGGGTCTGTTCATAGCCGCGGCACAGGTACTTCATGGCTTTGGCGGCGCGCTTGGGCGTGTCCAGCAGGCCTTCGCGGGTCACGTCCTCGCCCAGTTGGCCAAGGATCGCGGTGTAATTCTGTTCCAGGGACATGGATCTACCTGTCAAGTTTTTCGCAAACGCGAAGGGTACGGTTCCGGGGCAATCGCCGCAAGTAAAGCTTACTCGTCGCGGCCTTCGAGCATGGTCCGCTTGAGCATCACATACACCGCGCCGGCGCCCCCATGGCGGGGCTGGCACGAGGTGAAGCCCAGCACTTGCGGGTGCTGGCGCAGCCAGGTGTTGACGTGGCTCTTGATCATCGGCTTCTTGCCGTCCAGGCGCACGGCCTTGCCGTGGGTCACGCGTGCGCAGCGCACTTCGAAGCGCACCGCTTCGGCGAGGAAGGCCCAGAGGGTTTCCCGGGCCTTTTCGACGTTCATGCCATGCAGGTCGAGGCTGCCTTCGAAGCCGATCTGGCCGAGCTTGAGCTTGCGCATCTGGCTTTCCTGCACGCCGTCGCGGGCCCAGTGCAGCTCGTCTTCAGGGCCGACGTCGATCACGAACTGGTCCGAGAGGCCGTCCACGGTGGTGGCATTGCTGCGCACCGTGGCGTTTTGCCGCAAGCTGGCCAACTGTTTGCGGTCGGCCTTGGCCTTGCCGGTGTCGGCGCGGTCGTGGCGGATCGGCTTGACGCCTTTCATCTCGCTCTTGAACAGGGAAAAATCGTCGTCTTGCATGTTGGCCTCCACCACGGGCTGGCCAGTTTACGCGACTCAGTCGTGTTTTTTCATCAGGTGTGGCGACATGTTCAGTGCGCGCCCTTGTCGCAGGCGCCGGCGGCAGCGGCGCCACAGGCCCACGCCAAGGTAGAGCACCAACAGGCCCACGGCGGTGACGATCGCCGAGCCCAGGCGGGTCGCGTTGAGGTCGCCCATGGGCGGCGCATGGCCCAGCAGGCTGCCGACCCCGGCCAGGGTCAGTAGCACGCCCAGGGTCGCCAGCAGCGCGGCGAACGCGGCGACGATACGCACGCGCCAGTTGCCGTTGCCGCGGGGGCGAAGTCGGCGGGCATCGAAGCCGCCATCGGATATTTTCATTCCGATTTCCTCAGTGGATATCGGGCCTTCGACTCTGCTCACGCCCCGATGTTCCGGCAGTGTGGGGCGTTCGGCGAGGGGCGAAGTGGTTATCGGATGGGCGGCCCGGGCTAGCGGCCGCCGTTGCGCAGCGGTGCAGTCAGATGAGATTGGCGGTGAGGGTGACCGAGGCGAAGTTGTCCGCCATGGTCGCCATGCCCACGGCCTTGACCTGCTCGGCGCTCAGCACGCCGCCCTTGTAGGGCAGGTCGCGGGTGGCGCAGGCGTCTTCGGCCAGGGTGCAGCGGTAACCATAGTCCTTGGCCGCGCGAATGGTGGTGCTGATGCTTGAGTGGGTCATGAAGCCGCAGACGATCAGGTCGACGTTGCCCAGGCCTTCCAGGTGCTGGTGCAGGTTGGTGTTGTTGAAGGCATTGGGCAGGCGCTTCTCGATCACCGTCTCGTCACCCTGGGGGCCGACGCCCTCGATGAACTGGCCGCGGTTGCCTTGCGGATCGAACAGCCCACCCACCGTACCCAGGTGGCGAACGTGGACGATCGGGCGGCCGGCGGCGCGGGCGGCCTGAAGGAGCAGGGCGATGTTTGCAACGGCCTTGTCGATTTCGAACAGCGCCAGAGGACCGCTGAGGTACTCCTGCTGAGCATCGATGATAACCAGGGTGGCGTGGCTCAGGCTGGTAGGCGGGTAACCGCGACCGCTGAGTTGAAACATCGTCTTTGGATCGGACATCGAGGGCTCCTTTGGTTAGGGCTTTTGCGACATTCTCCACTGCTTCGAGCCTTCTGTGAATCATTCTGATTGCACGGCCAGTTTTCCGTGGCCTGGCGGCCCTGTGCGCGGCAGGTTTTAGCGCGCTTTCGCGCAGCAAAAGCGGGCCAGGGCCGTGTTAGACTCCGCGGTCGTATCGTTTGGAGTAAGCCCGTGATCACATCCCGCCTGCGCACCCTGCGCGACCACATCCGTTGGGCCGTCAGCCAGTTTCATCACGAAGAGCTGTTCTTCGGCCATGGCACCGACAACGCCTGGGACGAAGCGCGCCTGCTGGTGCTGGGTGCCTTGCACCTGCCGTGGGAGATCGCCGACAGCTACCTCGATTGCCGCCTGGAAGACGACGAGGTGAGCCGCGTGCAACACCTGATCAAGCGCCGGGTCAAGGAGCGCATTCCCGCCGCCTACCTGATCGGCGAGGCGTGGTTCTGCGGCATGTCGTTCATCGTCGACGAGCGTGTGCTGGTGCCCCGTTCGCCGATTGGCGAGCTGATCGAGAACGGCTTCGAGCCTTGGCTGGCCGAGCCCCCGGCGCGCATTCTCGACCTTTGCACCGGTTCCGGCTGCATCGGTATCGCCTGCGCCGAGGTGTTCCGCGACGCTGAAGTGGTGTTGGGCGATCTGTCCTTCGAAGCGCTGGAAGTGGCCAACCAGAACATCGAGCGTCACGGCTGCGAAGAGCGCGTGTACACCGTACAGGGCGATGGTTTCGAGGGGTTGCCGGGGCAGCGCTTCGACCTCATTGTGTCGAACCCGCCCTACGTGGATGCCGAGGATTTCGCCGACATGCCGGCTGAATACCAGCACGAGCCGGAGCTGGGCCTGGCCTGTGGCGACGATGGCCTGAACCTGGTGCGCAGGATGCTGGCCGAGGCGGCCGACCACCTGACCGAGAAGGGCTTGCTGATCGTCGAAGTAGGCAACAGCCAGGTACACGTCGAAGCGCTGTACCCGGAGGTGGATTTCGCCTGGCTGGAGTTCAGCCGCGGTGGGCACGGGGTGTTCATGCTCAGCGCCGAACAGTGCCGGGCGCACCAGGCGCTGTTCGCTTCGCGGGTTTGAGGTCATAGCGGGCAGCTCGCTTGGCTTGCGGGCCTCATCGCGGGCATCGCCCGCTCCAACGGGATTTGCGTAGCTTGGGCGGTTCAAGCCAGCAGCGGTGGCACTGAGTTGCGTTCATCGCGGGCATCGCCTGTTCTAACGGGATTTGCGCAGCTTGGGCCGTTCAATCCAGCAGCGGCGGCGCCGATCCCCGTTGGAGCGGGCGATGCCCGCGATGAGGCCAGCACCCCCGTCGTCATTCTTGGGCCTTACCGGTGCGTCGCCATCCAGATCAGCAACCCGGCCTGGAATACCGAGAAGGCAATCAGACAGGCGATGGTGAACCGCAGGCTGTGGTCGTCACGGCGATAGGCGCTCACCGCTTCTTCCTGCTTGCGCAGCTGCACTTCCTTTTCCTGCAACTTGTGGTCGGCCAGCTGCAGCATGGTGGCGGCATCCAGCAGTTCCACCGGCTGAATACGCTCGCCGTTCCAGGTCGCCAGCAAGCCGTCGACTCGCACGCCTTTGTAGCTGCCCTTGAGGTGCTGGGCATCTTCGTAGGCGACTTCCAGGCCGTGGGTCTTGAGCACGTGGTCGCGACGCAGGCGCTGGTCTTCGACCAAGGCGTCCTTGTTCGGCAGTTCGGCGCCCGCTAGCTGGTAGTGGCCCCAGTGCGTTTGTGCCCAGATCGCCGCCTCGGCCAGCAGAAACCTGCCGATGCCACGGTTGGCTGGCTCGGTCTGCAGGACCGCAGGCACGGTGAACAGGGTGTGGGTGGTGTGGTCCAGCCACACGTCCAGGCGGTTCTGCTCGGGACGTGTGTGCTGGCCCGGCAGGGCGATCTGCATGCGCAGCAGGCTGTACGGGGCGCTGTGCCTGACGGCGCGGCCCAGTTGCACGAAGCGCAGGGGCCTTGGGCCAGTGGTGCGGTCAGCAGGCAGAGGCACCAGCCGCAGCAGCTGGAAATGCTCGGGCTCGACCTCGTCCCACGGCAATTGCGGCGCTGCAGGCGCGGCTTCGGCTGGCGTAGGCGCAGGCGCTTCGGGGGGCGGCGGCTGCGGGTGGCCGCCGGCGCCTCGGTAGGCAGGGTTGGTTTTCATTGTGGCGATCCTCGTGCTCGAAGTGTGTATCGGCAGAGGTACAAGAAGCTGAAGGCTAGAAAATGGGCGGCTGGATGTACAAGTTTTTCGGCGAGTAGTTCGGTGCCTGTAACGGCCCCAAGCTCGCGGGCAAGCCCGGCTCCTACCACGACCGCGTTGGCAACCCGGTAACGCAGTTGGCAATGCGGGCGGGGTAGGAGCCGGGCTTGCCCGCGAGCTTGGCGGTCGTATGGGCGCAGTGGCGATCAAGCCAAAGCACGCCCGACCGCTCAATGATTAACCGTATACGCCAGCATTGCGGACAACTGGCACAGGGGGCGGCCGCTGTCGGCATGCCACTGGTTGAACACCTCTTGCACCAGCGCCTGGTCGCGTTTGCTGCTGGGCACTTTGTCGACGATCTTCTGCGCGTTGAGCGCCGCTACCACGTCCCAGGTCGGGATGAAGGTGTCCTTGCCGACCATGCGCAGGAACCGCGGCGCCGACAGGCCGCCAAGCTGGGTGCCTTTTTTGGCCAGGTACTGCCACAGGCCGGTAATGTCGGTGACCGGCCAATCGGCGATGAAGTTGCCGAAGCTTCCGTGCTCGTGGGCGACGTCGAGGATCATCTGGGCGTTGCGCGGTACGCTCTTGAGCTTGCCGAGGTGGCGGATGATGGAAGTGTCCTGCATCAGCCGCTCAAGGTGCTCGGCGCTCATCAGCACCACCTTCTCCGGGTCGAAGCCGAAGAAGACCTTTTCGAAGGCGGGCCACTTGGCGTCCACCAGGCTGTGTTTGAGGCCGGCGCGAAATACCCGCAGGGCCATGGTCGACAGGTAGCGATCGGCGCTCAGCTTGCGCAACTGCGCCGGTGAGTTGGGGCTGGGTAGCTGGGCCTCCAGGGCCTTCTGCGAGCCGAAGCGGTTGAGGCAGAATTCTTGCAGCCATTGGTAATCTTGCATCGGGCTGGGTTCCTCTACTGCAAAAGGGGCGTTCTGGAAAAACGGCCGGCGTTGGGTCGACCCGTTGCCGGCAATGGGTTTTCAGCTGTGGACGGGCGCCGAGCGCGGGTCCTTGCTGATTGAGCCAGGTGCCGGCAACGGTTCTTAGCTGCGGGGGCGGGCCAGTTGCTGGGCGGTTTGCCCCAGGCGCTGGCCGAGGGCGCGGCACAAGGCCAGTTCATGCTCGTCGAGGGCGCGCTTGCCGTCGGCGCCGGCGTGGTGGCTGGGGCCGTAGGGGGTGCCGCCGCCGCGGGTCTCGAGCAGCGCCGATTCGCTGTAGGGCAGGCCGGTGATCAGCATGCCGTGGTGCAGCAGCGGCATCATCATCGACAGCAGGGTGGCTTCCTGGCCGCCGTGCAGGCTGGCGGTGGAGGTGAACACGCCGGCCGGCTTGCCCACCAGGTCGCCGCTGAGCCACAGGCTGCTGGTGCCGTCGAGGAAGTACTTGAGCGGGGCGGCCATGTTGCCGAAGCGGGTCGGGCTGCCCAGGGCCAGGCCGGCGCAGCCTTTGAGATCGTCGATGCTGGCGTACAGCGCGCCCTGCTCGGGAATGGCCGGGGCCACCGCTTCGCATTCGGTAGACACCGCCGGCACGGTGCGTAGCCGCGCTTCCAGGCCGCTGAGCTCGACGCCACGGGCGATCTGCCGGGCCATCTCGCGGGTGGCGCCGTGGCGGCTGTAATAGAGAACGAGGATGTAGGGCGTGCTCAAGGCAGAAACTCCAGAATGAATTCAGTGTGGCAGTGGGCAGCGATCGGATGTGGCCGAAAAGCTCGAGCGCCTTCCCGGTGGGAGTTTGGCTTGCCGGCGATGGCGTACTTGCGGGCGCTGTCGCCGGCAAGCCGGACTCCCACGGGGGCGGTGCAGGCCTGCTTGGGGAAACCGCGCGCTACCTAGGCAGTGACGCGCGATCAGGCAACGAGTTCCAGCACCTTTTCCGGCGGGCGGCCGATCACGGCTTTGTCGCCGGCGACCAGGATCGGCCGTTCGATCAGCTTCGGATGGCCGGCCATGGCGGCGATCAGCGCGGCGTCATCCAGGCTCGAGTCGGCCAGGTTCAGGGCCTTGTACTCGTCTTCACCGGTGCGCAGCAGTTGCCGGGCGCTGATGCCCAGTTTGGCCAGCAGGGTCTTTATCTCGGTGGCGCTGGGCGGGGTGTCCAGGTAACGCACGATGGTCGGGTTCAGGCCGCGCGCTTCGAGCAGCTCCAGCGCGCCGCGGGATTTGGAGCAACGCGGGTTGTGGTACAGGATGAGATCGGTCATGGGGCTGGCGCCTATTACTTGCCTTCAGTGGCGGCTATTCTAACCACCTGGCGGCACGGATAAAGAGGAAAGCGGCAATGGCAAGGTTTTCAACGGTTGGCCTGGTGCTGCTGGCGGCATTGGCGCTGGGCGGTTGCAGCCCCGACTACGGGCTGGACCAGAACGGCAAGACGGTCGCGGCGCGGCAGTTGGACGACCAATGGCTGGTGGTCAACTACTGGGCTGAATGGTGCGGGCCATGCCGTACCGAGATTCCGCAACTCAACACCCTGGCTGATGAGTTGAAAGGGCAGGGCGTGGCGGTAGTGGGGGTGAATTTCGACAACTTGCAAGGCGCTGACCTCAAGCAGGCGGCGGACAAGTTGGGAATTCATTTCACCGTGCTGGCCAGTGACCCGGCGCCGCGGTTTGATCTGCCGCAGAGTGAGGCGTTGCCGGTGACCTATATCATCGACAGTAAAGGCAAGGTGCGGGACCAGTTGGTAGGTGAGCAGACCGCGGCGGGGGTGCAGGCGCGGTTGAAGCAGCTTAAGCAGGGGTGAGGGTACGCCAGTCATAGTGATGCTGGCAGCCAAGAGCTCGCAGGCTGGCGCCAGCTCCTACGCCGGCCGCGTAGCCGCGTTGGATGTGATTACGCTGACCGCGTTGCCGCGTTGGATGTGATTACGCCGACCGCGTTGCTGCGTTGGATGTGATTACGACGACCGCGCTCACCACGTTGGATTTGACGTGGAACGCGATCGGGGTAGGAGCTGGCGCCAGCCTGCGAGCTTTTAACGGTAGATGTGGCTAATCGGCCCTTGAGCCATCAGCTGTCTTCAGGCCACAACCGCAACGGTTGGCCCTCAGCCGGCCAGAAGCGCAATTGCCCCTGTTCGGACTGATCCCACCGCTGCACCTTCTCCAGCGCTTGCAGGAAGCGCTGTTCCTGCTCCATCACCGCTGGCGCGCACAGGCGCCGGGTGCTGCCGGGCGGGTTGAAGCTTAGGGCATGGTCCTTGAGCGTATAGCCCGCGAACCAATGGTTGCAGCCCGCATTGCCGTACGCCCGGCCATCCTCGCCCAAGGTCAGGCTCAAATGGCTGTTGTCGATCAACGGCCGCTCGCCAATCCATTCCACGCTGTAGTTGCGGTTCGGCACCAGGGCCGAGGGCGCGCTGGCGCAGCCGCTCAGCACTGCCGCGGCCAGGCACGTGACCACAGTGGCACGCAGGCTGCGGGAGGCTTTGCGCCGTGCCGGGGCCAAAGCAATCACGCCGCCGCCTGCTGGCATTTCGGGCACAGGTGCTTGTCACCCTCGGTGCGCCAACCCAGTTCGGCAATGCGCTTCACGGCCGCCGGCTGCTGGGCGTTCTGGCCAAGCTTGGCGTCCACGGCGAACTCGAAGCTCAGCTCCTTCTGGCAGCCGTTGCACTGCACTTTCCAGGCGTGGATAGCCAGTTCGCCGAACACCGGGCCCTTGGCGACGGCGGTCCACTGCCCGGGCGGGTTGATCAGGTGGCGCACCTTCTCGACCGTCAGGCGCATGTCGAGGGTCTTGGAGCCCTTGAGGGTGACGATCAGCACGTCGTCGGGCTGGATCGAGCCACCGTTGCCGGTCACCTGATAGCGGCCGGGCACCAGCGCGCGGCACTCGGTGAGGGTGTGTTGAGGGTTGAATAAGCTGTAGCGAAAATCGTGTTCGACCATGGGTCCTCCAAATATGGCGCGCATGCTACCACGCCTGCCTCAGGCATCGACGCGCGCCTGCTCGGCCAGCCGCACGATGGCCGCGTCCAGTTCGTCGAGGGCGTGGCCAGCGTCGGCGGCATTCTGCTTGAGCAAGGTTTCGCTGCGCTGGCAGGCGGCCCGCAGCTGCGGCACGCCGCAGTAGCGGGTGGCGCCGTGCAGGCGGTGCACGCGCTCGATCTGCGCGGCCACGTCGTTGCAATCGCGGGCGGCGCGAATCGACGTACGGTCGCCATCCAGCGAGGTCAGCAGCATGGCCAGCATGTCGGCGGCCAGGTCGGCCTTGCCGGCGGCCAGGCGCAGGCCTTCCTGGGGATCGAGCACCGGCAGCGGCCCCGGCTCATGCTCGATGTCGTGGCCGCGCGCGCCGTGCAGGCGCAGCACCAGGCCGGTCCATTTGAGCACGACCTGGGCCAGCTGCCGCTCGCTGATCGGCTTGGTCAGGTAGTCGTCCATACCGCTGTGCAGCAGCGCGCGCTTCTCGTTGGCCATCGCATGGGCGGTGAGCGCCACGATCGGCAGGGAAGGGCCGTTTTGCGCGCTTTCCCACAGGCGAATCTTCTCGGTGGTCTCGCGGCCATCCATGCCGGGCATCTGCACGTCCATCAGCACCAGGTCGAAGTGTTCGTTCTGCACTGCCTGCAAGGCGGTGAGGCCGCTGTCCACAGCCCGCACTTCGGCGCCCAGGTCTTCGAGCAGGGTCTGCACCAGCAACAGGTTGGCCGGGTTGTCGTCCACGCACAGGACCTTCGGCGCGCGGCTGGTGGCGGCATGTTCGAGGTTGCCGCTCAGGTTCAGTGACAGGCGCTTGGGGTTGATCAGTTCGGCCAGCCCGCGGCGCAACTTGCGCGTGCACGAAGGCTTGGCCTGCAACTGCGTGTGCGCGTTGGGTACCCGCGGGTGGTACAGCGCCTGTTCAGTGGTGGGGCAGAGCACCAGCGGCTGGCAGCCGAAGTGTTCGAGGCTGCGGATATGCTGCTGCAGTTGCTCGGGCGGCAGGTCGTGGCTGGTGACGCCCAGCACGGCCAGCTCGATCGGCTTGCCGGCCAGGTGGGCAGCCTCCACCGCGGCGACCATTTTCACCGCCGTGGGGAAGGCGCTGACCACCAGCCCGCACTCTTCCAGTTGGTGCTGCAGGGCCTGGCGCGCCAGCTCGTGGCTGTCGAGAATGGCCACGCGGCGCTCCAGCAGCGGTGGCGCGGGGCGGTCTTCGGCATCGTCGCGGGCCTTGGGCAGCGACAGCGAGATCCAGAAGGTCGAGCCCTCGCCCGGGGTGCTGTCGACGCCGATCTCGCCGCCCATCTGTTCCACCAGACGCTTGGAAATCACCAGCCCCAGGCCGGTACCCCCGGGCTGGCGCGACAGTGAATTGTCGGCCTGGCTGAAGGCCTGGAACAGCGCCTGCACGTCCTGGCTGGACAGGCCGACGCCGGTGTCCTGCACGCTGATGCGCAGTTGGGCGCTGTCTTCGTCGTCGTCTTCGAGCATGGCGCGGGCGACGATGGTGCCTTCGCGGGTGAACTTGATCGCGTTGCTCACCAGGTTGGTGAGAATCTGCTTGAGCCGCAGCGGATCGCCGATCAGCGAGATCGGCGTATCGCGGTACACCAGGCTCACCAGCTCCAGCTGCTTGGCGTGGGCAGCGGGGGCGAGGATGGTCAGGGTGTCTTGCAGCAGGTCGCGCAGGTTGAACGGAATGCTGTCGAGCACCAGCTTGCCGGCCTCGATCTTGGAGAAGTCGAGAATCTCGTTGATGATCCCCAGCAGGCTGTCGGCGGACTTCTCGATGGTGCCCAGGTAATCGAGCTGGCGCGGCGTGAGCTCGCTTTTCTGCAGCAGGTGGGTGAAGCCGAGAATGCCGTTGAGCGGCGTGCGAATCTCGTGGCTCATGTTGGCCAGGAACTCGGACTTGATGCGGCTGGCCTCCAAGGCCTCCTTGCGCGCCAGGTCAAGCTCGATGTTCTGGATCTCGATGGTTTCCAGGTTCTGGCGCACGTCCTCGGTGGCCTGGTCGACGCTGTGCTGCAGCTCTTCCTGGGCCTCCTGCAGGCGCAGGGCGATGTGGTTGATGCCATCGCCGAGCTGGTCCAGTTCGTGATTGCCCAGGGAAGGCACGCGGTGTTCGAGGTTGCCATCGCGCAACTGGCTGATGGCTTCGCGCATGCGTACCACCGGCGCACTGATGCCGCGGCCTAGGCGCAGCGCCAGCAGGCCGGTGAGGAACAACGCCCCAGCCATCAGGCTGCCACTGAAGAACAGGCTGCGGTAGCCGCGCAGCAAGGTGTTGCTGTGGGAGACCTCGACCTCGACCCAGCCCAGCAGCAGTGCTTCTTCGCCGACCACCGCGTCGCCGGCCAGGTCGCGATGGTGGCCGTAGACCGGTTGCAGGTAGCGGGTGGCGTCCTGCCCGGTAATCTGCAGCTGGCGCTGGCCACTGCCTTCGGGTTCCGGGTTGATCATGCTCGGGCCCGCGTGGGCGAGGGGGCGTTTACCCGGGTCGAGGAACGACACCGAACGCACATCCGCCTGCTCCAGCGCCTGGGCGGCGATGCGCTCCAGCCAGGGCGCATCGCGCTTGATCAGCGCCGGGGCGACCAGCGGCGCCAGCTGTTCGGTGACCAATGAGCCACGGCGCAGCAAATTGTTCTGCAGCTGGGTTTGCTGCTGCCAGGCGAAATAGCTGCCCAGCAGCACGGCCATCAGCGTGGCCGGCAGCAGGGCCAGCAGCAGCACTCGGCTTTTTAGCCCCAATTTTTTCAGCACGCTGCGCTCCTGCGGGGTGGCCGTGTTGGCCGGGTGGGCTTGTTAATGAAGGGAAAATACCCCGACTTGGCGATTGCTGCATCTGTTATAGCGCAACAGAAGGTGTGCGAGGTGGGCAGCCGGGCCTTGCCGGGGATATACAAACTAAACAATAATTCATGCTAACGATTCCCATCAGCAGCCGCCAATGACTCCCGCTCCCATTCGTACCGCTTCCATCCTCGCCGTGGAAGACGACCCCGTGCTCGGCGCCTTCGTGCACGACCAGCTTGGCCGCTGCGGCTTCCAGGTGACCTGGTGCCGTGACGGCAAGCTGGCGTTGGACATGGCCCGGCGCACCGCCTACGACGTGGTGCTGATGGACGTGCTGCTGCCGGGCATGAACGGCCTGGATGTACTCGGGCACCTGCGCGAGCACTCGGCCACGCCGGTGATCCTGATGTCGGCGCTGGGCTCGGAGGCCGACCGCATCAATGGCTTTCGCCGCGGCGCCGACGACTACCTGCCCAAGCCGTTCAGCGTCGACGAGCTTCACGTGCGGGTCGAGGCGATCCTGCGGCGCGTGGCCATGGACCGCCACTATCGCCAGCCCGAGCCCATGCCCGCCGGCGACGGGCTGGTGTTCGACGAAGCGCGCAGCGACGTGTGCCTGGAAGGCCGCTGGGCCGGCTTCACCCTCAGCGAATTCCGCCTGCTCGACACCCTCAACCGCAGCCCCGACGAGGTGCTGACCAAGGCCTTCCTGTACCAACACGTGCTGCAACGCGGCTACGCCCAGCACGACCGTAGCCTGGACATGCACGTCAGCCAGATCCGCCGCAAGCTCAAGGCCATCGGCTACCAGGCGCGCCAGGTGCGCACCGTGTGGGGCCGCGGCTACACCTTGGGCGCCCAGCATGCCGAACATTAACCTGCCTCCGCGGCGTTCGCTGTTCTGGAGGCTGGCCGGGCTGCTGGTCGCCTTCTGCCTGCTGATGATCTGGCTCAGCTGGTCGTGGGGCCGCTATGTCGAAACCCAGAACGCCTTTCTTTCCCATGACGCGCGCAGCACCCTGGCCGGCTATGCCGAGCAGGCCGAGCGCGCCTGGGTGAGGGGCGGGCGGTACGGCGTCGACGCCTGGCTCAATGAGGTCAGCCGCCGCGAAGGTGGCTGGGTCGGCGTGGTCGGCCCCGATCTGCAATCCCTCAGCAGCACCGCGCTCACGCCTGAAGAAGTGCAGCACCTGACCTTCCTGCGTGGCATCGACTGGCCGGTGAGCCGCCGCAACCTCACCCCGCCCTGGCTGAAAGTGGCCTTCCCCGAAGACGCTCGCCGCGGCACCCTGGTGATCCAGTTGCCGGAACGCTTCATGCCCGGTGGCTATACCACCCTGTGGCGGGTGCTGATCAACGGCGTGATTCCGGCGGCCTTGACCCTGCTACTGTGCGCCGGCCTGTACCGCATGCTGGTGGTGCCGCTCAATCAATTGCGCGAGCAGGCCAAGGCCTGGCGCGCCGATCAGCTCAACACGCGCCTGCCCCGGCAGATGGCCCACCGCCAGGATGAATTGGGCGAGCTGGCCCGCGCCTTCGACCAGATGTCCGAGCGCCTGCAGAGCACCGTCGAGGTCCAGCAACAATTGCTGCGCGACCTGTCCCATGAATTGCGCACGCCCCTGAGCCGCCTGCGGGTGGCCTGCGAGACCGAGCGCGAGCTGGAAGCCATGCGCCAGCGCCTCAGCCGCGAAGTCGATGGCATGCAGCGCCTGGTCGAAGACACCCTGCAACTGGCCTGGCTGGACACCGAGCGCGCGCCCATGCCCCGCGAGCCCATCCAGGTGCAGGCGCTGTGGGAAATGATCGCCGAGAACGCCTGCTTCGAAAGCGGCTGGCCGACGGCCCAGCTGCAGTGCAAGGTCGACGCCCATTGCTGGGTCGAGGGCCACCTCAACAGCCTGGCCCAGGCCCTGGAAAACATCCTGCGCAACGCCATTCGCCACTCGCCGCCCAATGGTCTGGTGATTCTCGGCGGGCGCCTGCACAACGGCCAGTGGCACCTGTGGCTGGAAGACCAGGGCGGCGGCGTGGCCGAAGCCGACCTGGAACGCATCTTCGCCCCGTTCACCCGGCTCGACGGTTCACGCCCCGGCGACGGTGGTTTTGGCCTGGGCCTCAGCATCGCGCGCAATGCCCTGCTGCGCCAAAGCGGCGTGCTCTGGGCCCAGAATGGCGAGCGCGGGCTGTGCCTGCACCTGCGTTTGCCCGCCGCTTATAACATCCCGGCATAAGATGCGCACTTTGCGTGATATGGGCTGCGGGCGTTTGCCGGTATGATAGGCGCCCCCGCAGTCCGGATTGCGAATTCGCCATGACCCTGCAGTATCCAACCATTGCCGATTGCGTCGGCAACACGCCACTGGTGCGCCTGCAACGCTTGCCAGGCGTTACCAGCAACACCCTCCTGCTCAAGCTCGAGGGCAACAACCCCGCAGGCTCGGTCAAGGACCGCCCGGCGCTGTCGATGATCACCCGCGCCGAACTGCGCGGGCAGATCCAGCCCGGCGACACCCTGATCGAGGCCACCTCCGGCAACACCGGCATCGCCCTGGCGATGGCGGCGGCGATCAAGGGCTACAAGATGATCCTGATCATGCCGGACAACTCCACCGCCGAACGCAAGGCGGCCATGACCGCCTACGGCGCCGAGTTGATCCTGGTCACCCGCGAAGAGGGCATGGAAGGCGCCCGCGACCTCGCCGAACGCATGCAGGCCGAAGGCCGCGGCAAGGTGCTGGACCAGTTCGCCAACGGCGACAACCCCGAGGCGCACTACCGCTCCACCGGCCCGGAGATCTGGCAGCAGACCGGCGGCGGCATCACCCATTTCGTCAGCTCCATGGGTACCACCGGTACCATCATGGGCACCTCGCGTTACCTGAAGGAACAAAATCCCCAGGTACAAATCGTTGGCCTGCAGCCAATGGAAGGCGCTGCGATCCCCGGCATCCGCCGTTGGCCGCAAGAGTACCTGCCGAAAATCTACCAGGCCGAGCGCGTCGACCGTATCGTCGACATGGCTCAGGCAGAGGCCGAAGACACCACTCGCCGCCTCGCCCGCGAAGAGGGCATTTTCTGCGGCGTGTCTTCCGGTGGTGCGGTGGCGGCGATGTTGCGCCTGTCCCGCGAAGTGGAAAACGCGGTCATGGTGGCGATCGTCTGCGACCGCGGCGACCGCTACCTGTCCAGCGGCATTTTCGATGCGCCCAACTGATGGCTAAACGTACGGGCCTGCGCTTTCAGCCGGCCGGCGGCCAACGCGCGCCGCAGATTCCCGTGGGCAAGAAACAACGCCTGAACGTCGAACGCCTCAGCAACGATGGCCGTGGCATTGCCTTTATCGATGGCCGCACCTGGTTCGTTACCGGGGCGTTGGCGGGTGAAGAGGTCGACGCGCGGGTGCTCAATACCCACGGCAAGGTGGTCGAGGCACGCAGCGAGAAGGTCCTGCTGGCCAGCTCGCAGCGGCGCCCGGCCCCTTGCGCCCAGGCCGATATCTGCGGCGGTTGCAGTGTTCAGCACATGCCCCACGCCGATCAGCTAGCCTTGAAGCAACGCATGCTCGCCGAGCAACTGTCGCGGGTGGCCGGTGTCGAACCGCTCGCCTGGGCAGAACCGCTCACGGGCGCCGAATTCGGCTACCGCCGCCGTGCACGCGTGGCCGTGCGCTATGACGTCAAGACCCGGCAGCTGCAGGTGGGTTTCCGCGCCACCGCCAGCCAGGACATCGTCGCGATCGCCGACTGCAGCGTGCTGGTACAGCCCTTGCAGAGTATTTTCAATGAGTTACCGGCGTTACTGCGGCTACTGACTAAACCGCAGGTGCTGGGGCACGTTGAATTGTTCAGCGGCACGGCGTTGGCGGTGATGGTTCGCCACGTGGCGCCGTTGGCCGAAGTCGACCGCCTGGCGTTGTGGCAGTTCTGCGAACGTCACAGTGCGCAGTTATGGTTGCAGGGCGAAGGCAGCCCGCAGCCGGTGGACCCGAACGCGCGCCTGGGCTTTGCCTTGCAGCCGTGGAACCTGGAGCTGGCCTACCGGCCGGGGGATTTCGTCCAGGTCAACGAAGCGGTGAACACTGCGATGATCCAGCAGGCGCTGGAATGGCTGGCGCCGGGCAAGGATGAGCGCGTACTGGACCTGTTCTGCGGCCTGGGCAATTTCGCCCTGCCGCTGGCCACCCTGGCCCGCGAAGTGATCGCGGTGGAAGGTGTCGAGGCCATGGTGCAACGGGCGGCGGAAAATGCCGCCAGTAACAATTTGCAAAACGTTGGCTTTCATCAAGCCGACCTGTCCCAACCGCTGGCGACGGCGGCCTGGGCAGCCCAGGGATTCGAGGCCGTACTGCTCGATCCACCACGCGATGGCGCACTGGAAATAGTGCGCAATATCAAGGCCCTGGGCGCGAAACGCGTGGTGTATGTATCCTGCAACCCGGCAACCCTGGCCCGTGATACGGTCGAATTGCTGGGGCAGGGGTATCGGTTAAAGCGTGCCGGGATACTCGATATGTTTCCGCAGACCGCACATGTCGAGGCCATGGCTTTATTTGAAGCGAGCTAGGATGCTCGTCTAATCCGTTTGGCGTGCGAATGCCTGACTCTTGCCCCGCCTGGCGAGGGTCACTGCCAGCGACATTTGATGCCCCGCGAGGGCGTCGTAGGGAAGGTAACAAGATGGTACAGGTGAGAGCGAACCAGCCGATCAACAACGACGGCAGTATCAATCTCGACGCGTGGCTCGATCATATCGTCACCGTTGATCTGGCGCTCGACCGCGAGGCCCTCAAGCAGGCCTGCGAGTTCGCCCAGCTGGCGGAACTGAACGGTAACGCGGCCAAGCATTCATGGGCAGACGGCACCGCCTGTTTCCAGGCGGGGCTGGAGATCGCCGAGATTCTCGCCGACCTCAAGCTCGACCAGGATTCATTGGTCGCCGCGGTGGTGTACCGCGCCGTGCGCGAAGGCAAGGCCACCCTCCAAGAGGTCTCGCGGCTGTTTGGCGCCACGGTGGCCAAGCTGGTCGACGGCGTGCTGCGCATGGCCGCCATCAGCGCCAGCCTCAGCCCGCGCGAGTCGCTGGTGCTGGGCTCGCAGGTGCAGGTGGAAAACCTGCGCAAGATGCTCGTGGCCATGGTCGACGACGTGCGCGTGGCGCTGATCAAGCTGGCCGAACGCACCTGCGCCATACGCGCGGTGAAGAACGCCGACGACGAGAAGCGCAACCGTGTGGCCCGCGAGGTGTTCGACATCTACGCGCCGCTGGCGCACCGCCTGGGCATCGGCCATATCAAGTGGGAGCTCGAAGACCTGTCCTTCCGCTACCTGGAGCCTGACCAGTACAAGCAGATCGCCAAGCTGCTGCACGAGCGGCGGCTGGACCGCGAGCGCTTCATCAGTGACGTGATGAACCAGCTGCACAACGAATTGCTCGACACCGGCGTCAAGGCCGACATCAGCGGCCGGGCGAAACACATCTATTCCATTTGGCGCAAGATGCAGCGCAAGGGCCTGGAATTCAGCCAGATCTACGACGTTCGCGCCGTGCGCGTGCTGGTGCCGGAAATGCGCGACTGCTACACCGCGCTCGGCATCGTGCATACCCTGTGGCGGCACATTCCCAAGGAGTTCGACGACTATATCGCCAACCCTAAGGAGAACGGCTACCGTTCGCTGCACACCGCCGTGATCGGCCCGGAAGGCAAGGTGCTGGAAGTGCAGATCCGCACCCACGCCATGCACGAAGAGGCTGAGCTGGGCGTGTGCGCGCACTGGCGCTACAAGGGCACCGACGTCAAATCCGGTTCCAACCATTACGAAGAGAAGATCTCCTGGCTGCGCCAGGTGCTCGAATGGCACGAGGAACTGGGCGATATCGGCGGCCTGGCCGAGCAGTTGCGCGTGGACATCGAGCCCGACCGCGTCTACGTGTTCACTCCCGACGGCCACGCCATCGACCTGCCCAAGGGTGCCACGCCGCTGGACTTCGCCTACCGCGTGCACACCGAGATCGGCCACAACTGCCGCGGGGCCAAGATCAACGGCCGCATCGTGCCGCTGAACTACAGCCTCAATACCGGCGAGCAGGTGGAAATCATCACCAGCAAGCATGGCACGCCGAGCCGCGACTGGTTGAACTCCAACCTCGGCTACGTGACCACTTCCCGGGCGCGGGCCAAGATCGTCCACTGGTTCAAGCTGCAGGCCCGCGACCAGAACGTGGCGGCCGGCAAGAGCCTGCTCGAACGCGAACTGGCGCGCCTCGACCTGCCCCAGGTGGACTACGAGCGCCTGGCCGACAAGGCCAACCTCAAGACCGCCGAAGACATGTTCGCCGCCCTCGGTGCCGGCGACCTGCGCCTCACCCAGCTGGTCAACCTCGCCCAGCAGCAAGTGGAGCCGGAACGCGGCACCGAGCAGCTCGAGCTGATTCCGCGCAAGGCCACGGGCTACAAGCCGGGCAAGCGCGGCGATATCCAGATTCAGGGCGTGGGCAACCTCCTGACGCAAATGGCCGGCTGCTGCCAGCCGCTGCCGGGCGATGCCATCGTCGGCTATATCACTCAGGGCCGCGGCGTGAGCATTCACCGCCAGGACTGCGCCTCGGTGCTGCAGCTGGGCGGCCGCGAGCCGGAACGCATCATTCAGGTCAGCTGGGGGCCGATCCCGGTGCTCACCTACCCGGTGGACATCATCATCCGCGCCTACGACCGCTCCGGCCTGCTGCGCGACGTGTCCCAGGTGCTACTCAACGAGCGCATCAACGTGCTGGCGGTGAACACTCGCTCGAACAAGGAAGACAACACCGCGCTGATGTCGCTGACCATCGAGATCCCGGGCCTAGATGCCCTGGGCCGCTTGTTGGGGCGCATCTCGCAGTTGCCGAATATCATCGAGACGCGACGTAACCGCACGCCTTGAGCAGTGTTTCTCCTGGCCGTGCAACGCCTGCGTATGGCTGGGGCCTGCACGGCCCGCGTATCGCTGGGGCCTGCACGGCCCGCGTTTCGCTGCCTTGTGCTCGCAAATCGCTGTGGCGTGCACGGCCTGCGTATCGCTGCCTTGCTTGCTCGCATTTCGCTGTGGCGTGCACGGTCGGGGTAGGAGCTGGCTTGCCTGCGAGCTTTTTAGTGGCCTTACCGCCGCTAAGAGCTCG
>Ga0308164_10002251_pt1 | contig 19740 bp, 18 predicted proteins | sample PhyTR2_FD_201031 | JGI IMG/M metagenome (GOLD analysis project Ga0308164, IMG submission 201031) | Phyllosphere microbial communities from UC Gill Tract Community Farm, Albany, California, United States - DLSLT.R2 | ecosystem: Host-associated > Plants > Phyllosphere > Unclassified | place: USA... | reverse complement strand
TCACGCCGATGCCGATCTCGGGGTTCAAGGGCGACAACATCTCCCTCAGGTCCGAAACCATGCCGTGGTACGATGGCCCGACGCTGATGGAGCATCTCGAAGCCGTCGATGTCGATGTCGACGACGATCAGGCCAAGCCGTTCCGGATGAGCGTGCAGTGGGTCAACCGCCCCAACCTCGATTTCCGCGGTTTCTCGGGCCAGATCGCCGCCGGCACGGTCAAGCCCGGCGACGCGATCCGTGTGCTGCCCGGCGGCAAGACCTCGACGATCAGCCGGATCACGACGCTCGACGGCGATCTCGACGAGGCGGTCGCTGGGCAATCGATCACCCTGTCGTTCGCCGACGAGATCGACTGTTCGCGCGGCAACGTCATCGCTGCGTCGGATGCGCCGCCCGAGACTGCCGACCAGTTCGAGACGACGATCGTCTGGATGGACGACGAGCCGCTGATCGTAGGTCGTTCCTACTGGTTGAAACTCGGCACGCAGATGGTGTCCGCCACCGTTCGCGAACCGAAATACCAGGTCAACGTCAACACGATGGAGCGGCTCGCGACCAAGACACTCGAATTGAACGCGATCGGCGTCGCGGAGATTACGACGGATCGCGCGATCGTGTTCGAGGCCTACGCACAAGAGGGGGCTGCACCTAACAAGGTGCTCGGCGGGTTCGTCCTGATCGACAAGATCACCAACGCGACCGTCGCGGCGGGGATGGTCCATTTCAGCCTGCGCCGCTCGCAGAACGTCCATTGGCAGGCTACCGACATCGGCCGCGAAGCGCATGCCGGGCTGAAGAACCAGAAACAGGCGGTGTTGTGGTTCACCGGGCTGTCGGGCGCAGGCAAGTCGACGATCGCCAACGAAGTCGAGAAACAGCTCAACCTGATGAACCGGCATACCTTCTTGCTGGACGGCGACAACATCCGCCACGGGCTGAACAAGGATCTGGGCTTCACCGAAGCGGATCGGATCGAGAATATCCGGCGCGTCGGCGAGGTCGCCAAGCTGATGGCGGACGCCGGGCTGATCGTGCTCACCGCGTTCATTTCGCCGTTCCGCGCCGAGCGCGACATGGTGCGCGCGATGCTGCCGGCGGGCGAGTTCATCGAGATCTTCGTCGACACGCCGCTCGATGTGGCGGAAGGTCGCGACGTGAAGGGCCTCTACAAGAAAGCACGGGCGGGCGATTTGAAGAACTTTACCGGGATCGACAGCCCTTACGAGGCGCCGCTGAACGCGGAGATCCGCGTCAATACGGTCAAGATGACGCCGGCCGAAGCCGCCGCGTTCATCGTTCGCCAGATCATGCCGCTCAAGTGACGGTCATGGAAAGCGACGTCCGTCTCGCCGAACGCCTCGCCACCGAGGCGGGCGAGATATTGCTCGCGTTGCAAAAAAGCAACGGGCTGACCGGCAAGGACCTCGGCAAGGCGGGCGACGAGCAGGCCAACACCTTCCTCATGCGGATGCTGCGCGCGGCGCGGCCCGACGACGCGATCCTGTCCGAGGAAGAGAAGGATACCGGCGATCGCTGTTCGGTGCGCCGCGCGTGGATCGTCGATCCGCTCGACGGCACGCGCGAATATGGCGAAGGGCGGACCGACTGGGCGGTGCACGTCGCGCTTGCCATCGACGGCGTCGCTGTCGTTGGCGCAGTGGCGCTGCCCGGACTCGGGATGACGCTGACATCGGGTTCACCGAAGCCGCTGCAACCCGCGGGCGATCCGTTGCGCATGCTGGTCAGCCGTAGCCGGCCTGCACGTGAGGCGGTCGCGGTCGCCGAGACGATGGGTGCGACGCTCGTGCCGATGGGATCGGCAGGGGCGAAGGCGATGGCGGTGGTCCGCGGCCAGGCGGACATCTACCTCCACACCGGCGGGCAATATGAGTGGGACAATTGCGCACCGATCGCGGTCGCGCAGGCGGCCGGGCTCCACGTCAGCCGTGTCGACGGATCGCCGCTCGTCTACAATTGCGCCGATCCGTATTTGCCCGACCTGCTGATCTGTCGGATGGAACTGGCGGCGCGCGTGCTCGAGCTGGTGAAGGCGTTGCCGCCCGCCTGAACGGGGGACGGTATCAGCCGTCTGAGGCTACCAGCTCGACGAACTCGAAGTCGTAGCGCAGCCACCCGCGTTGCGCCGCCGCCTCGGCAAGTGCGTTGCGCTTCTTCTTCGCTTCGACGAGCGACTTGGTGTGGCCCCAGAAAATCTCGGTCTTGCCGTTGGCCAACACCGCGACGATCCGCCAATAATGCGTGAACGGCGTCGCGGTCGGGCCGATCGTCTTCACATAGCCGTCGGGCAGTGTCGCGGTGAGGTAGCGTTTCTTGGCCATGACGCTGCCGTTAGCCGTCCGCCGCCCGGACGGACATACTTAGTCGGACGCGGCGTCCGAGCCGATCCGATCGAGCGTGGCGATCGCGTCGGCTGGCAACACGATCTCCCCCGCCGCAAGGTTCTCGCGCAGATGACCGACCGACGACGTGCCGGGAATCAGCAGGATGTTCGGCGAACGCTGTAACAGCCAGGCGAGCGCGACCTGCATCGGCGTCGCGTCCAGATCGCGTGCGACGTCCGACAGCGCGGTCGACTGCAACGGCGAGAACCCACCGAGCGGGAAGAACGGCACATACGCGATCCCCGCCTCGGCCAGATTGTCGATCAGCGCATCGTCGTCGCGGTGCGCGAGATTATACTGGTTCTGCACGCAGGCGATCGTCGCCATCGACCGCCCTTCCGCCACCTGCGTCGGCGTGACGTTGCTGAGCCCGATATGGCGGACCAGACCCTGCCGCTGGAGATCGACGAGCGTCGCGAGCGGCTCGGCGATCGAGCCCTCGGCGGGGCCATGCGCATCGAACATCGCGCGCAGATTGACGACGTCGAGCGTCTCCAACCCGAGATTGCGCAGATTGTCGTGGACCGCGCTGGTCAGGTCCGCCGCCGAGAAGGCAGGATCCCATGAGCCCTTAGGTCCCCGCCGCGCACCGATCTTGGTGACGATCACGAGGTCGTCGGAATACGGGTGCAACGCCTCGCGGATCAGGCGATTGGTGACGTGAGGTCCGTAGAAATCGCTCGTGTCGATATGGTTCACGCCGGCCGCGACCGCCGCGCGCAGGACCGCGAGCGCCGCGTCGTGATTCTTGGGCGGCCCGAACACGCCGGGGCCGGCAAGCTGCATGGCGCCGTAGCCGAGACGGTTGACGGTGCGGCCTGCGAGCGGGGCGGTGGTGGTGATGCCGTGCGTGGTCATGATCCGGTCCTTCCGAAGTGTGACCTTCATATGGACCGCGTTGGCTGTTACGATAACACGGTGGTATCGGCACGGGCTGTACGGGAGCACGCACAATGGCAGTGGATGCAGGCGATCTCTCCGCATTCGTGACGGTCGCGCGGGCGGGCGGCTTTCGCGACGGCGCACGGATCAGCGGCGGCAGCGCGTCGGGCCTGAGCGAGGCGGTGCGGCGACTGGAGGCGAAGCTTGGCGTACGGTTGCTCAACCGGACGACGCGGACCGTGGCGCCGACCGAAGCCGGTGCGCGCCTGCTCGACCGGCTCGGGCCCGCGCTTGCCGAAGTCGAGGCGGCGCTGGACGTCGTCAACGGCTATCGCGACCTGCCCGCGGGACCGTTGCGGCTGAACGTGCCGGTCAGCGCCGCGCGACTGGTGCTGCCCGCGATCGTCCCGGCGTTCCTCGCCGCCTATCCCGATATCCGGCTGGAAGTGATCGCGGAGGACAGCTTCGTCGACATGCTGGCGGCGGGCTGTGATGCCGGCATCCGCTACGACGAACGGCTGGAACTGGACATGATTGCGATACCGATCGGTCCGCGCGAGCAACGGTTCGCGACCGCGGCGTCTCCCGACTATCTCGCCCGCCGCGGCACGCCCTTGCATCCCCGCGATCTGCTCGACCACGCGTGTATCCGCGGCCAGTTCTCCAGCGGTTCGATGATGCCCTGGGAGTTCGAGCGCGACGGCGAGATCGTCAAGGTGGAGCCCGGCGGACCGCTGATCGTCCGCGTCGGCGCGGCCACGGATCTCGCGGTCGATGCGGCGCTGGCGGGGACCGGCATCATCCACCTGTTCGAGGATTGGCTGCGACCGCATCTCGACAGCGGTGCGCTGGTGCCGGTGCTGGAACCGTGGTGGCAGCGCTTCTCGGGTCCGTTCCTTTATTACTCGGGACGGCGGTATCTGCCGGCACCACTCCGCGCGTTCATCGACTTCGTCGCTGCCCGGCGCGGTCAGCCATGAGCGACCTCGATCGACCAGCGGAAATATGCCGAACACACTTGGCTTGCAGGACGGCGGCATGATCCCTGCTCCCGTGCCCGACCCTGCGAAACCCGTGCTGCTGGTGGTCGATGACGACCACATGATCCGGACGCTGCTGGCGGAGAGCCTGGGAATGCATGGCTATCAGGTCGAGACCGCGACGAATGCGCAGGAGATGGATGGCGTGCTCGCACGCTGTGCGGTGTCGCTGATCCTGCTCGACGTGATGATGCCCGGCGAGGACGGCCTGTCGGTGTGCCGTCGCTTGGCGCGGACGGGGGCACCGCCGGTGGTAATGTTGAGTGCGCTGGGCGACGAGCCCGACCGGATCCTGGGGTTGGAGATCGGTGCGAGCCATTATCTGTCCAAGCCGTGCAGCCCGCGCGAGATTTTGGCGACTGTTCGGGCCGCATTGCGGGCACGCGAGACGCAGGATGCGGGCGACAGTCGCGCGTTCGGGTTCCTCGGCTGGCGCGTCGATTTCGTGGCGCATGAGCTGTTCGACCCCGACGGCACGCTGATCGACCTGACCGACGGCGAGTTCGCGGTGTTGCGCGCGTTCGTCGAGCGGCCAAGGCGCGTGTTGGCGCGCGATGCGTTGCTGGAAGCGGCACGCGGCCCGGATACCGACGCGTTCGATCGCGCGATCGACGTGCAGGTCAGCCGCTTGCGCCGCAAGCTGCGCTCGCACGACGACGAGATCATCCGGACGATCCGCAACGAGGGTTACTTCTTCGTTCCCCGCGTGGTGCGCCTGTAATGCGCCACCCGACAACAACGGCTGGCAAGATCGACCAGCCGATACGGCGTAATCCTCAACGGTCCTGGCCGATGTTCCTGCGCATCTTCGTGCTGGGGCTGACGACCGTGCTGCTTGTTCAGATCCTGAACTTCGCGATCGTGTTGCTGATGCCGCCGCCCCGGCCGCAGATCTTCACCGCCAACCGCGTCGCTGCCGTCGCGCGGACCGGACACGATCCGACCGGGCAGTTGAAAGTCGAGATTGCTACCGGGTCGCCCCACCCGACCGACAATCCGCGCGACGCTCGGCTCGCCGAATCGATCGCCGCCGATCTCGGACTGCCGCAGACCAAGGTGACCGTCGAGACCGAGCGATCGGCGATGCCGCTGTTCGCAGGCGCACTCCGGCCGCCGCTGCCGCTCGGCATGGGTCGTTCGGCGCACTTGCCGCAATCGTTCGACAATGCGCTGTTCGGCCCGTTCGTCGTGTCGATCGAGACGCCGAACGGCCGGTGGCGCGTGATCCGGCCGACGCACACCACGATCGGCCCTTGGCGTATGCGGATCGTGCTGTGGTTCCTGGTCGCGATGATCGTCGCCGCCGCGGTGGCATGGGTAATGGCGCGGCGCGTGGTGAAGCCGATCGCGCTGTTTGCCGCCGCCGCCGAACGTCTCGGCCGCGACCCTCGCGCCGAACCGCTGCCGATCGTCGGCCCGCCCGAAATCGCCGAGGCGGCGACCGCGTTCAACCTGATGCAGGAGCGCCTGAACCGCTATGTCGAAGATCGGACGACTCTGATCGCGGCGGTCGCGCATGATCTGCGGACGCCGTTGATGCGGTTGTCGCTGCGCCTCGAAAAGGCGCCCGACGATATCCGCGCGGCAAGCGAGGGCGACATCCAGGAGATGAGCGAGCGGATCGGTTCGGCGATGGCGTTCGTCCGCGACATGACCCGACACGTCCGCCGCCAGCGGCTCGATCTCCGGTCGCTGGCCGAAAGCGTCGCGGATGACTTCGCCGATCGCGGCGATGCGGTGGCGTTGCATCCGGGCGACCCGCTCGCACTGGAGGGCGATGCGCCATCGTTGAAGGCGCTAATCGCGAACTTGGTCGGCAACGCCGTCAAATATGCCGGCCATGCCGAAGTGGAGGTGCGCCGCGAAGGCGGGGTCGCGATCGTCGAGGTGTGCGATTCGGGGCCGGGCATGGCGCCAGCGGATCTCGCCCGCGCGTTCGAGCCGTTCTTCCGCGCCGAGCAATCGCGTAACCGCGATACCGGCGGCAGCGGGCTTGGCCTCGCCAGCGTCCGCGCGGTGGCACGCGCGCATGGTGGCGATGCGACGATCGAGAACCGACCGGGTGTCGGGTTGCTCGCGCGCGTGACGTTGCCGATCTGAACTGCGCGAGCGGTCAGCCCAAACATCACGGCAACGATCGCCGTGTCAGACGAATATCACGGCATTTCGGGAGATTGCATGCGCATCCTTTACCTCGGCATCGCCGCCGCGCTGACCGGATGCTCGGCTCAGACGCCGCACCCTCAGGGCGGACACGGTCCGACGCGAGGCCGCGGCCAGTTGTTCATCAGCCCGATGGGCGAACCGTTCCGCGCGTCGCTGAAGCCGGGCGCGGCGCAGGACCTGTGGTTCGTAGGCGCCGATACCGATGGCGACGGGCGGATCACGCTGGCCGAATTCCAGCATGACGCCGCGCGTTTCTTCGCGGTGCTCGATCGCGGCAAGGACGGCGAGATCGATCCCGACGACATTGCCTATTACGAGAATGTCATGGTGCCGGAAATTCGCGTAGCCTCGGGCGGACGCGGGCCGCGGTCCGAAGGTGGCGAGCGCGGCCGTGGCGGACGCGGACGAGGTGGCAGCGGGTCCGGCGGCCAGGGCATGCAGTTTGGCAACGGCGACAGCAAGAAGGGCGCCACGGTCGTCCACGAACGCATCGGCGCCGCGCGCTACGGCTTTTTCGACCTGCCGGAGCCGGTAGTCGCCGCCGATGCGAACCTGAACCGCGGTATCGACGCGAGCGAGTTTGCCAAGGCTGCGGCAACACGCTTCGCCGCACTCGACCGTAACCATGACGGCGCGCTGACCCGCGGCGAACTGCCACGCGCGGGCGGCGAGACGTGGCGGAACGGCTCGGACGAACCGACCGCCCGGCCTCCGGAACGTCGCGACCCCTGACGCTAAGGGAGGCGGTCGAATCAGCCGAGCATGCCCGACACGATCCACCGGCGACTAACCGCGGACTTGACGATCGTAGCGCCGCAGCACCGGCAGGCGGCGCGCTGGATCGGTTCGCCCTTTACGTCGCGGTGCCGGGATCGGGGCGTGTGGCGACCGATCGCACAATTGCCGAGTCGTGATGGTTGAGCCTGCATACCGCTTCCTTCGTGCACCGGTCGTCGAATGATCGAGATGGTGGTGTGACAGGCGAAGTTTTCCGCGGTGTTTCGGCAGCCGCGCGTGACGGGGAATTCATGTAGCCAAGGCGGCGGTTTCGGCGTTCAGTGCTGAGTACCCTCCGCGGTGTCCTGACGTCCGTTTCGACGTAAGGGCAGCCCGTCACCTGGAGCCGACCATGGCCGAAGCCGAACTTGTCGAGTTTTCCAATATCCAGTTGCGGCCCGACCCATCGCGGACCGTCATCCGGCCGTTCAACATCGAGTATCCCGGCGCGTTCAAGGTCGACGGCCACCCCCGTGCCGCCCGCGTGATCGACCGCGTTCTGTCGCTGTCGCCCGACGAACTCCGCGCCGAGCGTCGCCGCGTCATGGAGTCGCTCGACGAACGTCACCGCGATGTCGACGAGCTTCTCCTGCACCGGTTCGGCGAGATCATGGCGGTGCTGAAGGACCCGCGCGAGATCGACACCGACCAGAAACTGCTGATCGGCGCCTATCTCAGCGGTGAATATTCGTTCGAGGCGGCGGCGCTGTTCAACCCGAGCATGGTCCTCGACCCCGACCAAGCCAACGCCCCCGAAGGCGGCCTGCGCTTCATCCTGTCGCTACGCGGGATCGGCGAAGGTCATGTCTCGTCGGTCACGTTCCGCACCGGAAGCTGGTCGCCCGACGACGGTTTCTCGGTCGATCCCGCAAGCCAGACCGCGGTGCCGCCGCGGGTCACACCGACCGATCAGGGCGCAACCGATGGCGGTCCCACCCGGCTGGAATGCGGTGGCAGTCGCGAATTGTCGGAGACGGTGATCTTTCCGATCCTGCCAAGCCAACATCAGGGGATCGAGGACCTGCGGCTCGTCCGTTTCGAGGACGCTGGCAAGGTGCAGTATCTCGGCACCTATACCGCCTTCAGCGGCTCGGAAGCGCGCTGCGAACTGCTGTGCGGCGAGGACTTCAGGACGTTCGAGATGCAGCCGATGCGCGGCGCGGTCTCAGCGACCAAGGGCATGGCGCTGTTCCCGCGCAAGATCGACGGGCGCTATGCGATGCTCGGGCGGCAGGACAACGAGAATATCTGGTACCTGACCTCGGAGGATCTGCTGACCTGGGACGGCGGCACCAAGATCGTCGAGCCGAAATGGCCGTGGGAGTTCATCCAGATGGGCAATTGCGGATCGCCGATCGAAATCGACGAGGGCTGGCTGGTGCTGACCCACGGCGTCGGCAGCGTCCGTAATTATTGTATCGGTGCATGCCTGCTCGACAAGGCCGACCCGACGAAGTTGCTCGCGCGGATGACCGATCCGCTGATCGTGCCGAGCCCGACCGAGCGCGACGGTTATGTGCCGAACGTCGTGTATAGCTGCGGCGGAATCGTCCACGATCGCACGCTATTGCTGCCGTTCGGCGTGGCAGACAATTTCGCCTCGTTCGCGACGGTAGATGTCGGGCGGCTGCTTGCGGCAATGGCGTGAAGGCCCTCGCTGATCCTCCCCCGCTAGGGGGAGGTGGCTGACACTTGTCAGACGGAGGGGGAGGACACGGAGCAGCAGTTCGCCCTTACCTCCCCCTCCGTCACCTTCGGTGCCACCTCCCCCTGGCGGGGGAGGATCGTTCGCCCAGCGCTACATCAGGTCAGACGACGAGTACCTCGCCTGCGAAATCCTCGCCCGCAACCGCTTCGATCTGCCGCTCGATCCCGCGCGTGAGTGCTGCGGGAACAGTCACAGCAAAGCCCCGTGCTAGCAGGCCGTCGACCGCCCAGCGGACGCAGTAGTCCGCGGCGACGCCGATGACCGTGACATCGGTGACGCCGGTCGCGGCCAGCGCGGCGAAAAAGTCCTCGCGCAGGATCGTCGGCCGCTCGGCATTCCGCGCATCCTCGATCGCAAGCCCGGGTTCGGCCCACATGTCGAACACGCCCTTCTCGATCCGCCACGCCGGGATCGCCGCGTCGACCAACGCGACGTCGAGCATGTTGGCCCACCCTCGCGTCCCCCGCACGCAGTGGATCGGAAACATCTGCGCCTCGGGAGACGCGGCGTAGGTCTCGACGAAATGCGTGTCGAACGTGAACAGGACGCCGGCAACCTCGTCAGGCGTGAGAGCCGACAGCCACGCCTGCATCGGCGCGACCAGCGCCTCCGCCCCCGCTACGCTTAGCGCGCCCTCGGCCGCCATGAAATCCCACTGCGTATCCACCACGACCACGAACCGCGCCATCGCCCATCTCCTTTGGCCGCTGCTTGACACAAACGCGTCTTCTCGGACACCCGGCCCCTACGCAACGCAGGAGCTCATGCGCATGGCCGTGACCGATATCGCCACCCGGACGTACAACCACAATTTCCGGCTCGATCCGATCGTGCGCAGCCTGCTCGATACCGATTTCTACAAGCTGCTGATGTTGCAGATGATCCGGCAGGCCTATCCCGACGTCAACGCCACCTTCGCGCTGATCAACCGGACCAAGACCGTGCGGCTGGCAGAGATCGTCGACGAGGCCGAACTGCGCGCGCAGCTCGATCACGCGCGGACGCTGCGGTTCGCGAAGAAGGAGCTGATCTGGCTCGCAGGCAATAGCTTCTACGGCAAGCAGAAGATGTTCGGGCCGGAGTTCCTCGCGTGGCTCGCGGAGTTTCAATTGCCTTCGTACGACCTACGCAAGGTCGACGGGCAGTATGAACTGCACTTCGAGGGCCCGTGGAGCCACACGACGATGTGGGAAATCCCTGCGCTGACCATCATCAACGAACTGAAGTCGCGCGCCGCCCTGCGAGACCGAGGGCGGTTCGCGCTCGACATCGTCTACGCGCGCGCCAAGGCGAAACTGTGGGAGAAGGTCGAGCGGCTGCGCGAGTTGCCCGACCTCGTGCTGTCGGACTTCGGCACGCGGCGCCGGCACGGCTTCCTGTGGCAGCGCTGGTGCGTCGAGGCGCTGAAGGAAGGGCTCGGCGACCGCTTTATCGGTACGTCGAACGTGTTGCTGGCGATGGACGCCGATCTCGAAGCAATCGGCACGAACGCGCACGAACTGCCGATGGTGACCGCCGCGCTGGCCGAGAGCGACGCGGACCTCGCCGAAGCGCCGTACCGCGTGCTCGAGCATTGGCGGCAACATTATAACGGCAATCTGTTGATCGCCCTCCCCGACGCGTTCGGGACGACCGCGTTCCTGCGCAACGCCCCGCACTGGCTGGCGGAGTGGACCGGCTTCCGTCCCGACAGCGCGCCGCCGATCGCGGGCGGCGAGCAGATCATCCGCTGGTGGGAGGAGCAGGGCGTCGATCCGAAGACCAAGCTGCTGATCTTCTCCGACGGGATGGACATCGACACGATCGAGCAGACCTATCGCCATTTTCACGGCCGCGTGCGGATGAGCTTTGGCTGGGGCACCAACCTGACCAACGATTTCCGCGGTTGCGATCCCGACGGCGCGGCCGCGCTCGAGCCGATCTCGCTGGTCTGCAAGGTGATCGCCGCGAATGGCCGCCCGGCGGTAAAACTGTCCGACAATCCGGCGAAGGCGACAGGCGAACCCACGGAGATCGCAAGGTATCTGCGTGTGTTCGGGGAAGCGGATCGCGCCGCGGCACCCGTTTTGGTCTGATCACCTGCGTGTCCTGCGCGCAACACGCGGTACACATATCGCAACAAAATTGTCGGATCACGCAATCTTCCCTTGCTTCGTTACGCCCCTGAGCCATCATTCGCACACATAAGATAAGAGAGCGGATGTTTGCTGGGGCGCGGACAAGGGGAAAAATGTTGAAGCGTGGGTTCAAGACGTTCACGGGCGCGAGCAAATATGCCGGCGCCAGCGGGTTGGCATTGGTGGCGATGCTCGCAGCGATGCCGGCCTTCGCACAATCGGTGACGACACCGGCCGCCGAGGGCGTGCAGGCCGCCGATCCATCCGTAGACCAGGCTGGCGGAGATGAGATCGTCGTGACCGGATCGCGCATCCGCCGCAGTCCGCTCGACCAGCCCTCGCCCGTCGTCACGGTCGATGCGCAGTCGATCCAGCGCACCGGGCTTTCGTCGGTCGCCGACGTTCTCCAGCGGCTGCCGAGCGCGGCGGGCGGGCTCAATTCGAAGGTCAACAATTCGGGTAACATCGGCAATCCGCCCGACGGCGGCGGCGTCGGTGCAGGGTCGGCCGAGATCGACCTCCGCTATCTCACCGCCAAGCGGACGCTGGTGCTGGTCGACGGGCTTCGCTTCGTCAACGGCGCATCGGCGAGCGGCATTCCCTCGACCGTCGATCTCAACACGATCCAGGTCGGCTCGATCGAGCGGATCGAAATCCTCCAGTCGGGCCAGTCGCCGCTCTACGGATCGGACGCGCTGGCCGGCGTCGTCAACATCATCACCAAATCGCAGCAGAAGGGCCTCAAGGCCTCCGCGCAGTTCGGCACGTTCCGGCAGGGTGATGGTCATACGCAGGACTATAACGTCAGCTACGGCATCCAGGCGCCGCGGACGAGCGTGGTGTTCGGCGGCAGCTATGTGAAGCAGGAGTCGGTCAGCACGCGCGATCGCAGGATCTCGCAGTTTCCGAACCCCGGCCAGACAAGTTGCTCGGACGTCATTGGTGGCTGTTCGGGCGCTACCCCCAACGGATTCTTCCAGGTCGGTGGCCGGAACCTGACGTTGAAGTCGGCGCCTATCCTCGGGCGGCCACGCTACGACGCCGCCAATCCGACCGGCCCGAACAGCGATTTCAAGGAATTCACGTCCGCCGACCGCTTCAACTTCTCGCCGTTCAACTATTTCCTGACCCCGTCGGAGCGCTACGGCTTCTTCGTCAGCGCCAAGCAGGAACTCACCGACAACGTGAACCTGCGCGTGAAGATGAACTACACGCGACGCAATTCGCAGAACCAGGCGGCGTTCCTGCCGCTCGTGATCGGGCCGGACGCTGGCAACGGCAACCTGCTCGACACGATCTCGGTCGATGCGACCAACCCCTTCAATCCGTTCGGCTACACGCTGTCGGCGGGCGGCGCGGGCAATGGTCCGGCGAACTATTCGACGGTGCGTCGTCGTCTGGTCGAGGCTGGCCAGCGGACCTATTCGCAGACCGTCGACACGATGTCGGCGACCGCGACGCTCGACGGCTCGTTCAACGTCGGCAGCCATAAATTCTACTGGGACGTCAATGCAGTCCTCGGCTTCAACGATGCCAAGCAGCTGTTCACGGGCAACATCAACGCGGCCAACCTCGCCCAGGCGCTCGGGCCGGTCGCAAACTGCACCGGGGCATGCGTACCGTTCAACATCTTCGGCGGTGCAGGCTCGGTCACACCGGCAATGCTCGGCTTCATCGCGTTCGATGAGCGTGCGCGCAGTTCGCAGAGTCTGGAGGACTATACCGCCAATATCTCTGGCGACCTGTTCGACCTTCCCGCCGGCGCCGTTGGTCTCGCCGCGGGCTATGAGCACCGCGTCCAATATGGCAGCTTTACCCCCGATCCGCTGATCACCGCGGGGCTCGGCGCGGATATCCCGGCGCAACCGGCACGTGGGCATTTCAACTCGGACGAAGTCTATGCCGAGTTGCGCGTACCGCTGATCCACAACACGCCGCTCATCCAGTCGCTCGAGATCGGCGGCGCGGTGCGGCATTCGAACTATTCGATCAGCGGCAGCAACACGACCTATACCGGCAGCGGCCTGTGGAAGCCGTTCAGCGATCTGCTGTTGCGCGCGTCCTATGCGCAGGGGTTCCGCGCACCGAGCATCGGCGAATTGTTCGGCGCGGCATCGCGGTCCGACGCCGCGATCGACGATCCCTGCACCAACGTCGCCGGATCGCCGTTCCAGTCGTCCGCGACCGTCCGCGCCAACTGCATCGCCAACGGCGTGCCCGCGAACGGCAGCTATCAGGAGCCGAATGGCGGACAGCTAAGCGTACTGACCGGCGGCAACGAGGCGTTGAAGCCCGAGACGTCGCGGACATGGCTGTTCGGCGCGGTGTATGCGCCGAGCTGGGCACGGACCAGCGGGATCGCCAGCCAGCTGAGCATCGAAGGCAATTATTACGACATCAAGGTCGACGATGCGATCGCGGCGACAGACGCGACGCTGACGCTCAGCCGCTGCTCGCAGGCGGCGGACGCCCTCAGCTGTGCAGCAATCTCCCGCACGCCCAACGGGATCATCTCGCGCATCAACGCGCAATTGCAGAACATCGGCGGCATCCGCACCCGCGGCGTCGACGTGACCGCGGTCTATCGCTCGCCGCAGACCTCGGCCGGGACGTTCGGACTTTCGCTCAACGGCAACATCCTGCTGAAATACGCCGAGAGCTTCCCGGCGACGGTCGGCTTCACCACCACCAACTACCAGGGTACGACGCGTGGGTCGCCCGAGCAGTCCTATCCGAAGTTCAAGGGCAATGCGGTCGTCGACTGGGACATCGGCATGGCGCGCGCCTCGTTCACCGGTCGCTACATCAAGAGCGTGAAGGAAGCGGACGGAAAGACGCTCGACAACACCTTCTACGGTGACGTGCAGGTCACGCTGTCGCCGGGTTGGCTGGAAAACCGGTTGGGGCTGACGATCGGCGTGAACAACGTCTTCAACCAGGATCCGCCGGCCTGTTTCAGCTGCACCGGACCGAACTATGATCCGAGCACGTACGACGTGCCGGGGCAGTTCGGGTATATCCGGCTGTCGTGGGGGCTTTGAGCTAGCAGCATCCAGCCGCGTCACCTTCTGCTCCCCTCCCTGGAAGGGAGGGGCCGGGGGTGGGTCGGTGTCCGTATCAGGCGATGCCAGCGGCACGAGCAGTCCTACCCACCCCCAACCCCTCCCTTTCAGGGAGGGGGGCAGGTTGCGGCTTAGTCTTCGACGAGCTTCATGAATCGCCGCTCGATCGGGGCCAGCACTGGCCCCAGTTCGTGCCCGCGCTTCACAACCGCGCCGCCCTCGCCGATCAGCGCCCACATCCCCTGCTTGTTGCGCAGCGAAGGCCGTTTCTCGATCCTGAACTCCGGCCGTTCGGCGGCACGGCGGAAGGCGGCGAACACCGCGGCATCCTTGCCGAGGTCGATCGCATAGTCGCGCCAATGACCTGCCGCGACCATGCGTCCGTAAAGGTCCAGGATCCGGTTCAGTTCGAGGCGCTCGAAGCCGACCTGCGTCGCTTTGGACGGTGTGGGAAAAGGTACGACGCCCATCAGTTACTCACCATCATGCGCGGTCGCGACGGTCCTCTGGATGCTCGTCGGCGAGCAGCGCGTCGAGCCGCTTGCGCATCGTCTCCAGCTCGCAGCGCATGATCTCCATCTTCTGCGTCGCGGGATCGAACATCTCGCTGCACGGCGTACCGTAAGGCACGAAGCGCGGCACCTCGGGCGCGTTGCCGCCCTCGATCGTCGTCGCGCGGGCGGGGATGCCGACCACCGTCGTGCCCGCCGGGACGTCGCGCGTGACGACCGCGTTGGCGCCGACGCGCGAGCGCTTGCCGAGCGTGATGGGCCCCAGGACCTGCGCGCCCGAGCCGATGATCGCGCCGTCGGAGATGGTCGGGTGGCGCTTGCCCTGCACGCCGTTGTCGGGGCTGGTGCCGCCGAGCGTGACACACTGGTAGATCGTAACGTCGTCGCCGATCTCCGCGGTCTCGCCGATCACGACGAAACCGTGGTCGATGAAGAAATTGCGGCCGATCGTCGCGCCCGGATGGATGTCGATCGCGGTCGTGAAACGCGACCAGTGGTTGACGCAGCGGGCGAGGAAATAGAGCTTCGCCTTATACAGGCGGTGCGCGATGCGGTGATAGCCGAGCGCCCAGACGCCTGGGTACAGCATGATTTCGGCGCGCGAATGCGGGGCGGGATCGCGGGCGCGGATCGAATCCAGATAGGCCAGTAATCCGCTCGACATCCGCAGTCCCCTTCGCGATTTCCGTATCTAGGGTATCGAACGACCGATTTCCAGAACCGCGCGCGTGGGCCGCCTCAACGCATCGGGATCGGGGTAAAGCCTATCTTTGTTGTGGGATAAGCCCGCGCGTTGCACTCTGCGCGCGATATTGAGGGGATGCCGATGTTCGACCTGACGACCTTGAGCTTCGAGACGCTGTTGCCGTTCATCCTGGTCGGGTTCGCCGCGCAGATCGTCGATGGTGCGCTGGGAATGGCGTTCGGGGTGATTTCGAACACTTTGCTGCTGTGGGTTGGCGTACCGCCGGCCGCGGCGTCGGCGGGCGTGCATACCGTCGAGACATTCACGACGGCCGTGTCGGGTATCAGCCATGTACTGCACAAGAACGTCAACTGGACGCTGTTCCTGCGGCTGATGATCCCGGGCGTGATCGGCGGCGTGCTGGGCGCGTACGTGCTGTCGCACATCGATGCGAGCACGGCCAAGCCGTTCATCCTCGCGTATCTGACGTCGATCGGTGTGTATCTGTTGTGGCGGGGCTTGCGCTATCCGCCCAAGCAGAAGGAGCCGAAGATCGTCGAGCCGCTCGGGCTGGTCGGCGGGTTCCTCGACGCGGCGGGCGGTGGCGGCTGGGGGCCGGTGGTGACGTCGAACCTGCTGGTGCAGGGCGCATCGCCGCGGACCACGATCGGTACCGTGAATACCGCGGAGTTTTTCCTGACCGCGACGATCTCGGCGACGTTCATCACACAGCTCGGCTGGGCGGCGTTCACGCAGGCGACGGTCGGGCTGCTGATTGGTGGCGTGCTGGCAGCCCCGTTCGGCGCGATGCTGGCGAAGCGCGTGCCGGCCAAGACGCTGATGGTGCTGGTCGGCGTGATCCTGACGATCACCAGCCTCTTCGGCCTCTACCGCGCGATCTGGCACTGATCAAAATCCCCTCCCGCTTGCGGGAGGGGTCGGGGGAGGGCGTGCCAAATACGACGCCGTGCTTAAGGCCAGCCCCTCCCCTAACCCCTCCCACAAGTGGGAGGGGGACAGAGCGTCACAACGTCGCGTGGACCGTCGCAACCGCGGCCATAACCGCGCCGATGCGGACCGACGTCTGGATCGCTTCCGCCGTCACGCCGGCCTTCTTCAGGATCTGCTCGTGGCTGTCGATGCACATCCCGCAGCCGTTCATCGCCGACACGGCCAGGCTGAACAGCTCGAAATCGACCTTGTCGATGCCGGGCTGGCCGATCACGTTCATACGCAACTTGGCGGGCATGTTGCGGTATTCCTGGTTCCCGGCGAGGTGCGTGAACCGGTAATAGACGTTGTTCATCGCCATCACCGCGGCCGCTGCGCGCGCTGCGTTGGCCGCCTCGGGCGAGAGTTTCGGTGCGCATTCGGCTTCCGCGGCCTCGACCAACGGCTTGTAGCCCGAACCGTGTGCGCAGGTCAGCAACAGGCCGTATTTGCGCTGGTCGGTGAGGTGCGTCTCGTTCAGCAGCGAGCCGACGTTGAGGCGGATATCCTTGGCGTAATCGGGCAGTTGCCCTGCGAATTCCTTGAGCGACATATCATTCTTCCTCCCCTCCCGCCTGCGGGAGGGGACTGAGGGGTGGGCCCGCGCTCACCATGAACGGATGCGTTCGGGGAGCGCGCGGGCCCACCCCCTGCCCCCTCCCGCAAGCGGGAAGGGGAAAGAAGATTACTTACGCAGCGAGCTGGAGGACGTCGTCGCCCTTGTTCCAGTTGCATGGGCAGAGCTCGTCGGTCTGCAGCGCGTCGAGGACGCGGAGCGTCTCGGCGGGGTTGCGGCCGACGTTCAGGCCGTTGACCTGGACCGCCTGGATGACGTTGTCCGGATCGATGATGAAGGTCGCACGAAACGCGACATGCTCGTTCTTGTCGACGATGCCGAGCGCGTCGGCGAGCTTCGCGCCGTTATCCGCGAGCCACGGGAAGTCCGCGGCGGCAAGGTCCGCGTCCGACTTGCGCCAGGCGAGGTGGACGTGCGCGGTGTCGGTCGACGCGCCGATCAGGACGGCATCGCGGTCCTCGAAATCGCCGCGGATGTCGCTGTAGCCGACGATCTCGGTCGGGCACACGAACGTGAAGTCCTTCGGCCAGTAGAACAGCACCTTCCACTTGCCGGGATACGCCGTCGTCAGGTCGAGCGTCTCGCCGGCGGGCAGCGCTGCGGTACCCTGCTGGACGGGAATGGTCATCGATGGGAACTGGTCGCCGATGGTCAACATGATGGAAGCCTCCTGGAAATAAACTTGACTCCAGGCATCCTCAAAGGCGGCGGTTGGCCCGCTCGGTTGTTGTGCATTGCGGTATAGGGGGCTGGTGTAATCGATCCAACGCTCTATTTATCATCTGATGATCGATAGAGGCGATTAATGGCTGCGACCTACCTACCCACGTTGAAACAGTTGCAATATCTTGTTGCGCTGAAGGATCACGGCCATTTCGGACGAGCCGCCGAGGCGTGTTTCGTGACGCAATCGACGCTGTCCGCGGGCCTGCGCGAGTTGGAAACGCTGATCGGCGTGGTGTTGGTCGAGCGCACCCGGCGAGTCGTGCGGTTCACGCCGCTTGGTGATGGAATCGCCGATAAGGCGCGGCGCGTGCTGCGCGAGGCGGAGGAGCTGGGCGACATGGCGCGCGCCGCCGGCCAGCCCCTGTCGGGCGACATGCGGATGAGCGTCATCCCGACGATCGCGCCGTTCATGCTGCCGAGGATCCTGCCACGGCTGCGGAAGGATTATCCCGACCTGAAGCTGTTCCTCCGCGAGGAGCCGAGCGGTCCGGCATGCGAGGGACTGCACAATGGCCGCACCGACTGCGTGCTGCTCGCGCTTCCCTATGCGTGCGGCGAGGTGACGTCGGAGACGCTGTTCGAGGATCGGCTGTTCGTGGCCTATCCATCGGGCGAAGAGCCGACCGCGCTTCCCGCGATCCCGGCGTCGGCGATCGACGAGACCCGGCTGCTGCTGCTCGAGGACGGGCATTGCCTGAAGGATCATGCGCTGGGCGCGTGCAACCGTCCGGAGCTGCGCGCGGAGGCGACCATGCTGGGTACGTCGCTGCATACGATCGTGCAGATGGTCGACAATGGCCTTGGCATCACGATGCTGCCCGAGATGGCGCTGAAGGCGGGGATCCTCGATAACACCAATATCACCGCGAGGCCGCTAGACGAGAAGAATGCGGTGCGGCGGATCGCGCTCGTCTGGCGCCGCGCCAGTCCGCGAGAGAAGGACTTCCGGTTGATGGCAAAGGCGCTGGCGGACGTTCAGTAAGGTCGCACTTCTGCTCCCATCCCTGAAAGGGAGGGGTTGGGGGTGGGTCGGCCTCCGTATCGGGCAACGTGGGCGACACAATCCAGCCTACCCACCCCCTACCCCTCCCTTTCAGGGATGGGAGTCCGTTGCGGTCCGGGGGCCAGTCTTCCACGCGCACCACCCCATCCCGAGATCGACACGCTTGCGCAACCAACTCGGCCTTCGATCGTATGTTTCCCAGTTCCCGCTGGAGATCGAACGATGTCGAAGACGCTTCCACTGCTGCTGATGACCAGCGCGCTGGCACTCGCCGCGTGCAGCGGCAAATCCAAGGACGACGTGGCCAGCGCCTCGACGACGCCCGCCAATCCCGCCCTGGCGGTACCGAACGGGCCGCCCGCAGTCGCCAACCCGACCGTCGGCGGCGTGCCGATGATGGCGACGCGGACGATCGTCGACAACGCGTCAGCCGCACCAAACCTGTCGACCCTGGTTGCCGCGGTGAAGGCCGCAGACCTGGTCGGCACGCTGTCCGGCCCCGGCCCCTTCACCGTATTCGCGCCGACCAACGATGCGTTCGGACGGCTCGCGCCCGGCATGGTCGACACGTTGCTGAAGCCAGAGAACAAGGCCTCGTTGACCAAGGTGTTGACCTACCATGTCGTGCTGGGCGTCATCACTGCTGACGATCTGCGCCAGCGCATTGCAGCCGGTGGCGGTACCGCGACGTTGACCACGGTCGAGGGTGACCCGATCACTGCGACCATGGTGGGCGCGGTCATCGCGTTGACGGACGTCAACGGTAACAAGAGTTATGTCGAGACGGCAGATGTCCGCCAGTCGAACGGCGTCGTGCACGTCGTCAATGGCGTGATCGTCCCGAAACTGAGCTAAATCTGAGTTAGACAGGCTCGGTTCATCGTACCGATGCTACGGTTTATCGGTGAAATTGTTGAGATCGCTGTTTCTATACCCAAATTGTACCGTTCAAGTTTCATTCGTCCCAATCACAATCTCTGGAGTTGCAGATGACTGTTAAGACCAACCTTATGATTGCTGCGGCAACGAGCCTGTTTATTGCCACGGGTGCGACTGCCCAGACGGCAGCGCCAACCGCGCCGCGGACTGC
>Ga0308164_10002250_pt1 | contig 19742 bp, 13 predicted proteins | sample PhyTR2_FD_201031 | JGI IMG/M metagenome (GOLD analysis project Ga0308164, IMG submission 201031) | Phyllosphere microbial communities from UC Gill Tract Community Farm, Albany, California, United States - DLSLT.R2 | ecosystem: Host-associated > Plants > Phyllosphere > Unclassified | place: USA... | reverse complement strand
CTTGCCCATCCTCAAGGCCAAGCGCTCGCTCAACGACATGGCCAGTGGCCAGCTGCTGCGGGTGATCTCGACCGATCCCGGCTCGCTGCGCGACTTCGAGGCCTTCGCGCGCCAGACCGGCAACGACTTGGTCGAGCAGCAGACGCAGGGCGACGATTTCATCCACGTCCTGCGGCGCCGCTGACCTTCCGCGCCCGCCGATGCCGATGCCCAGCGGTTCGTCCATTCCCGGCCGGTCGCCCGGTGGCACCACGCGACGCCGACGCGGGGCCATGGCCGCCGTGGCGGTGCTGGTCCTGGGCTTCGCCGCGACGGCCGGCGTGCTGGCCATGAGAGACCCCCGACCCGCCATGCCGTCCGAAGCCGCCGCGACCTCCGCCATGCCGCTCGCCGTGCTGGGCGACTCCAACAGCCACTCCTACCAGGACGGCCTCGCGTTTCCACCCGGCTCGGGCGCGCGCGGTGGCGAATTCCACGCGACCACCCTGCAGTGGACCGAGGTGCTGGCGCGCCTGCGCGGTCGCGAGATCGATCCGGGGCGCTGGGTCGAATGGGGCCGCTCGGGCCTGGCGGCGAAGGTCGGCACGGTGCTGGGCCTGTCGCTGGGGCGCGTGCCGCGCAAGCAGGACCACCTCTACAACTTCGCCGTCTCCGGCGCCATCTGCAGCCACCTGACCGAGGGCACGCAACGTCAGGCGCAGCGACTGGCCACGCTGATGGCGGACGATCCCGGGCGCTGGCGGGACGGCGTGGTGGTGATCCGCATCGGCCTGAACGACTGGGCCGGCCTCCTTGATGCGCAGTCCCGCCGGGTCGATGCCGCCGACCTGCCGGAGACCCGGGACACCATCGCGCGCTGCACCGCTCAGATGGGCGAGGCGATCCGGCGGGTACGTGCCGTGGTGCCCGACGTGCGCATCGTGCTGGTCGGCGTGGCCGACGAATCCGCCGATCCGGAGACCTTCGAGCGCTGGAACAGCCAGGCGGAGACCGACAACATCCGCGCGGCGCTGGCACGCTTCAACGGCGCGATCGAGCGCCTGGCCAAGGCCACGCCCGGCGCCATCTTCTTCGACGACGATGCCTGGGTGCGCAGGACCTGGGGATCGCGCGATGCCCAGGGCCGGCCGGCCTATCGCACGGTGCCGATCGGTACCGCGCTGCGCGTGACCAACACGGCCGGCGACGCGCCACGGCATGCCATCCTGGCCGACCACCACGCGGGGCTGGTCTACAACACGCTATGGACCCAGTCGCTGATCGAGCATCTGCGCGCGGGCTTCGGCCTCCCGCTCACGCCGATCACCGATGCCGACGTCACCCATTTCATCGAGGCGACGCTGGCAACCGCATCGACGACCCCGAAGCCCTGACCCTCGACATACGGCTCCCATGCCAGGGACACCGAGGAACCGGCTCCGCCAGTCCTCCGGTGTCGCCCCCTGCAAGGGGGTTGGCGCAGCGACACGAAGTGCGCGGAGACTGGGAGTGGGTTCAGAGCGCGAGGCCCTTGAGGTATTCGCGGAACTGGGCGCCCACTTCCGGATGCGCCAGGGCCAGTTCGACGCTGGCCTGCAGGAAGCCTTCCTTGCTGCCGCAGTCGTAGCGCGTGCCCTTGTAGGCATAGGCATAGACGGCTTCCTTCTTCATGAGCGAAGCGATGCCATCGGTCAGCTGGATCTCGCCACCGGCGCCCTTGGGCTGGTTGCGGATCTCGGCGAACACGCCGGGCGTGAGCACATAGCGGCCGGCCACGCCCAGGCGCGAGGGCGCCGACTCGGGCGACGGCTTCTCGACCATGCGGTTGACCTTGACCAGGCCGTCCTCGATCTGGTCGCCGGCGACGATGCCATAGCGCTTGACCTGGTCCAGCGGCACTTCCTGCACCGCCAGCAGCGAGCGGCCGAGCTGCGCGAAGGCGGCGGTCATCTGCGCCATCACCGGCTGGCCGTCGGTGGGGCCGACCATCAGGTCGTCCGCCAGCAGCACGGCGAAGGGCTCGTTGCCCACCAGGTGCTCGGCGCACAGCACGGCGTGGCCGAGACCCAGCATGCGCGGCTGGCGCACATAGGAGACGGTCATGTCGTCGGGCATGACCGAGCGGGCGATGTTGAGCAGGGCCGTCTTGCCGCTGGCCTCGAGCTGGCTCTCGAGCTCGTAGGCGGTGTCGTAATGGTCCTCGATGGCGCGCTTGTTGCGGCCGGTGACGAAGATCATGTCGCGGATGCCGGCCGCATAGGCTTCCTCGACCGCGTACTGGATCAGCGGCTTGTCGACCACCGGCAGCATCTCCTTGGGTTGTGCCTTGGTGGCGGGCAGGAAACGGGTGCCGAAGCCGGCCACGGGGAAGACGGCCTTGCGGATGCGCGTGGTATTGGACATGTAGTCTTGAAAAGGGGAAACGATGAATCTTTTGGATGTTAACTGGCGATTAATACAAAAGGCTGTCAGTTAACGTGCACTAAGTCCGGCTAAGCCAAACGCGAGAGCTGATCCTTCAGTCTCGCCACGGTGACGTCGAAGTCGGCGAGGCGGCGGCGCTCCTGCTCGATCACGGCCGGCGGCGCCTTGGCCACGAAGGCCTCGTTGCCCAGTTTGCCGTTGACCCGGACGATCTCGCCCTCGACGCGGGCCAGTTCCTTGCCGATGCGCAGCTTCTCCGCCGCCTTGTCGACCTCCATGTGCAGACACAGGCGCACCGCGCCGACCAGCGCCACCGGCGCGGCGCCGGCGGCGTCCGCCCAGGCCGTGGCATCGTCGAACACGCGCACCTCCTTGAGCTTGGCGAGTGCCTGCAGCACCGGCGCGGCCTCGCGCAGGAAGGCGCCATCGCCGGCGTCGTCGGCCACCGCGAACAGCGGCAGGCGCGTGGCGGGGGAGACGTTCATCTCGCCGCGCAATGTGCGGCAGGCGTCGACCAGGGACTTCAGGCGCGCGACATGCGCTTCCGCGGCTTCGTCAATGCGCTCGGGCTGGCTCTGCGGATAGGCGGCGATCATGATCGACTCGCCCGCGCGTCCGGCCACCGGCGCCACCTTCTGCCACAGCTCCTCGGTGATGAACGGGATCACCGGATGGGCCAGGCGCAGCAGGGTCTCCAGGGTGCGGATCAGGGTGCGGCGGGTGGCGCGCTGCCGCGCCGCGTCGCCGGTCTGGATCTGCACCTTGGCGATCTCCAGGTACCAGTCGCAGAACTCGTCCCAGGCGAACTGGTAGATCGCCGTGGCGACGTTGTCCAGGCGATAGTCCTCGAAGCCCCGGGCGACGTCGGCCTCGACCCGCTGCAGGCGCGAGGTGATCCAGCGGTCGGCCTGGCTGAAGCGCAGGTAACCATGCGCCGGGCCACCCGGCGCGCAGTCGGCCTTGGTGTGCTCGGCCAGGCCGCAGTCCTGGCCTTCGCAGTTCATGAGCACGAAGCGCGTCGCGTTCCAGAGCTTGTTGCAGAAGTTGCGATAGCCCTCGCAGCGCTTGCTGTCGAAGTTGATGCTGCGCCCGAGCGAAGCCAGCGAGGCGAAGGTGAAGCGCAGGGCGTCGGCGCCGAAGGCCGGGATGCCCTCGGGGAATTCCTTCTGCGTGTTCCTGCGCACGGCGGGCGCGGTCTCGGGCCGGCGCAGGCCCTGCGTGCGCTTGTCCAGCAGCTCGGGCAGCGCGATGCCGTCGATCAGGTCGACCGGGTCGAGCACGTTGCCCTCGGACTTGCTCATCTTCTTGCCCTGCGCGTCGCGCACCAGGCCGTGGATGTAGACATCGCGGAACGGCACCTTGCCGGTGAAGTGCTTGGTCATCATGATCATCCGGGCGACCCAGAAGAAGATGATGTCGTAGCCGGTCACCAGCACGGAGGAGGGCAGGTAGCGCGCCAGGTCGTCGGTGTGCGCGGGCCAGCCGAGCGAGGAGAAGGGCACCAGCGCCGACGAGTACCAGGTGTCGAGCACGTCCTCGTCGCGGCGCAGCGTCCGGCCGGCCGCCTGGGCCCGTGCCTCGGCCTCGTCGTGGGCCACGTACACGTCGCCGTTCTCGTCGTACCACGCCGGGATCTGGTGGCCCCACCAGAGCTGGCGCGAGATGGTCCAGTCCTGGATGTTCTCCATCCAGTGGTCGTAGGTGTTGACCCAGCTCTCGGGCACGAAGCGCACCTCGCCCGACTTCACGACGTCGATCGCCTTCTGCGCGATCGACTGGCCGTCGGCGCCGGGCTTCTTCATGGCCACGTACCACTGGTCGGTCAGCATCGGCTCGACGATGGCGCCCGAGCGCGCGCAGCGCGGCACCATCAGCTTGTGCTTCTTCGTCTCGACCAGCAGGCCGGCGGCCTCGAGGTCGGCCACGACGGCCTTGCGCGCGACGAAGCGGTCGAGACCCCGGTACTTCTCGGGCGCGTTGCCGTTCACGGTGGCGTCCAGGGTCAGGATGCCGATCGTCTCAAGCCCGTGGCGCTGGCCGACCGCGTAGTCGTTGTAGTCGTGCGCCGGGGTGACCTTGACGACGCCGGTGCCGAAGGCGCGGTCGACATAGTCGTCCGCGATGACGGGGATCAGGCGGTCGGTCAGCGGCAGCCGCACCTGGCGGCCCACCAGGTGCCTGTAGCGCTCGTCCTCCGGATGGACCATCACGGCGGTGTCGCCCAGCAGGGTCTCGGGTCGGGTGGTGGCCACGGTCAGCGTGCCGCTGCCGTCCTCGAGCGGATAGGCGATGTGCCAGAGGAAGCCGTCCTCCTCCTCGCTCTCCACCTCCAGGTCGCTCACCGAGGTCTTGAGCACCGGATCCCAGTTGCCCAGCCGCTTGCCGCGATAGATCAGGCCTTCCCGGTAGAGCGCCACGAAGGTCTGCGTGACGACCTTCGACAGGTCCTCGTCCATGGTGAAGTACTCGCGGCTCCAGTCGACCGTGTCGCCCATGCGGCGCATCTGGCGCGTGATGGTGCTGCCCGACTGCTCCTTCCACTCCCAGACCCGGGCGACGAAGTTCCTGCGCGCCTCCGCCGGCGTCGGGCCCATGTCGTGGCGGCTGATCTTCTGTTCCTGCAGCTGGCGCTCCACCACGATCTGCGTGGCGATGCCGGCGTGGTCGGTGCCCGGCACCCACAGCGTGTTGTCGCCCTTCATGCGGTGGTAGCGCGCCAGGCTGTCCATGATGGTCTGGTTGAACGCATGGCCCATGTGCAGCGTGCCGGTGACGTTGGGCGGCGGCAGCTGGATGGCGAAGGCATCGGCATCGTCCCGGGGCGCCCCGGTGCCGCGGAAGCCAGCGGCGGCATAGCCGCGACGCTCCCATTCCGGACCCCAGTGCGCCTCGATGGCGACGGGCTCGAAGGATTTGGGGAGGCTGTCGAGGCCGGGTTGCGCGGGGGGTGTATGGAGGGTGTCGCTCATGGCGTGGCGGAGGGCGTGCGGCGCCTTCGGGGCACCGTCGCCGACGGAGTGGGAGGTGGCGGGAAAGGTCCGATTTTAGCCGGCGCCTCCCGCGTGGCATGCCCGGCCACGCTGCGCCCCGCCACGGGCCGCACCCATAATTCCGCCCCATGCTGTTCCTGCTCTCGCCAGCCAAGTCGCTCGACCACGAAACCCCGCTGCCGGCGCACGTGCCCGCCGCCACCACCCCGGTGTTCGAGGGGCCGCGCGGGCCCGCCGCCGAACTCGTCGCCCTGCTGCGCGCGCAGTCGCCGCAGCAGATCGCGGGCCTGATGCACCTGTCGGACAAGCTCGCCGCGCTCAACGTGGCGCGCTATCTCGCCTGGTCGCCCCGGGGCACGGACGACAACGCCCGTCCCGCCGCGCTGGCCTTCGATGGCGATGTCTATGGCGGTCTGGATGCCCGCAGTCTCGATGCGGCGCAGCTCCGGTGGGCGCAGGCCCATGTCTGCATCCTCAGCGGCCTGTATGGCGTGCTGCGGCCGCTCGATCGCCTGCAGCCCTACCGACTGGAGATGGGCACGAAGCTCGCCAACGCGCGCGGGTCCGATCTCTACGCCTTCTGGGGCGCGCGCATCGCCGAGCACCTCAACACCCGGCTCGCGGCGGACGCCACGCCGGTGGTCGTCAACCTGGCCTCGCAGGAGTATTTCAAGGCGGTCGATCCGCGCGTGCTCAAGGCGCGCGTGGTGACCTGCGTGTTCGAGGAATGGAAGGCCGATGCCCGTGGTGGCGACCAGTACCGGATCGTCAGCTTCCACGCCAAGCGCGCGCGCGGCCTGATGGCGCGCTGGGCCGTGCAGCACGAGGCGGTCACGCCCCGGCGGCTGGAGGCCTTCGACCTCGAGGGCTATCGCTTCGACGGCGCGGCCTCGACCCCCGAGCGGCTGACCTTCCGCCGGAGGACCGCCGCATGACCGCTTCCTTCACGCCCGAACTCCAGGCCTGGGCCGAGGCCCAGCTGGCCGCCGGCCACGACGCGCCGGCGCTGCGCCGCTCGATGCGCGAGGCCGGCTGGGACGAGGCCTCGGCCGAGGCCCTGCTGGCCGGACTCGGACTGGCGCCCCGCGCCGTCGGCGACGCGGTCGATGGCACGGCCGAGGCGCGGAGCCCATCGCGTGGCGCGATGCCCGGCCCCGATCTCGACGACGCGCCGCTCTACCTCGATGCCGGCGACCGCCGCGTCCACGTGCTGCAGACGCTGCGCCACCCGCGCGTGATCGTCTTCGGCGACCTGCTGTCCGACGACGAATGCGCGGACCTGGTGGCCGCCGCCGGTCAGCGCCTGGCGCGCTCGCTCACCGTCGAGACCAAGACCGGCGGCGAAGCCCTCAACGTCGACCGCACCAGCGATGGCATGTTCTTCGAGCGCGGCGAGAACGAACTCGTCGCGCGCATCGAGCGCCGCATCGCCGCGCTGCTGCGCTGGCCGGTCCACTATGGCGAGGGCCTGCAGGTGCTGCGCTACGCGCCCGGCGCGCAGTACCGGCCGCACTACGACTATTTCGATCCCGGCGAGCCCGGCACCCCGACCATCCTGCGCCGTGGCGGCCAGCGCGTCGCCACGCTGGTCATCTATCTGCAGGAGCCGGAGCAGGGCGGCGCGACCACCTTTCCCGACATCGGCCTGGAGGTCGCGCCCAAGCGCGGCACGGCGGTGTTCTTCAGCTACGACCGCCCCGACCCCGCCACGCGCACGCTGCATGGTGGCGCTCCCGTGCTGGCGGGCGAGAAATGGGTCGCCACGAAATGGCTGCGGGAGAGGGAGTTCACATGAAGGTACGCGCCAACGGCATCGACATCGAGGTCGAGGACACCGGCGGGGAACACCTGCCCGCCGTGCTGCTGATCATGGGCCTGGGCATGCAGCTCGTCGCCTGGCCCGACAGCCTGGTGCGGTGGCTGGTCGAGGCCGGCTATCGCGTGGTGCGCCACGACAACCGCGATGCCGGCCTGAGCCAGGACTTCGACCGGCTCGGCACCGGCAACGTGCTGTGGCAGGGCCTGCGCTACCGGCTGGGCCTGCAGGTCCGCTCGGCCTACACCCTGCAGGACATGGCCAACGATTCCCTGGGCGTGCTCGACGCACTGGGCATCCGGCGCGCCCACGTGATGGGCGCCTCGATGGGCGGCATGATCGCCCAGCGCCTGGCCGCGACCGCGCCCGAGCGGGTGGCGAGCCTGATGAGCGTGATGAGCTCCAGCGGCGCGCGTGGACTGCCGGGCCCGCGCTCGGACGTGCTGCGCCTGATGATGCGGCGGCCGCCGGGCCGCGACGAGGCGGCGCTGGTCGCGCACAGCATGCGGCTGGTCCGGCTGATCGCCGGGCCGGTGTTCCCGCCCGACGAGGTGGCGCTGCGCGAGCGCCTGGTGCGCGCGCTGCGCCGCTCCTACCGGCCCCGCGGCCTGGTGCGCCAGACCCTCGCCGTGGCCGCCGATGGCGATCGCGCCGCCCTGCTGGCGCGCATCACCAGCCCGACCCTGGTGCTGCATGGCGATGCCGATCCGCTGGTGCCCGTGGCCTGCGGGCTGGACACCTCGCGGCGCATCCCGGGGGCGCGCTTCGCGCTGGTGCCGGGAATGGGCCACGACCTCTCGCCCGAACTGGTCGAGATGCTGCTTGTCCACATCGCGCCCTTCCTGCGCGATGTCGACGCACAATCGCTCCACGCATGACGACGAATCTCGACAACACCCCCGAACGCTCGCAACTCGGCCGCGCCTCCGCCTACGCCGACCGCTACGACCCCTCGCTGCTGTTCCCGATCCCGCGCGCCACGCAGCGCGAGGCCATGGGCCTGCGCGGCGATGCCCTGCCATTCTTCGGCGCCGACCTCTGGACCGCCTTCGAGCTCAGCTGGCTCAACGCGCGCGGCCGCCCGCAGGTGGCGATCGCCCACATCACCGTGCCGTGCGAGACGCCCCACATCATCGAGAGCAAGTCGTTCAAGCTCTACCTCAACAGCTTCAACCACAGCGTCTTCGCCGATGCCGAGGCCGTGCGCGAGCGGCTGCGCCTCGACCTGGCCGAGGCCGCGTGGCGCGGCAGCGGCCGCAGCGGCGGCATCGGCGTGCGGCTGGTCATGCCCGAGGCCTTCGCCCGCGAGAAGGTGCAGGAGCTCGAGGGCCTCGACCTCGACCGGCTCGACATCGAATGCACGCACTACCAGCCGGCGCCGGAGCTGCTGTCCTGCGACGCCACGCAGCCCGCCGTCGAGGAGACGCTCTGCAGCCGCCTGCTCAAGAGCAACTGCCTGGTCACCGGCCAGCCGGACTGGGGCAGCGTGCAGATCCACTACAGCGGCGCGCCCATCGACCAGGCCGGGCTGCTCGGCTACATCGTGAGCTTCCGCAACCACAACGAATTCCACGAACCCTGCGTCGAACGCATGTTCAGGGACATCATGGAGCGCTGCCGGCCGCACAAGCTGGCCGTCCATGCCCGCTACACGCGGCGCGGCGGTCTCGACATCAATCCGTTCCGCACCAGCTTCCCGCAGGCGCTGCCGCCGAACGCCCGGACGGCGCGACAGTAGGTCCGTTCCTACGTGCGTGTTTTCGCTTCGGATCGATACTCGAATGCTGTCTTTCTAGCCACATCCAGGCATTTGGGGTACCCACTTTGAACGTGTTGATCGTTGACGACAACCAGGCTGCGGCCGACCTGCTGCAGGAGCTCCTCTCGCTGCAGGACCACACGGCACGCTGCACCTACTCGGCCCAGGAGGCGCTCATCGCCGGCGCCGAGGAGGTCTTCGACGTCGCGCTGATCGACATCACGCTGCCCGATCTGCCGGGCACCGAGGTCGCGCGCCGCCTGCGGGCGTCGAGCCGGCCGCCCGCATTGCTGGTGGCGGTGACCGGCCTGTCCTCCCACGACACGCTGGGCAGCGATCCGAAGCTGTTCGACCACCACCTGCAGAAGCCGATCGATTTCGATGCGCTCGACCGCATCCTCGAGCAGGCCGTCGCCAAGTCCTCTTCCTCCTCCTCATCGTCTTCATGAAAGCTTCTCCGGGCGCTCGCAGCTGGATCGCCGCGGGCGTGCGGCACGAACTCCTCACGCGCGCGCTGCCGGCCCTGCGCCACGACATGGCGGCACCGGTGTCGGTGATGCGCATGGGACTGCTGATGCTGCGGCGCCAACTGGGTGCCGCGACCATCGACCCGGCGGTGTGCGAGGAGCGCGCGGCCCTGATCGACCACCAGATCGCCGAACTGGTCGCCGCCGTGCGTTCCCTGCGCGACTGGGAACTGGCGGTCGAGGACGATGGCATCACCCGCGCCGCCCTGGTGGCGCAATGCATGAACCTGATGCGCGCCGCCTTCGATTTCCAGGGCGTGCGCCTGACCTCCGACGAGGCCTTCGATGCCGCTCCGGCCACCGGCGCGACCGATGCATCGGCCACCGTCTGGCCATCCGGTGCCTCGCTGCGCTACCTGCTGCTGGGCGCCCTGGGCTACCTGCACGACAACGTGCCGCACGTGGTGGGCATCCACGTCGCCGCCGATGGCGATGCCGGCCTGTGGATGCGGGCGAGCACCGGGGACACGGAAGCCGCGCCTTCCGACACCGGGGCCCATCGCGCGCCCCGCGCGCTGGCCATCGACGCCATCGCGCTGCAGTCGCTGGCCGACGACCTGGGCTATGCGCTGACCATCGAGCGCGACGCCGTGCGCCTGCCGCTCGCCGCCGGCTGACGGCCCTCCGCTTTCACGCCACCGGCCGGCTTCGCTCCGGCACGATCTCCCCGTACCGCCCGCGCGACCTGTGCGGTTGGTGCGACCTGTGCGGTGCCAGCCCGGCGCCCGGGCCGGCGCGTGCTCGCCGCGACCTGCCTGGCCTCGCGCGCCAGGGTGAGCCGGTGACCGCGCAGGAAGGCCAGCAGCCGCGCTTCGGCCGCGTGCAGGCGCCGTGCCGCGCGGGCCTTGCCGGCCAGCGTGCGCCAGATGTCGCTCATGGTGCCCGCATCGGCGGCGAGCTGGCCGCCCAGCGACAGCACGGCCGGGTGCACATAGGCCTTGCGGCACACCGCCGGCGTGTTGCCCAGCTGCCGCGCGACGGCGGCCACGATCTCCTTGGCGTTGAAGCGCGCGGCCGGCAGGGCGCGGGCGGCCGTGGCGGCTCCGCCTTCCAGGGCGCAGGCGCCCTGGCCCTGTTCGCAGGCCAGCCGCGTGAGTTCCAGGGCCTGCACCGTGCCATGCCAGGTGCGGAAGTCCTTGGCGGTGAGATGCTCGCCCGAGGCTTCGCGCAGGTAGTCGTTGACGTCGCTCGACGACAGGCCACGGGGCTGGCCGTCCTCGTCCTGGTACTGGAACAGGTCCTGGCCCGGCAGCTGCTGGCAGCGCCGCACGATGCGCGCCACGCGCGGATCGTCGACCTCGGCGCTGTGCATGACGCCGCTCTTGCCCTTGAAGTGCAGCCTGAGCGTCGTGCCCTCGATGTCGGCATGGCGGTTGCGCAGCGTGGTGAGGCCATAGGAGCCGTTGCTGGCCGCGTATTCCTCGTTGCCCACGCGCAGGAAGGTGGTGTCGAGCAGGCGCACCAGGGTGGCCAGCACGCGCTGCCGGTCGAGCGCGGCGTCGCCGCCGGCGGCCAGGTCGCGCGCGACACGGGCGCGGATGCGCGGCAGGGCCTGGCCGAAGGCCTCGAGCCGCTCGAACTTGCTTTCGTCCTTCAGGGCCCGCCACTGCGCGTGGTAGCGATATTGCTTGCGACCGCGCGCATCGATGCCGGTGGCCTGCAGGTGACCCTGCGCGAGCGGGCAGATCCAGACATCGGTGTAGGCCGGCGGGATCGCCAGGCCGTCGATGCGCGCGATCTCCCCGGCATCGCGCAGCCAGCGGCCGGCCGTGTCCTTGTAGCGGAAGCGTTCGCCATGCCGGAAACGACGCAGGCCGGGCATGTCGGCATTGACGTAGACCAGGCCGCCGGGGAGGGGGTCGGGTCGCGCGTCGGCGGCGGCGGTGCTGGTGGATGAGGAAGAGGAAGAGGAAGCGGCGGTGGCGGCGGAGCGGGCGGTGGGCATGGCGTCTCTGGCGTGATCGTTCGGATGCGTCCGAACATGCGCGCGCCGGCGGGCCGTCGACTGTAGGACGCCGCAAATGTGCCGGGTGCGCGGCGCGCCCGTGGGCACGCGCGCCATTCAGAAGAGCGAGGCGGTGGTCGCCGGTGGCCGGCGGGGCGATGTCGCCGCGCCCCCCTGGCCATCGGCCGCCGCGACGGCCGAAGCGGCGGCGCCGGCCCGCGCGGCGGCGCTGCCGGCCTTGGCCAGCGTGCCGACGCGCACGCCGATCAGCCGCAGCGGGCGCTCCAGCGGCACGCGCTTGAGGCACTGGCCGGCGGCCTGCCGGATCGACTTCGCATCGGCGACGAAATGCTCGATGGTGCGGTCGCGTGTCGCGATGCGGAAATCGTCGTAGCGCAACTTGATGCCGATCGTGCGACCGACATAGCCCTTGCGCTGCAGGTCCTCGGCCACGCGCTCGCACAGGTGGGTGAAGATCGCGCCCAGCTCGGCGCGGTCGCGCACCGCATGCAGATTGCGCTCGAAGGTGGTCTCGCGGCTCATCGACACCGGTTCGCTCTCGGTCACGACCGGCCGGTCGTCGCGGCCCCACGAGACCTCGTGCATCCAGGCGCCGGTGGCCTTGCCGAAATGCGCCATCAGCCAGTCGCGCTCGCGCGCGGCGATGTCGCCCACGGTGCGCAGGCCCAGGGCCTCCAGCCTGGCATCGGCCTTGGGCCCGATGCCATTGACCTTGCGCGCGGGCAGGGGCCAGATCCGCGTGCGCAGGTCCTCCTCGTGGACCACCGAGATGCCGTTGGGCTTGTCGAACTCGCTCGCCATCTTGGCGATCAGCTTGTTGGGCGCCACGCCGATCGAGCAGGTCAGCCCGGTGGCCTGGAGGATCGAGCGCTGGATCAGCCGTGCCAGCGCGCGGCCGCCCTCGCGCTGGCCGCCGGGCACGTCGGTGAAGTCGATGTAGACCTCGTCCACGCCCCGGTCCTCCATCACCGGCGCGAGCTCGGTCACGATGTCCTTGAAGCGGCGCGAGAAGCGCCGGTACTCGTCGAAATCGACCGGCAGGATCAGCGCCTGCGGGCACAGCTTGGCCGCCTTCATGAGTCCCATGGCCGAGCCGACGCCGAACTGCCGCGCCGCGTAGGTGGCGGTGGTGATGACGCCGCGCCCGGCATAGTCCTTCAGGCGTGGGAAGGCCGCCACCGGGATGTCGGCCAGCGTGCCGCCCTCGGGCACGTCGCGGATGGCGTCGTCGGCCTTGCGCCGGCCGCCGCCGATGACCAGCGGCAGGCCCTTGAGCTGCGGGTAGCGCAGCAGCTCGACGGAGGCGTAGAAGGCATCCATGTCGAGGTGGGCGATGCGCCGGACGGGAGGGGCGGGAACGTTCACGCCGGTGATTCTCGTCGCCGGCGCATACACCTTGCAGCCTCTCTATCGGCCCGATGAAAACCCCGACCGACGGGCCGATGCACAAACCACAACGAAAGAAGGAGAATCCCCGGCCTTGTCCGAAATTACTACTCCAAGATCCATGACACCCTCGCCCCGCCCCGGCAAATTGCCGATCTACCGATCCCTGTACGTGCAGGTCATCACGGCCGTCATCATCGGCGTGGCGCTCGGACACTTCTTCCCGCACCTGGGCGAGTCGATGAAGCCGCTCGGCGACGGCTTCATCAAGCTGATCAAGATGATCATCGCGCCGATCATCTTCTGCACCGTGGTGGTCGGCATCGCCGGCATGGAGGACATGAAGAAGGTCGGCAAGACCGGCGGTCTGGCGCTGCTGTATTTCGAGATCGTCAGCACCATCGCGCTGATCGTCGGCCTGGTGCTGGTCAACGTGCTCAAGCCCGGCGCGGGCATGAACATCGACGCCTCGACGCTCGACACCAAGGCCATCGCCGCCTACACCGGCCCGGGCAAGATGACCGGCACGGTCGACTTCCTGCTCAACATCATCCCCACGACGGTGGTCGATGCCTTCGCCAAGGGCGAGATCCTGCAGGTGCTGCTGATCGCGGTGCTGTTCGGCTTCGCGCTGCATCGCTTCGGCGGCCGCGGCACGCTGGTGTTCGACATGATCGAGAAGAGCTCGCACGTGCTCTTCACCATCGTCGGCTACATCATGAAGCTGGCACCCATCGGCGCCTTCGGCGCCATGGCCTTCACCATCGGCAAGTACGGCGTCGGCACGCTGGTGTCGCTGGGCTACCTGATGTTCGTGTTCTACCTGACCTGCCTGCTGTTCATCTTCGTCGTGCTGGGGCTGATCGCGCGCTTCCACGGCTTCAGCATCTGGAAGTTCATCAAGTACATCAAGGAGGAACTGCTGATCGTGCTGGGCACCTCGTCCTCCGAGTCGGTGCTGCCGCGCATGATGGAGAAGATGGAGAACCTGGGCGCCAAGAAGACCTGCGTCGGCCTGGTGATCCCCACGGGCTACTCCTTCAACCTCGACGGCACCTCGATCTACCTGACGATGGCGGCGGTCTTCATCGCCCAGGCCACCAACACGCCGATGACATTGACGCAGGAGATCACCCTGCTGGCGGTGCTGCTGCTGACCTCCAAGGGCGCCGCCGGCATCACCGGCAGCGGCTTCATCGTGCTGGCGGCCACGCTGTCGGCGGTGGGCACGGTGCCGGTCGCCGGCCTGGCGCTGATCCTGGGCATCGACCGCTTCATGTCCGAGGCGCGGGCGCTGACCAACCTGATCGGCAATGGCGTGGCGACCCTGGTGGTGGCCAAGTGGACTGACGAGCTCGACGAGAAGCGCCTGCACGCGGCGCTGAACAACGAGACCTGGGTCGAGGCCCAGGAACCCGAGGTGCTGGTCACCGCCAAGACCTCGCGCATGGCGGCCGGCACCGGCACCGATACCGTCGACGGCACCATGCCGCGCTGAGGCCGCGCTGAGGCCGCGCTGGCGCCGTCAGCGCGGCGCCGGGGCCGGCCGGCCCGCGTCGGCCGCCCGGACGCCGGCGCCACGCACCTCGAGCCGGATGCGGTCGAGCGTGCGGCCCCGATCGTCGGTCAGCTCGACGACATGGCGTCCCGGCCACGGCAGCCAGCCGAATCCCGCGCCACGGGCCTGCGGCCGGCCATCGATGCGCCAGCGCAGGCCATCCCCATCGATGCTCCCGCCGCTGGCCTCGAAGCGCACCCGCTGGCGGTCCGGCGGGATGTCGGGGTCGACGGCGACGATCGAGCCATCGGCCGGCTGCGCGATGCGGCGCGCCGATGGGGCGGAAGCCGCCGCGGCCGTCCGACCCGATGCGGTGGCGGCGGTGCTCGGACCATGGGGCGTGAACACGGCCTGCTCGGTGCCGGCCAGGAACCACTCCTCGCGCGCTGCTTCCAGGCGGTCGTCGAAGCGCACCGCCAGCCGCACCAGCCCCGGCGGCGGGGTCGGCGGACGGCTCGGCCGGCGCGCCTGCAGGTGCGCCATCACCTCGGCCCAGACCGGCGCGGCGCCGCTGGTGCCGCTGACATCGCGCATCGGTGCCCCGCTCGCGTTGCCGACCCACACGCCCACCGTGTGGTGCTGCGACCAGCCGACGGCCCAGTTGTCCCGCATGTCCTTGCTGGTGCCGGTCTTGACCGCGCTCCAGGAGCGCGTGCCCAGCACGCTGTCGACGCCGAAGGTGCGCACGCGCGCGTTGGCGTCGGCCAGGATGTCGCCGACGACGAAGGCGGCGCGGGCGTCGAGGGCCTGCGCGGCCGGGCCCGGCGCCTGGCCCGGCAGCAGCCGTGGCGTGCCGCGCCGGCCGTCGTTGGCCAGCGTGCGGTAGGCATTGGCCAGGGCCAGCAGCGACACCTCGGCGCTGCCGAGCGCCAGGCTGTAGCCATAGTGCCCGCCACCATGGCGCAGCGGCAGGCCGGCCGCCGCCAGCTGGCGCGCGAACGACTCGGGCGACACCATCACCAGCGTGCGCACCGCCGGCACGTTGAGCGAGGCCGCCAGCGCGGTGCGCACCGACACCGGTCCCTTGAAGCGCCGGTCGTAGTTCTGCGGGATGTAGAGGCCGCCGGCGGTGGCGATCTGCGCCGGCGAGTCGTCCAGCAGCGAGGCGGCGGTGAGGCGGCGCTCGGCCAGGGCCTGGGCATAGAGCAACGGCTTGAGCGTCGAGCCGCTCTGGCGCGGCGCCAGCACGCCGTCGACCTCGGCCGCGCGGCTGAGCTCGCCCGAGGAGCCGACCCACGCCAGCACGTCGCCGCTGGCGTTGTCGAGCACCACCAGGGCGGCGTCCTCGACCTGGCGGCCGCGCAGTTCGCGCAACTGGCGCCGCAGCGCGGCCTGCGCGAAGCGCTGCAGCGATGCGTCGAGCGTGGTGCGCAGGCCGGCATCGAGGTCCCGGACGCCCTGCGCGCGGGCCTCCTGCAGGGCGCGCCGCGCCGCGTGCGGGGCGATGCCCGCGCTGGCATCGAAGGCGCGCCGCTGCAATGCCGCCTCGGCGAACAGGCCGAGGGCATCGCAATCGACGCGCGACGATGCCGTGTCCGGCACCGGCGCGGTCGCCGGGGTCCAGGCGGCCCGCATCGGCGCCATGGCCGGATCGGCCGCGTCCGAGCCGCTCTCCATCGCCCGCAGCACCTCGCAGGCACGGCGCGCGACCAGCGCCGACCGGGCATTGGGCGCGCGCACCAGCGCGGCGGCGATGGCGGCCTCGCGTGCGTCGAGCCCGTGCGCCGCCTTGCCGAACAGCGTGCGCGAGAGGGCATCGATGCCGACCAGCTCGCCCCGGAACGGCACCAGGTTCAGGTAGGCCTCCAGGATCTGGTCCTTGCGCCAGCCGGCTTCGAGCCGCGTCGCGCCCAGCGTCTGGCCGAGCTTCTGCGCCAGGCTGCGGCCGCCGGCATCGCGCCGGCGCAGGTCGTCGTCGAGCAGGCCGGCGAGCTGCATGGTGATGGTGGAGGCGCCCCGGGTGCGGGTGTGCCAGAGATTGCCCCACGCCGCCGCCGGCACCGCCGCCCAGTCGATGCCACCGTGGGCGTAGAAGCGCCGGTCCTCGCTCAGCAGCAGGGCGGTGCGCAGCGCGGGCGAGACATCGGCCAGCGCGATCCACTGCCCGCGCCGCGCGCCGGTGTCCAGGCGCACGCGCTGCAGCGGCTGGCCATCGCGATCGAGCACCGCGACATCCGAGGGCCGGAAGGCGGCGCGCACCTCGGCGAAGCCGGCCATGGCCCGGGCCGGCGTCGCCGCGGATGTGGCCATCAGCGCGACCAGCGCGATGGCACCGGCGCGCCACGATGCGGTCCCGCTCGGTCCGCGCCCCGGCCCGGGGCGCATCGAGGCCGGATCGACGCCGGCGGTGGACGGGCGCGGGGACATCGGAGGCAGCGGAGGCATCGGTGACCAAGCGGCCCGGGCCGGCCTATCGCGTGGCGCCGACGACGACGACGCGCGCGTTCGGCAGCTCGCCGAACATCTCGGGCGCGTACATCGCCTCGACGCGGCTGGCCGGCAGCGCGAAGTCGCCGGCGTTGTTCAGGCGCAGGGTGTATTCCAGCGTCGTCACGCCGCGCGGCAGGAAGGCGTAGTAGCCCCGGTAGGACTCGGCACCGCGCTCCTCGAAGGTGGTCGGGGTGCCGGCCGGCGCGGCCTCGCCCCGGGTGGCGATGCGCGAATCCCGGCCCAGCCCGCCGCCCAGGATGGCCGCGCCGGCCGGCACCGGATCGCTGACGACGACCCAGCTCATGTCGGCGCTGGCGGTGATCTCCAGGCGCACGCGCAGGATGTCGCCACGCGTGAGGCGGCCGGCCTCGGCCTGCTCGACCGGCGTCACGCTCCTCCTGAGCGCATAGCCGGCGGCGCGCGGCGCCGTCGCCGGCACGGCGGCCAGCGCCTGCAGCGTGAGCCACGGCCGGCCGGTGCCCTCGTGGGCCACGCTCAAGGTCCGGCGGGCCGGCTGCAGAGCCGCCGCCGGCCAGGGCAGGAACATGTCGCGGCCGCCCGGGTCGCCCGCGACGGCGCCGGGCCGTGGCACCGGATCGCGCCCGGCGCGTTGCCAGTCGACGCGGGCACTGCGCGCGGGAGCGGCGCCATCGGAGGGCGCGCCCAGCATCGCCACGGTCGTGCCGGTGACCGGCGCGCGCTCGCGCAGGCGCGAGAAACGCTCCAGCGCCAGGCCGGCCCACAGATTGGCCGGCGTGGTGGTCCAGGCGCCGCGCGTCTGGCGCTCGATCAGCCCCGAGGCGATCGGGCCGAGGTCGTCCCGCCACGTCGGCTCCTCCAGCACCGCCAGCAGCAGGCGCGCGATGTCGACATCGCCATTGCGCATCAGCCACCACCAGTGGTCGTCGGACTCGGTGCTGAACAGCACCCGCGTGCCCTGGTAGGAGAGCCGGGTGTGCAGCACCCGCGCCACCTCGTCGAGCCGCTGGCGGTGCTGCGGCGCGTCGGGCAGGCGCTGGAGGACCTGCAGCCAGTCGATCACGGCGCCGGTCGGCCAGCGGGCCGGGGCGATGGCGATGCCGCCGAGCATCGACGCCCGGGCCCGGCCGGTGCGCGACAGGGCTTCCAGCGCGGCGAGCTTGCGCACATCGAGATCGCGGCGCGGGCTCCAGGTCTCGCGCTGCGTGCGGCCCTCGACGAAGGCGATCAGCCCGTCCTCCATGCGCGTGCGCAGGGCGTCCGGCAGCGCGAAGGCCGGATCGATCCGGGCCGCCTCGTGGGTGGCGGCGAGCAGGTAGGCGGTGAGCACGTCGCTGCCCGTGGCGGCCGCGTCCTCGCGGGGCGGGAAATAGCTCGCCAGCCCGTCGTCGTCGAGGTAGGTCGGCAGCTGCTCGACCACGCCGCGCCAGAGCGCCGCGTCGCGCAGGCCGATCGAGCGGCTGGCGCGCTGCTCCAGGCAGGTGAAGGGATAGCGCGCGAACCAGTCGCGCACGCCCGGCAGGCCATCGGCGAGCCGGGGCTGCAGCGACATCCGCAGGCCGCCGCGCCCGGGCAGCGCGCCGGCCGGTGGCGCGACGTCGAGCCGGAACGCGGCGTCGCGCTCGTCGAGCTGCACCAGGGCGGCCTGCTGGACCGCGACGGGCACCGCCGGCAGGCGCCGCTGGCGCACCCGGAGCGCATCGCGCGCCCCGGCATCGCCCGCCAGCGTGTCGCGCGCCTCGATCTCCCATGCCAGGACGTCGGACGAGGCCGGCGCGGTCGCGCCGTCCGGCGCCAGCGGCACGGTCACCTCCCAGGCGACCGGCCGCGATGCGCCGGCCGGCAGGTCGATCGTCTGCGCGGCCAGGGCGATCGGAGCGCTCGGAGGGGGCAGGGCGGTCGGTGTGCTCGGTGCGCTCGGGGAGGGCGCGAAGCGGGCGCCGACCGCGACGCGCATCGCCCGGGTGGTCGTGTTGCGCAATGTCGCCTGGGCCGTGAAGCGGTCGCCCTCGCGCACCAGGGGCGGCAGGCCGCCGATGATCTGCAGGTCCTGCGTGGTCTGGATCATGGTCTCTCCGGTGCCGAACAGGTCCGTGCCGGCATCGGCCACGGCGACGATGCGGAAGCTGCCGAGCGTGTCGTTGAGCGGCACCGTCACCACCGCCCGGCCGTCGGCGTCGAGCACCACCGCCGGGTTCCACAGCAGCAGGGTGTCGAACAGCTCGCGCGTGCGGGCCTTGCCGCCGCCGCCGCCCGCCGGCACCGCCTTGCGGCCGTAGTGGCGGCGTCCGACGATCTCCATCTGCGCGGTCGAGGTCGAGACGCCCCAGCTGCGCCGCTGCAGCATGGCATCCAGCAGGTTCCAGCTGTCGTTGGGCTGCAGCTCGAGCAGGGCCTGGTCGACGGCGGCGAGCGCCACCTCGGCGCCGGCGGCGGGACGGCCATCCGGCCGCGTCGCGCTCAGGGTGACGCGCGCCTGGCCGCGCACCGGATGGCGGGGCTGGTCGCTGGTCACCCGGACATCGAGCCGGTGCGCCTGCGTGCCGATCCGGATCTCCGCCACGCCCAGCCGGTAGGCCGGCTTGCCGAGGTCGACCAGCGCGGTCGGCGCGACATGTTCGCGGCCCTCGTGGCGGAAGGCCGTCCACCATTCGCGCGGCGCCTTGAAGCCCCAGGTGAAGAAGCTGTACCACGGCACCTCGCGCAGCCGCCCGCGCAGCGCCAGCACGCTGACGTAGGCGTTGGGGCCCCATTCGGGCCGGACCTCCAGGCTCACCGTCGGATCGCGTCCTTCGAGTCGCACCACCCGGGTCTCGACGATGCCCTCGCGCTCGACCGTCACCAGCGCCGTCGCGAAGCGGAACGGACTGCGGACCTGGAAGCGCGCCGTCTCGCCCGGCTCGTAGCGCTTCTTCTCGGGCAGCACGT
>Ga0308164_10002249_pt1 | contig 19757 bp, 19 predicted proteins | sample PhyTR2_FD_201031 | JGI IMG/M metagenome (GOLD analysis project Ga0308164, IMG submission 201031) | Phyllosphere microbial communities from UC Gill Tract Community Farm, Albany, California, United States - DLSLT.R2 | ecosystem: Host-associated > Plants > Phyllosphere > Unclassified | place: USA... | reverse complement strand
GCGCCATTGAGCAGCACCATCGGCAGGCGTGCCGGCAGCAGGCTCGGTTCTTCGGTGGAGCCGTCGTAGTTGGCCTGGAATTCCACGGTGCCGAGATTGATCTCGTCCATGAGCACCTTGGCAATCGGCGTCAAACGCGCCTCGGTGTACCGCATTGCTGCTGCGCCGTCGCCGTCGCGCGAGCCGAAGTTACCCTGGCCATCGACCAGCGGATAGCGCAGCGAGAAGTCCTGCGCCATGCGCACCATGGCGTCGTACACCGACTGGTCGCCGTGCGGGTGCAATTTACCGAGCACGTCGCCCACCACGGTGGCCGATTTGCGCGGCTTGGCGGTGGAGTTCAGGCCCATTTCGTTCATCGCATACAGGATGCGGCGCTGCACCGGCTTCTGGCCGTCGCACACGTCGGGCAGGGCGCGGCCCTTCACCACCGAGATGGCGTAATCGAGATAGGCGCGTTCGGCAAAGGTGGACAGCGTGAGGGTTTCGCCGCCGTCGGTAGGGCCGCCGGGCGGCAGTGCGCCGTCCGGATCCGGCAGCGATTCGTCAAAGAGATTTGCTTGAGTCATAGTGGTTCTTGATTAGATATCTGCTTCGGCTTCGTTGCCGTGTTCTTCGATCCAGGCGCGGCGCGCTGCTGCTTCGCCTTTACCCATCAGCATATTGAAGCGCGCGGCCGATTCGCCGTGTTCGTACTCGCCCAGCGCCACCGGCAGCAGGCGGCGCGTGTCGGGGTTCATCGTGGTTTCCCACAGCTGTTCGGCGTTCATCTCGCCCAGGCCCTTGAAGCGCGAGATCGACCAGGCGCCTTCTTTCAGGCCATCCTTGCGCAGCTTGTCCTCGATGGCCGCCAGTTCGCCGGCGTCGAGCGCGTACAGCTTCTGGATCGGCTTCTTGCCACGGGCTGGCGCATCCACGCGGTATAAAGGCGGACGGGCGATGCAGATATTGCCGTTGGCGATCAGGCCGGGGAAGTGCTTGAAGAACAGCGTGAGCAGCAGTACCTGGATGTGCGAGCCGTCGACGTCCGCATCGGACAGAATGCAGATTTTGCCGTAGCGCAGACCGGATAAATCCGGCGTGTCGGTGGCATTGTGCGGATCGACGCCGATCGCCACCGAGATATCGTGAATTTCGTTGTTGGCAAACAGACGGTCACGGTCGGTTTCCCAGGAATTGAGTACCTTGCCGCGCAGCGGCAGGATGGCCTGGAATTCCTTGTCGCGGCCCATCTTGGCCGAACCGCCCGCAGAATCACCCTCGACCAGGAACAATTCGGTGCGTGTCACATCGGTCGATTCGCAATCGGTCAGCTTGCCCGGCAAAACGGCCACGCCCGACGACTTTTTCTTTTCCACTTTCTGCAGTGAGCGCAGACGCGATTGCGCCTGCTTGATCACCAGTTCGGCCAGCTTTTTGCCGTAGTCGACGTGATGATTGAGCCAGAGTTCGAGCGCCGGCTTCGAATAGGTGGACACCAGGCGCACGGCGTCGCGCGAGTTGAGGCGCTCCTTGATCTGGCCCTGGAATTGCGGGTCCAGCACCTTGGCCGACAATACGAACGACACGCGCGCGAATACGTCTTCCGGCAGCAGCTTGACGCCTTTCGGCAGCAGCGAGTGCATCTCGACGAAGTTCTTCACCGCGCCATACAAGCCGTCGCGCAGGCCCGATTCGTGGGTGCCGCCGTTGGGAGTAGGGATCAAATTCACATACGATTCACGCACCACGGCGCCTTGCTCGGTCCATGCCACCACCCACGCCGCGCCTTCGCCTTCGGCAAAGCCTTCGGCGTCCGGGCCGGCAAACTGCGCGCCTTCGAACAGCGGGATCAGGGTTTCGCCGTCGGTGGCTTGCGCCAGCGCTTCGGTCAGATAGCCGCGCAGGCCGTCGTTGTACTGCCAGGTTTGCGACTCGCCGGTCTTGGCATTGGTGAGCGTAACGGTGACCCCAGGCAGCAGCACGGCCTTGGAGCGCAGCAGGCGTTGCAACTCGGTTTGCGAAATGGCCGGCGAATCGAAGTATTTCGAATCGGGCCAGGCGGTGACGCGAGTGCCGGACTTTTTGCCGTCGCGCGGCGCGACCACGGAAGTGAGCGGCTCGACCACGTCGCCATGCTCGAACACCAGGTGGTGCAGGCCGGTGCCGTTAGGCTCCTTGCGCCACACGGTGATCTCCAGGCGCTTGGACAGCGCATTGGTGACCGACACGCCCACGCCGTGCAAACCGCCCGAGAACGCGTAAGCGCCGCCCGAACCCTTGTCGAATTTACCGCCCGCGTGCAGGCGCGTGAACACGATTTCCACCGTGGGCACGCCTTCTTCCGGGTGCAGGCCGACCGGGATGCCGCGGCCGTCGTCCTCCACGGTGATGCTGCCATCGGCGTTCTGGGTGACGATGATGTTCTTGCAATGACCGCCCAATGCTTCGTCCGAGGCGTTGTCGATCACTTCCTGAATGATGTGCAGCGGGTTCTCGGTGCGGGTGTACATGCCCGGGCGCTGCTTGACTGGTTCCAGGCCCTTGAGGACGCGGATGGATGATTCGCTGTAGTCGGAAACTGGTTTTTTAGTGGCCATACGTGATCAAGCTGATAATTTCGATACTGGGTTTATGTACAGTTTTAATGCGCGTTTTGCGTATTCTATCCTCAACCGGAGGAAACAGCGGCAATTTATACACGATGTTTACAAGAGGGTCCCGTCTTTTTAGACCGTTTTTACGGGGCGGTCGATAAGCTGGAGTCATCGCTTAGCCCTCATCGGAGTCGTTATGAACCACTTCCCTTGCGTGATGACGCTCAAGGTCGACACGGCATCGGTCACCCAATTGCGCCGCATGGTCACGCGCATCTGCGGCGACTCGCTCGAATTCATCCGCATCGAAATCTGCGAGCACGGCACGCGCATGAAGGTGTGGCTGTGCGTGGGCGCGGCCATGGTCAACCCGGTGATGGAAGCGGTGATGCGGTCGCTGCCCGGCGCGGAGTTCGGGCGTTTCACGCAAACCACCCACTACTAATAGAAAGTGCAACATGAATAAAATGGTACTTGCTGCGGCGCTGTGCGCCGCATTTGCGTCCGGTGTCGCCCACGCTGAAGATGCCGCCAAGCCGGCAAATGAAGTCAGCTTCAACGCGGCCGTGGTGTCGGACTACCGCTATCGCGGCATTTCGCAAACGCGTTTGCAGCCGGCCGTGCAGGGCGGTGCGGACTACGTCAACAACCCCACCGGCCTGTATGTGGGCGCCTGGGCGTCGTCCATCAAGTGGACCAAAGATGCCGGCGGCGACGGCGATGTGGAGCTCGATATCTATGCGGGCAAGCGCGGGCAGGTGAGCGATGCGGTCTCGTATGACGTGGGCGTGCTCACGTACGTGTATCCATCGAACGGCCTGAAACACGTGGCAGGCTTCGTCGATGCGGACACCACCGAGGTGTATGGCCAGCTCGGTTTCGGCCCCGCGTACGTCAAGTATTCGCATGCCGTGACCAATTTGTTCGGCTTCGTGGACAGCAAAAACAGCGGTTACCTGGACGTGGGCGCCAATATCGACGCAGGGGAAGGCTTCATCGTCAACCTGCACGCCGGTCATCAAAAGATCCGGAACAACGACGCCGCCAACTACACCGACTGGAAAATCGGTGCGACAAAAGACTTCGGCGTGGTGACCGGCGCGCTGGCCGTGGTAGGCACCAATGGCAGCAAGACCGCGTATGCGTCGCCGGCCAACGGCAAGTTCACCGGCAAGACCGCGCTGCTGCTCACGATCAGCAAGACCTTCTGAGCAAGACCTTCCAAGCAAAACCTTCTGGCATTCCCTGTTCGAGCCGGCCGGTGATCCCGCCCGGCTCGAAGCCGTTATCTTCTCGATGTATTAAATACCTGGCGATACAGGTGCCGCACTTCCGGCGCGCACAGCACGTTGGCGCTCTTGTAGGCATCCGCTTCCAGCGCACTGTGGTACGAATGGTAGGTGTCGTGGTCGAGCACCAGGGTGTCGGCCAGGCGCGCGCGGGGCAGCTGGGCGACGAATACCAGCAGGCAGCCCGTTTGATGGGGCGTGAGCGGTTGCCGGCCGTGGGTAACGGCAACCAGTACGCGCGCGCCCGGATTGGCCTCGCTGGCGGCGCGCAGGCGCGCCAGCAGCGCCGCGTGATCGCGGTGTTCCAGGTCTTCGTGGCGCAGCAGCGCCACGATCACGGCGGCGCCGGCCAGCGAGGCGGCATCGCGCGTGGTGTTGTGCGACGCATCGATCACCAGGTCGTCGTAGAGCTGCGGATCGTAGGCGCACGGCTCGGGGCACACCAGCAGCACGCGATTGCCGGCCGCCACCCGCAGCAGCGCCAGTTCCTCGGCCAGGTCGGCGACGGCGCCGTTGTTGTCGTTACCGGTCAGTGCGACGATCATGCTGCCACCTCTTCAAGCGCGTGATACACCGGCAGCGCATCGAGTGCGGCCACTGCCGCCGCCAACTGGACGCGGCATGCATCGCTGGCCGGCGTCATGGGCAGGCGCAGTTCATCGCGCAGCAGTCCCTGCATCGACAATGCAGCCTTGAGCGGCGCCGGATTCGGCTCCGAGAACAGCAGCCGGATTACCGGCAGCAGGTGGTCGAACAGGGTCATGGCCTCGGCCAGCCGGCCATGGCGCACCAGATCGTACAGCTGCACGTACAGGTCCACGCGGATGTGGGCGGACGCGGAAATGGCGCCCGCGCCGCCACCGCACAGCGCCGCGAACAGCAGCGCATCGTCGCCGCACAGCAGGGACAGGGGCGTATGCCGCGCCAGTTCTTCCATCCGCTGCAGGCTGCCGCCCGCTTCCTTGATGGCGGCAAACTGCGGGCGCTGCGCCAGCGTGCGCGCGGTGGCCAGCGACAGGTCCACGCCGGTGCGGGCCGGCACGTTGTACAGCACGATGGGGCGGTCGGTGGCGTCGGCAATGGTCTCGAAGTGACGCAGCAGGCCTTCCTGCGACGGGCGCACGTAGGCGGGCGTGGAGACCAGGTAGCCGGCCAAATCATCATCGTCGAACGCCCTGACCTTGCTGGCAGCGGCAAACGTGTCGCTGCCGCCCACGCCCAGCAGCGCCGGGCAACGCCGGTGCGCCGTTTCCAGCACGGCCGACAGGGCAGCCGATTGTTCCGTCAGGTTCAGCTGCGGCGCTTCGCCGGTGGTGCCGCACACGACCAGGCCGTGGGCGCCTTGCGCGATCAGGCCATCGGCCAGCGTTTGCAGGCGCACGAGATCGATGGCGCCGCGCTCCATGGGCGTGACCAGCGGCACCCAGATGCCGCGAAAGCTACTGTTCATGATGTGTTGGGTCTAAAGACCGGTAGTGAAGACAGGTCCAGCCTAAGGCGCTGCCCGTAAAAATGTTCTAAAGAGTCGCGGCCCCTGCGTAAACAAACCATAAAAAGCGGCGGTTTTTACGCCTTGTTTACAGTTTGTTTACACCCCCCGCGCAAGTCTTTACAAAATCTTTAGACCCCTGCCGCTAACCTTCATCCATCAAAACAAGACCTTCGAGGGTGTGATGGATTTCTTATTTATCGGTGCGATCGCGGCATTCACGATCGCCATCTGGGCCATGGTGGCCGGTTGCGACAAGCTGGGAGGCCAGCCATGAGCATCTTTTATCTGATCGGCGGCATCGCGGCCGGCGGCCTGCTGGTGTACCTGGTAATGGCGCTGCTCAAGGCGGAGGAACTGTGATGACCATGCAATCGATCCTGTTGTTGGTCGCCTTCCTGGCCGTGTTGCTGGCGCTGGCATATCCGCTGGGCGTGGTGCTGGCGCGCGTGGGGGATGGTTCCGCTGTGCCGGGCATGGGCTGGCTGGGCAAGCTCGAACGGCTGCTGTACCGCGCTGCCGGCATCGCCGGCAAGGACGGGCAACCCGAAGGCCAGGGCTGGAAAGCCTACGCCATCGCGCTGCTGGTGTTCAATGCGCTGGGCGGGCTGGCGGTCTATGGCCTGCAACGGTTGCAGGCGTTCTTGCCATTGAATCCGCAGGGACTGGGCAATGTCGGCGCCGACTCGGCGTTCAACACGGCCGTGAGCTTCGTCGCCAACACCAACTGGCAGGGCTACAGCGGCGAGCAGACCATGAGCTACCTGACCCAGATGCTGGTGCTTACGGGGCAGAACTTCTTCTCGGCCGCCACCGGCATTGCCGTGTGCTATGCGCTGATCCGCGGCTTTTCGTCGCGCTCCGTCAAGTCGATCGGTAACTTCTGGGCCGACGTCACTCGTTCCACCTTATATGTGCTGCTGCCGCTGTCGGTGGTGCTGGCCGTATTCCTGGCCGGGCAGGGCGTGATCCAGAATTTTTCCGCATACAAGGAAGTGCAGCTGATCGACGCGGTCACGTACACCCAGCCTGAAGTGGGCGCCGATGGCCAGCCGATGAAGGATGCCAGGGGCGAGCCGGTTACCGAAACGCTGACAACCAGGACGCAAACCCTGGCCATGGGCCCGGTGGCGTCGCAGGAAGCGATCAAGATGTTGGGCACCAATGGCGGCGGCTTCTTCAACGCCAATTCGGCCCATCCGTATGAAAACCCCACGGCGCTGACCAATTTCGTCCAGATGATCGCGATCTTCCTGATCCCGGCCGGCCTGTGTTTCGCCTTTGGCCGCATGGTGGGCGATGGCCGCCAGGGCTGGGCAGTGCTGGGCGCCATGACGCTGCTGTTCGTGGCCGCCACGGTGGTCATCATGGGCGCCGAGCAGCAGGTACATCCCGCATTGCAGGCTTTGAACGTGGACCAGGCGGCGGGCGCCTTGCAAGCGGGCGGCAATATGGAAGGCAAGGAAACCCGTTTCGGCATCAGCGCCTCCACCCTGTTTGCAGCAGTGACTACCGCCGCATCATGCGGTGCGGTCAATGCCATGCACGACTCGCTGACGCCGATCGGCGGCATGATCCCGATGGTGCTGATGCAGTTTGGCGAGGTGATTTTTGGCGGCGTGGGTTCCGGCCTGTACGGCATGCTGATCTTCGCCATCCTGGCCGTGTTCATTGCCGGCCTGATGATCGGCCGCACGCCGGAATACCTGGGCAAGAAAATCCAGGCGTATGAAATGAAAATGACGTCGATCGCCATCCTGGTGACGCCCACGCTGGTATTGGCCGGCACCGCCCTGGCGGTGATGACGGACGCTGGCCGTGCCGGCATTCTGAACCCCGGCGCCCACGGCTTCTCGGAAGTGCTGTACGCGCTCAGTTCGGCGGCCAACAACAACGGCAGCGCATTTGCCGGCCTGTCTGCCAACACGCCGTTCTACAACACGCTGCTGGCGGTGGCGATGTGGTTCGGCCGCTTTGCCGTGATCGTGCCGATCCTGGCGGTGGCCGGCTCGCTGGCGGGCAAACAGCGCCTGGCCGCCAACGCCGGCACCATGCCCACCCACGGGCCGATGTTCATCGGACTGCTGATCGGTGTGGTGGTGCTGGTGGGCGTGCTCAATTATGTGCCGGCGCTGGCGCTCGGTCCCGTGGTCGAGCACCTGCAGTTGTACGCACACTAATTCAACCCGCACTGCAAGCCGGGGTCGGACCCCTCTGGGTCCGACCCCAACACCGGGACACGTGCATGCCGTGACAGGCTGTACGGGTTTTTAAGGAGTAAAAAAATGCTACAAACCCAAAAAGAAATGACACTGTTCACCAATCCGCCAGCTAAAAAACTGCGCCTGTTCGACTCGGAACTGCTGGTGCCGGCCATTGTCGACTCGTTCAAAAAACTGAGCCCGGCCACGCAGCTGCGTAGCCCCGTGATGTTCGTGGTCTACGTCGGCAGCATCATCACCACGCTACTGTATCTGCAGGCGTTGTTCGGCCAGGGTGAGGCGCCCGCCGGCTTTATCCTGGCCATTACCGTCTGGCTGTGGTTCACGGTGCTGTTCGCGAACTTTGCCGAGGCACTGGCCGAAGGCCGCAGCAAGGCGCAGGCCGCGTCGCTGCGCAACCTCAAGCAAACCGTCAGCGCCAAGAAGCTGGCATCGCCCAAGTACGGCACCACCTGGCTGCCGCAGCCGGCCGCCGATCTGCGCAAGGGTAATTACATCCTGGTGGAAGCGGGAGACGTGATCGCCATCGACGGCGAAGTGGTCGAAGGCGTGGCCTCGGTGGACGAAAGCGCCATCACCGGCGAATCGGCACCGGTGATCCGCGAATCGGGCGGCGACTTTTCCGCCGTCACGGGCGGCACCCGCGTGCTGTCCGACTGGCTGGTGGTAAAAGTCACGGCTAACCCGGGCGAGACTTTCCTCGACCGCATGATCTCGATGGTGGAGGGCGCCAAGCGCCAGAAAACCCCGAACGAAATCGCGCTCACCATTTTGCTCGTGGCACTGACCATCGTGTTCCTGATCGTGACGATCACCCTGCTGCCGTTTTCGCTGTTCTCGGTGCAGGCCGCGCAAGCGGGCACGCCGGTCACCATCACGGTGCTGATCGCGCTGCTGGTATGCCTGATTCCCACCACCATCGGCGGCCTGCTGTCGGCCATCGGCGTGGCGGGCATGAGCCGCATGATGCAGGCCAACGTGATCGCCACGTCGGGCCGCGCGGTGGAGGCGGCCGGCGACGTCGATGTGCTGATGCTCGATAAAACCGGCACCATCACGCTCGGCAACCGCCAGGCGTCGAGCTTCGTGCCGGCGCCCGGCGTGACCGAGCAGCAGCTGGCCGACGTGGCGCAACTGGCCTCGCTGGCCGACGAAACGCCGGAAGGGCGCAGCATCGTGGTGCTGGCCAAGCAGAAGTTCAACATTCGCGAGCGCGAAATGGCGTCATTGAACGCGACCTTCGTGCCGTTCACCGCGCAAACCCGCATGAGCGGTATCGATATCGGTTCTGGTGACGGCATGCGCGCAGTGCGCAAGGGCGCGGCCGACAGCGTGCGCCGCTACGTGGAAGAACTGGGCCAACCGTATCCGGCCGAAGTGGGCCGCGCCGTGGACGACATCTCGCGCCGGGGCAGCACGCCGCTGGTGGTGGCCGATGGCGGCCGCGTGATGGGCGTGGTGGAGCTGAAGGACATCGTCAAGGGCGGCATCAAGGAGCGCTTCGGTGAGCTGCGCCGCATGGGCATCAAGACTGTGATGATCACCGGCGACAACAAGCTGACCGCTGCCGCCATCGCTGCCGAAGCGGGCGTGGACGACTTCCTGGCCGAAGCCACGCCCGAGGACAAGCTGAAACTGATCCGCAAATACCAGGCCGAAGGCCGGCTGGTGGCCATGACGGGCGACGGCACCAACGACGCCCCGGCGCTGGCGCAGGCCGACGTGGCGGTGGCGATGAACTCGGGCACGCAGGCGGCCAAGGAGGCCGGCAACATGGTCGATCTCGATTCCAATCCCACCAAGCTGCTGGAAATCGTCGAAATCGGCAAGCAGATGCTGATGACGCGCGGCGCGCTGACCACGTTCTCGATCTCGAACGACATCGCCAAGTATTTTGCGATTATTCCGGCGGCGTTCGTGGGCACGTATCCGCAACTGAAGGCACTCGACGTGATGCAGCTGGCCAGTCCGTCGTCGGCAATCATGTCGGCCGTGATTTTCAATGCGTTGATTATCGTGGTGCTGATACCGCTGGCACTCAAGGGCGTGCGGTACCGGGCGATAGGCGCGGTGGCGCTGCTGCGCCGGAATTTGCTGTTGTATGGACTGGGCGGGATTGCGTTGCCGTTCGTGGGCATCAAGTTGATCGATATGGTGTTGGCGGCGTTGCATCTCGTGTAACCATGACCCATACCCTTTGATTCGTCATCCTCGCGAACGCGAGGATCCATCGACCCTTCGAGCTGCTGTAGCGCGTGTATAAGCTGGCACGGCTCACCTGTTCCATGGATCCCCGCGTGCGCGAGGATGACGGAGCTACCAGTAACTAATCTAATTGGAGTAAATATGACCTCCCACCTTCGTCCCGCTGCCGTCATCTTCGGCGCGCTTACCCTGATCTGCGGCGTGTTGTACCCGCTTGCCGTTTCCGGCGTTGCCGCCACCGTGTTCCCGTCGCAAGCTGCCGGCAGCCTGGTGGAAGTCGACGGCAAAACCGTCGGCTCGTCGCTGATCGGTCAGTCGTTCAGTTCCCCGCAATACTTCTGGGGCCGCCCATCGGGCACCGGTCCAATGCCCAACAACGGCGCCGGCTCGTCCGGTTCCAACCTGGGCCCCACCAACGCCGCCCTGATCGACGCCATCAAATCCCGCATCGATGCCCTCAAGGCGGCGGATCCCGGCAACACCCAGCCAATTCCGGTCGACCTGGTAACGGCGTCGGCCAGCGGGCTAGATCCTGACATCAGCCCGGCCGCCGCGCGTTACCAGGCCGCGCGCGTGGCTGCAGCCCGCAAGTTCAACACCAACCAGGTGCTGGCGCTGATCGACCGCCACACGCAGCCGCAGTACCTGGGCTTTTTCGGCGAGCCGCGCGTGAACGTGCTGGCGCTGAACCTGGCGCTCGACCAGACCGGCCGCTAACTATCCCTGTCAGGTAAAATCGCCGCATGTCGATTCCCCACGAAAGTCAGCGTCCCGACCCCGATGCGCTGCTGGCGCAAGTCCAGGCCAGCGAGCGGCGCGCCGCGCGCGGCAAGCTGCGCATTTATTTTGGCGCCTCGGCCGGCGTGGGGAAAACCTATGCCATGCTGGCAGCCGCCCGCAAGCTGCAGGCCGAAGGCCAGCCAGTGCTGGTGGGCGTGGTGGAAACCCATGGCCGTAGCGAGACCGCCGCCATGCTGGCCGGCCTCGATGTGCTGCCGCTGCGCGCAGTCGAGCATCGCGGCAAGGTTATCCACGAATTTGATCTCGACGCCGCACTCGAACGCCAGCCTTCCTTGATCCTGATGGACGAACTGGCGCACTCGAACGCGCCCGGCTCGCGCCATCCCAAGCGCTGGCAGGACGTGGAAGAGTTACGCGACGCCGGCATCGACGTCCTTACCACCGTCAACGTCCAGCATCTGGAAAGCCTCAACGACGTGGTGGGCGGCATCACCGGCATCCGCGTGGGCGAGACGGTGCCCGACACCGTGTTCGACCAGGCCGACGAAGTCGTGCTGGTCGACGTGCCGGCCGACGAACTGCTGGCGCGCCTGAGAGCCGGCAAGGTCTATCAGGCGCCGCAGGCCGAGCGGGCCTCGAAAAACTTTTTCCGCAAGGGGAACCTGATCGCGCTGCGCGAGCTGGCGCTGCGCCGCACCGCCGACCGCATCGAAGACGATGTGCGCGCCTACCGCGTGGAGCAGTCAATTGCCGACATCTGGAAAACCGGTGCCGCGCTGCTGGCCTGCGTGGGACCGAACCCCGGCGCCGAACACACGGTGCGCAGCACGGCGCGCCTGGCCGGCCAGCTCGGTACCGGCTGGCATGCGATTTACGTGGAGACACCAGCGCTGCAGAAGCTGCCGGCCGCGCGCCGCGAGCAGATTCTCCGTACCCTCAAGCTGGCCGCAGACCTGGGCGCCACCACCGCCGTGGTACCGGGCCGCGACGTGGCGCTGGCGGCGGTGGAATATGCGCGCAGCCATAACCTGTCCAAGATCGTAGTGGGGCGCACCCATGGCGGCTGGCCGTGGCGCGCGCCGCACATCAAGCGCCTGGCGCATTACGCGCCGGATCTGGACCTGATCGAAATCGGCGCGGCCAGTACCGGTACTCCGGTCGCAGCCCAACTGGCGGACAGCGATGCCGGCTACGGCAGCGCCGATACCGATATCGACGCCGCTCACGCCGGCCATCTGCCGTGGCACCAGCACCGCGCCACCGGCTATGCGGTGGCCGTGGCAGCCAGCTTTGCCATCGCGCTGGCGGCCATGCCGCTGCTGCCGTGGCTGGACCTGGCCAATATTGCCATGCTGTTCCTGCTCGGCGTGCTGCTGACGGCCGTGCGCTTCGGGCGCGGGCCGTCGGTGCTGGCGACCTGCGTGAGCGTGGCGTGCTTCGACTTTTTCTTCGTTGCGCCGCGCTTTAATTTTGCCGTATCCGACTTCCAGTACGTGATCACGTTCGGCGTGATGCTGGCCGTGGGACTGATTACCGGCCACTTGACGTCGGGCCTGCGCTTCCAGGCGCGGGTGGCAGCGCAGCGCGAACAGCGTTCGCGTGCGCTGTACGAGTTCGCCCGCGAATTGTCGGGCGCCCTGCAAACCGAGCAGATTTTCGATACCACGCGGCTGTTCATTGAAAACGCGTTTCGCGCGCGCGCCACCTTGCTGCTGCCCGACGACGACGGCCGCCTGCTGCCGCCAGCCCCAGGCCTGGCACTCGATATCGGCATCGCCCAGTGGGCGTTTGACAATGCCGAAAGCGCGGGCCTCGGCACCGACACGCTGCCGGCCAGCCCCTTGTTCTACCTGCCGCTGGTGGCGCCAATGCGCACCCGTGGCGTGCTGGCGATCACCCCGCTGCAGCGGCGCTGGCTCTTGATCCCGGAACAACGCCAGCAGCTCGACACGTTTGCAGCGCTGGCCGCCATCGCGCTCGAACGCGTGCATTACATCGAGGTAGCGCAAAACGCGCTGGTGAACATGGAGTCGGAGCGCCTGCGCAATTCGCTGCTGGCGGCGCTGTCGCACGACGTGCGCACACCTCTGACGTCGCTGGTGGGCCTGTCCGAAGCGCTGGCCTCTGCCAAACCGCCGTTGCCGGACGCCCAGCGCGAAGTGGCGACGGCGCTGCACGACGAGGCGCTGCGCATGGGCGCGATGGTGGCCAACCTGCTCGACATGGCGCGCATCCAGAGCGGCGAAGTGAAGTTCAACCTCCAATGGCAGCCGCTGGAAGAAGTGGTGGGCAGCGCGCTGCGCGCCAGCGGCTCGCAACTGCACAACCACCGGGTGCGCACCGAGTTGCCCAAGGATTTGCCGCTGCTGCGTTACGACGCGGTGCTGATCGAACGGGTGCTGAGTAACCTGGTGGAGAACGCCGCCAAGTACACGCCGGCCGGATCGACCATCGTGATCGGCGCCGCGCTGCACGGCATGTGGATCAATATCACGGTCAGCGACGACGGCCCCGGCCTGCCGGCTGGCCGCGAAGAAGCGATCTTCGAGAAGTTTACACGCGGCGAGCGCGAGTCGGCCAAGCCGGGCGTGGGCCTGGGGCTGGCGATTTGCCGCGCCATCGTCGAAGCGCACGGCGGCCGCATTGGCGCGGCAGCTTCTCCGCTGGGCGGCGCCGCGTTCACCTTTACACTGCCGCTGGGCACACCGCCGGCCATGCCCGAGCCAGAGCTGGAGACTGTATGACCGAGCATGACAACCTTGCCACCGCACCCACCGCGTTACTGGTGGAAGACGAACCGCAGATCCGCCGCTTCGTGCGCGCCGCGCTGGAAGACGAGGGCTGGCAGGTGTTCGAATCCGCCACCCTGCAACGGGGCCTGATCGACGCCGGCACCCGCAAGCCCGACCTGATCGTGCTCGACCTGGGCCTGCCCGACGGCGACGGCATCGACTTCGTGCTCGACCTGCGCAAGTGGTCGACCGTGCCGGTGATCGTGCTGTCCGCGCGGGTGAGCGAAGCGGAAAAGATCCGCGCGCTCGATGCCGGCGCCGACGATTATTTAACCAAACCGTTCGGGGTGGGGGAGTTGCTGGCGCGGGTGCGCGCCACGTTGCGGCGCCAGCGCCAGCCGGCGGCCGACAAGTCGGGCCTGATTGCCTTTGGCGATGTGGCCGTGGATTTGCAAAACCGCCGCGTAACGCGCGGCGGGGAGAATGTGCACCTGACGCCCACCGAATACCGGCTGCTGGCGGTGCTGGTGGCCAACGCGGGCCGGGTGATGACCAACCCGCAACTGCTGCGCGCCGTGTGGGGTCCGTCACAGTCGGAGAATGGCCATTACCTGCGCATTTACATGGGACATTTGCGGCACAAGCTGGAGGCGGATCCGGCTCAGCCCAAGTACCTGCTTACCGAGACGGCGGTGGGCTATCGCTTGCACATTTAACCCGCACTGCCACTGCCGGGGTCGGGCCCCGTACGGGGTCCGACCCCAGACTGGCTTTGCGGGTTACTTGCTCAATGCCCGCATGGCCCGCTCCAGCCCATCGATGGTAATCGGGTACATGCGGTTGTTCATCAGCTGGCGGATGATGGCGATCGACTGCCGGTACTGCCACAAGCCTTCCGGCTCGGGGTTCAGCCACGCAAACTTGGGGAAGGCGTTGGTAAAGCGCGTGAGCCACTCGCTGCCTGCCTCCTTGTTGTTGTACTCGACCGAACCGCCCGCGTGGACGATTTCGTAGGGACTCATGGTGGCGTCGCCCACGAAAATCAGCTTGGTGTCGGGCGGGTACTTGCGCAGGATGTCCCAGGTATCGAAGCGCTCGGACTGGCGGCGGCGGTTGTTCTTCCATACGAAGTCGTACACGCAGTTATGGAAGTAAAAGAACTCCATGTTCTTGAATTCCGTTTTTGACGCCGCGAACAGTTCCTCGGTGCGCTCGATATGGTCGTCCATCGAACCACCGACGTCGAACAGCATCAGCACCTTGATGTTGTTCTTGCGTTCGGGTTGCATCTTGATGTCGAGGAAGCCGGCATTGCTGGCCGTGGCGTGGATGGTGGCGTCGAGCGCCAGCTCTTCGTGCGCGCCTTCGCGGGCGAACTTGCGCAGCCGGCGCAGCGCCACCTTGATGTTGCGGGTGCCGATTTCGCGCTCGCCGTCGTAGTCCTGGAACGCGCGTTCTTCCCACACCTTGACGGCGGTGCGGTTGCCGCCTTTACCAGCGATGCGGATGCCTTCCGGGTTGGTGCCGCCATGGCCGAACGGCGACGTGCCGCCGGTGCCGATCCATTTGCTGCCGCCTTCGTGGCGTTCCTTCTGCTCTTTGAGCAGTTCGGCCAGCCGGTCCATCATCTTGTCGTAGCCGAATTTTTCCAGCTGCGCCCTTTGTTCGTCGGTCAGCTCGCGCTTCATCCGCTGCAGCAGCCAGTCGAGCGGAATCTGGCTTTTCTCGTCGAAGTTGGCGGCGATGCCCTTGAAGTACAGGCCGAAGGCGCGGTCGAATTTGTCGTAGTGCGCTTCGTCCTTCACCAGCGTCAGGCGCGCCAGATAATAAAAATCGTCGAGCGAGGTGTCGATAATTTTTTTTTGCAGCGCCTCTAACAGGGTCAGAAACTCCTTGATCGAGACCGGGATTCTGGCGTCCTTGAGGGTGAAGAAAAAATCGATCAGCATGTCAGCCCTCGCGCGGGCGGTTCAGCCGGTACAGCAGCTGGGCCTTGATTTCGGGCCACTCGCCGGCGGCGATGCTGTACATGACCGTGTCGCGCACGGTGCCGTCGCGGCGCAGCGCGTGGTGGCGCAGCACGCCGTCCTTTTTGGCGCCCAGTCGTTCGATGGCCGCTTGCGACGCATGGTTGAAGTTATCGGTGCGCAGACCCACCAGCGCGGCGCCCAGCGTTTCGAACGCGTGCGTGAGCAACAGCAACTTGCAGGTGGTGTTGACGTGCGTGCGCTGGCGGCTTTTGGCATACCAGGTGTAGCCGATTTCGAGCCGGTCCACGGCGGGCACGATGTCGTGGTAGCTGGTGCTGCCGATGACCGTGCCGCTGGCCGCATCGACCACGGCGAACGCCTGGCGGCTGCCCCGCATCTCGATGGCCTTGAAGATGTAGCCGTCCACTTCGTGCGGTTCGGGCACGGACGTGACGCGCAGCGTCCATAGCAGGCCGTCGGTAGCGGCTGCCCGCAGGCCTTCGGCGTGGTGTGGCGCCAGCGGTTCCAGGCGCACGCCGTTCAGTTCCAGGGTGACGGGTTGGATTTCTTTCATCAGCGGTTGGCCTTTGCCATGTGCACCAGGCGCTGGAACAGGTGCACGTCCTGCTCGTTCTTGAGCAGCGCGCCGTGCAGCGGCGGCACGCTGGCCTTGTGGTCGGTGCCGTGCAGTTCTTCGGGCGCGATGTCCTCGGCCATCAGGAGCTTGAGCCAGTCGAGGAATTCGGAGGTGGAGGGTTTTTTCTTCAGGCCCGGCACGTCGCGCACGGCGTAAAAGGTTTGCAGCGCCTGCGCCAGCAGCTCTTTTTTCAGATTCGGATAGTGCACTTCGACGATGCGCGCCATGGTCTCGCGGTCGGGGAACTGGATGTAGTGGAAGAAGCAGCGGCGCAGGAACGCGTCGGGCAGTTCCTTCTCGTTGTTGGACGTGATGATGACCAGCGGCCGGTGCACGGCGCGCACCATTTCGCGCGTTTCGTACACGTAGAATTCCATGCGATCGAGTTCGCGCAGCAGGTCGTTGGGGAATTCGATGTCGGCCTTGTCGATTTCGTCGATCAGGAGCACCACCGGTGCCGGCGCCGTAAAGGCCTGCCACAGCACGCCCTTGACGATGTAGTTCTGGATGTCGCGCACGCGCTCGTCGCCCAGTTGCGAATCGCGCAGGCGCGAGACGGCGTCGTATTCGTACAGGCCCTGCTGCGCCTTGGTGGTGGACTTGATGTGCCACTGCATCAGCGGCATGTCCAGTGCGGCGGCCACTTCCTCGGCCAGCATGGTCTTGCCGGTGCCGGGTTCACCTTTGATGAGCAAGGGGCGCTGCAAGGTGAGGGCGGCGTTGACGGCCAGTTTGAGGTCGGCCGTGGCGACGTACTGGTCGGAACCTTCGAAGCGGGGAGTGGCTGGCATGCGGGAGTCTCGGACTGTTGGTGACAGGTCGAGTATAGGGGAGAACGCCTTACGCTGCAGTGCAAAAGACTGCGGCGCGGCTGTTGTTTCCTGCCACGAAACTATGTAGCTTTGTCAAAATCGTTGGGTTAGAATCCCAGCCTAGTAGTGCAAAAGTCAAGTTTTGCTCCGGCGGTAGTATTTGTTTACTCACCTCGCAAAAGACCATGAAAAAAATCACAGCACTTCTCGTCTTCGCCAGCATCACCCCAATCGGTATGAGCGCGGAAATCGTGGGCAACCCCCAGGCCGCCAAAGCCAAGATCGAAATGTGCATCGGCTGCCATGGCATTCCCGGCTACAAGGCCACGTTCCCCGAGGTGTACCAGGTGCCGATGATTGGCGGCCAGACCGCCAAGTACATCGAGAGCGCATTGAACGCCTATAAAAAAGGCGACCGCAAGCACCCCAGCATGCGCGGCATCGCCGCCAGCCTGTCGGACCAGGACATTGCCGACGTGGCTGCGTTCTATGCCCAGCAAACCAACGCCAAGCCGGCCGGGAGCGCCAAATGACTGCCATCCGTTTCAAAGCCCTGATCGCCGCGTTCGTGTGCGGCACGTTGTCGGTGTCCGCCCATGCCGCTGGCAATGTCGCCGCCGGCAAAGCGCTGGCCGACAAGTACAGCTGCTTTACCTGCCACGGCAAGGACTACAACACGCCGCTCGACCCCAGCTATCCGAAGCTGGCAGGCCAGCACCGCGACTACCTCGAACACGCGCTCACCGCCTACAAGCGCGGCGACGGCCCCAATGGCCGCAACAACCCGATCATGGCAGGCCAGGTAGCGCCGCTGAGCAAGCAGGACGTCAAGGACCTGGCGGCTTACCTGCACAGTTTGCCGGGCAATATGGTCGTGCATCGCTGACGATTGCGCTGCATGACATCATTTTTCCCGTACCGATGGCATGCTGCACTGCAAAAGTAAACTTGCGCAGTGCGGCCGGTTAAGTCGAAGATCTCGGTTCCGTCATCCCCGCGAACGGGGGGATCCATAGAACGGTTGAACAGTGACAGCTTCAATTGGCTCCGACTCTAATCGCAGGGTCTATGGATTCCCGCCTGCGCGGGAATGACGGATTTACTGCATCGGTGACCCGCCGCGCAGGGGCGGGATCCAATTATTTGATGCGCCGCTTGATCGCTTCGATATACGCCACGCCATCGGGCGGCGTGCCGGTGCGCTGGGCGTTCCAGATCATCTCGCCCAGACACTCCATGATTTCGTGCTGGGCCGCGTGGGCGTCGTCGAGCTTGAGGGTGAGGGCGGTGGCGGCGTCGCGGATGCCCGGTGGCTGGTCGATTGAAATCTGCTCGTCGATCGATAAATGCATGGACAGGTGCAGAAACGGGTTGGCTTGCGCACCTTCCACCGAGTAGTTGCGGCCAATCGCGCGGTCGACATCGGAAAGTTCGTCGTGGTACTCGGGATGGTGGCGCACCCAGTCGGAGGCCATGGCTTCGAGCGGAGTGAGGATTTCATTGGTGCGCTGCTTGCGAAAGACTTCGCAAAAGAAGCGGCGCACATCGTCGGAAGAGGGATTGAACATGATGGCGCCATTGTACCGCGCCCGGCATGGGGATGCCGGGGCGGGTACAAGGCTGTTGCCTTGGCATCCGAAGTCAGTTGTCGGACTTGGCTGCTTCGTCGATCACCTGCACGCGGCGTTCCACTTCCACGTTGCCATTCACGCCGGCGCCGGCACGGGGCTGACGCAGGTAGCGCGAACCGTGGCGACGTTCGTGGCCGTTGGGCGGCCAGGTGAGGAACCGTGACAGTTCCTGCAGGGCGCGCTGGTACACATCGCGCTTGAACTCGATGACAACGTCGAGCGGTACCCAGTATTCGTGCCAACGCCAGGCGTCGAACTCGGGATGGTCGGTGAGCCGCAGATTGACGTCATTGTCGCGCGCACACATGCGCAACAAAAACCAGATCTGTTTTTGCCCACGGTAATGGCCGCGGATTTCACGCTTGATGAAATGGTCAGGCACCTCGTAACGCAGCCAGTCGCGCGTGCGACCAACGATTTTGACGTGCTCGGCCCGCAAACCGATTTCCTCTTCCAGTTCCCGATACATTGCCTGTTCCGGCGTTTCTCCGTACTTGATACCGCCTTGTGGAAATTGCCATGAGTGCTCACGCACCCGCTTGCCCCACCACACCTCGTTCTGGGCGTTCAGCAGGATGATGCCGACGTTGGGCCGAAACCCTTCACGATCAAGCATATTGCACCTCAAACTTTCTGCGACTGAGCTCCCTGCTTATATTTTTGCCCACAAAAAGACACTTCGGCGGGAATTCCGCGGTACGAAATCGGTCGAAGGGCCATCTATTGAACGCATTTGTATAAAGTATGGACGCATCAGCCAGCTAATCCTTTAAAATTAGGTTGATTATAACTCTCTCTTTTTAAAAAGAATTCACCGTATGCGCGCCTCACGTTTTTTTATTTCCACGCTTAAAGAAGCACCAGCCGATGCAGAGATCGTCTCCCACCAGTTAATGATGCGCGCAGGCATGATCAAACGCCTCGGTTCAGGCATCTACACATACATGCCGGTTGGCCTGCGCGTGATCCGCAAGGTCGAAGCCATCGTGCGCGAAGAGATGAACCGCTCCGCCGCCGTCGAGCTGCTGATGCCGCTGATTCAGCCGGCCGAGCTGTGGCAAGAAACCGGTCGCTGGGACAAGATGGGCGCCGAACTGCTGCGCATCAAGGACCGTCACGGCCGCGAATTTGCGTTCCAGCCTACCGCCGAAGAAGTGATCACCGATGTTGTGCGCTCGGAGATCAAATCGTACCGCCAGTTGCCGTTGAATTTTTACCACATCCAGACCAAGTTCCGCGACGAACGCCGTCCACGCTTCGGCCTGATGCGCGGCCGCGAGTTCACCATGAAAGATGCGTACTCGTTCGACCGCGACGTGGCCGGCATGCAGGCTTCGTACCAGATCATGTATGACGCCTATGTGCGCATTTTCAACCGCTTCGGTTTGAAGTTCCGTGCGGTAGCAGCCGATAACGGCGCCATCGGCGGTTCCGGTTCGCACGAATTCCACGT
>Ga0308164_10002248_pt1 | contig 19758 bp, 20 predicted proteins | sample PhyTR2_FD_201031 | JGI IMG/M metagenome (GOLD analysis project Ga0308164, IMG submission 201031) | Phyllosphere microbial communities from UC Gill Tract Community Farm, Albany, California, United States - DLSLT.R2 | ecosystem: Host-associated > Plants > Phyllosphere > Unclassified | place: USA... | reverse complement strand
GTCCAAGCAGTGAACGTGCGACGAGCGATGTTGCGTGCCGACGTGATGGCGGCCTATCTGGAGGCCTTGACAGCGCAAGAGCGGGTCGGTCTGGCCGAGGCGGCCATTGAGGTCGCAAGCCGTGCGAGGTTGATGATTCGTCGGTCTGGCGTCGGCACCTGCCTGCTATAACGGCCGGCTCGGTTGTCGCGACTTGGTTCCGCTTCGGTGCGTTGGCATACGGACGATATCCGGTGCCGACATTACTCTGGCGTTTCCCAGCAATGAGAGCTTATATGGAACAATCGGAACGAGTGCGGCTTGAATTGCCATTGATCCTGCCCGAAGTAGACGATGCGCGCGATCCTTGCATCGGGCGGCTCGTCAGCCTGCTGACAGGCCGCCCGGGAGTGGAACGTGTTCATATAAAGACACAAGAGGGATCGCCGCCCCTGCTGTGCATGCACTATGACCCGTCCGTCATCGCTGTGTCGCGGCTGCGGGAACTAGTCAGTGCTGTCGGTGCGCAACTGAGCGAAAAGTTCGCCCACTACGTCGGCTGCACGCCCTCGCCGCTCCACTCGCGCAGCGCACGGCTCTTTTCGCAGCGTTTGCGCCAGATTCCAGGCGTACTGGAGGCCGAGGTATCTGCCTCGGGCAGGATTCGTGTCGAATAAGAGCGCGCCACCGTGGCGCGAACACGGCTGGAAGAGCTGGTCAGCTCCCTTGGTACGGAATTGACTGGCGCGGGCGCGGCAATGGATCACGATCACGACGACCACGCCGGTCACGACCACGCGCATGCGCATAAGGGTGCCCATGCGGAGCACAAACATGCGCACGATGACAAGGGCGGCCATGCGGGACATACGCATGTGCATGGCGGCGTGTTCGGCGAACATACGGAACTCATTTTTGCCGTCATCGCCGGCGTCTGCGTACTGGCCGGCTGGCTGTTCGATCGCGCCGATGCCGGCCCGGACTGGCTGCCTCGGGCTTTGTATGTTGGCGCCTATTTCTTCGGAGGCTACTTCACAGTCAAGGAAGCGTTCGAGAACCTGCTCGCACGTCGCTTCGAAATCGATACGCTGATGCTGGTCGCAGCCGCGGGCGCGGCCGCATTGGGAAACTGGGCGGAAGGTGGGTTATTGCTGTTCCTCTTCAGCCTCGGCCACTCGCTGGAACATTTTGCAATGGGGCGCGCGCGGCAAGCAATCGAAGCGCTGGCCAAGCTGGCTCCAGAAACGGCAGTGCGCAAGCGCGGCGAAGCGTTGGAAGAGGTTCCGGTGGCTTCCCTCGTGCCAGGCGACATTGTGCTGGTCAAGCCGAATGAACGCTTGCCCGCCGACGGCGTGGTCGTCAAAGGCACATCTAGCGTCAACCAGGCGCCGGTGACAGGCGAGAGCATCCCGGTCGACAAGTCGCCGGTCCAGGATGGCGCTGGCGCGATTACCGCGTTCGACCGGGTCGATGCAGCCAACCGCGTATTTGCCGGCACCATCAACGGCGCCGGCGCGATGGAAGTGATGGTGGCACGCCTTGCTTCGCAGTCGACGATGGCCCGCGTTGTGCAGATGGTGGCGGAAGCCGAGGCGCAGCGTTCGCCTACCCAGCAGTTCACCGACAAGTTCGAACGTGTGTTCGTCCCGGTCATCCTTGTGCTTGTGGCACTGCTCATGCTCGCCTTCCTGGTGATCGACGAGCCGTTCTCGGCCAGCTTCTACCGCGCGATGGCGGTGCTCGTAGCCGCGAGCCCATGTGCACTGGCGATCTCGGTACCCAGTGCCGTGCTGTCGGGCGTGGCACGGGCCGGGCGCAGCGGCGTGCTGGTAAAAGGGGGCGGCCCGCTGGAAAACCTCGGCACCCTCAATTCGATTGCCTTCGACAAGACCGGAACCTTGACCGAAGGGCGGCCGAAGCTGACGGACGTAATCGTAGCAAGCGGTGTAACCGAGGACGAATTGCTGGCCTTGGTCGTGGCGGTCGAGTCGCACAGCGACCACCCGTTGGCATCGGCGCTCGTCAAAGGCGGGCGTGACCGGCTCAAACCCGACACTGTTGCGGCCCGTGCCGACGATGTGCGTGGCCTCGCCGGCCGCGGTGTCCAGGCAACGGTCGATGGCGAGACTGTCTATATTGCGAAGCCGGTACTGTTCAGCGAGTTGGACGGCATGCTACTGCCACCCGAATTAGCCGCTGCCAACGAGAAACTGGTGCAGTCGGGGCGCACCACGATGATCGTCAGGAAGGGCTCGCGCTTCCTGGGGGTCATCGGCGTCATGGACACGCCGCGTGTGGCGGCGCCTGGCGTGATGGCGCAGTTGCGGGAGCTTGGCATCGAACGCCTGGTGATGATCTCGGGCGACAATCAGCAGGTGGCGGATGCCGTCGCCCGCACGGTGGGACTGACCGAAGCCCGGGGCGACCTGATGCCGGAACAGAAAGTCGAGGCAATCAAGGCTTTGCGCGAGCGCCACGGCAAGGTCGCAATGGTCGGCGACGGCGTCAACGATGCGCCGGCGATGGCGAACGCGACCGTCGGCATTGCCATGGGCGCGGCCGGCTCCGACGTCGCACTCGAGGCCGCCGATGTTGCTTTGATGAGCGACGATCTCAGTCAGCTTCCGTTCGCGGTCGGCCTGTCGCGCCGCACCAGGCGCGTAATCAAGCAAAATTTATGGGTAAGCCTGGGCGTGGTCGCCGTCTTGATTCCGGCGACGATCTTCGGCCTGAATATCGGCACTGCCGTCCTGTTCCATGAAGGCTCAACCTTGCTGGTGGTGATCAACGCCTTACGCCTGCTCGCCTACCCAGACGTCGCGAGGGGAGCCGTCGACACAACCATAGCAGCAGGTTTAGAGGAGAGCACGTCTCGATCTTCGGATCTCCATCACACCGGCTCGAAGGAGGCATCATCTTGACAGCGACCTTGTCGAAAGTGATGCTGTATGCGACGCTCCCTGCCGTCGCCATCCTGGCCGGCGCGCTGCTTTCACTCCTCAAGCAACCGAGCGCTGGCTTGCGCAGCGCGGTTCAACATTTTGCCGCTGGTACGGTCTTCAGCGTCCTGGCTGTCGAGTTGTTGCCGGACCTGATGCATCGGCGCCTGCCTTGGCCCACTTTAATCGGATTCTCGTTTGGCGTCGCCTTCATGCTAGGGTTGAAATGGTGGAGCGAGAAAGGCGGGAGCAACGAGGAGGGGCGCGATCCGCGCGCGCTGCTAACCGCGCTGGGCGTTGACGTCGTCCTCGACGGCGCATTGATCGGGCTGTCATTCGCGGCGGGCGAGAAGCAAGGCCTGCTGTTGACAATCGGCCTGGTGCTCGAGACATTCTTTCTTGGCGCCTCATGCGCAACTTCATTGCGTGCTGCAGGCCAGACATCGATCAGGATAGGCGTTACTGCCGGGATCCTCGGTACTGGGGTGCTGGCAGGGGCGGGCGCCGGCGCTGTCATCCTCAACAGCGTGGCCCCGGTGTTTATCGATGCCTTGCTGGCGTTCGGTGTGGCCGCATTGCTTTATCTGGTTACCGAGGAGTTATTGGTAGAAGCACACGAAGGTAAGGAAACGCCTGGCCAGACGGCGATGTTCTTCCTCGGATTCATCCTGCTGTTCATGATCGATATGTTGATATGAGGCAGGCTGCGGCCAAAAAAACCCATAATCCGGCCGCGCGGTGCCTTTGAATCGCCTGCGCATTTGCGAAGTGTTGTCGCATAAAGGAAAAATGCTGATGATCAAAATTGCTGAGAGTGTAAAGATAGGAAACGACGCTCCGTTAGTGGTGTTTGGCGGAATTAATGTACTAGAATCGCTGGAGCTAGCGCTTCGTACCTGCGAAGAATTCGTTCGGGTGACCGACAAATTGGGTATTCCCTATGTGTTCAAGGCCAGCTTCGACAAAGCGAACCGATCGTCGATACATTCGTTCCGTGGCCCTGGACTTGAGTCCGGCATGCGTATGTTAGAGAAAGTCAAAACGACCTTTGGGGTCCCGCTCCTCACGGATATTCACGAACCGGCGCAGGCTCCCGTCGTCGCCGAAACCGTAGACGTGCTGCAGTTGCCTGCGTTCCTGGCCAGGCAGACCGACATCGTTATTGCGCTGGCAAAAACGGGGCGGGTTATCAATATCAAGAAGCCTCAGTTCCTCAGTCCAGCGCAGACGGCCTTAATCGTCGAAAAATTCAAGGAGGCCGGCAACGATCAGGTCATGCTGTGCGACCGCGGCACCTGCTTCGGATACGACAACCTCGTCGTCGATATGCTGGGTTTCGGCGTGATGAAGAAGGCCTGTCCCGGCATACCACTTGTTTTCGACGTAACCCATGCACTGCAGCAGCGTGACCCGATGAGTTCGACTTCTGGAGGAAGGCGTGGGCAAATCGTGGAGTTAGCCCGTGCTGGAGTTGCCGTGGGCCTGGGCGGAATCTTCCTGGAAGCCCACCCCGATCCTGATTCCGCAAAATGCGATGGGCCCAGCGCCTTGCCCCTCGACGTCCTCGAAGCATTTCTTTCGCAATTGAAGGCAATGGACGACCTAATAAAGTCCTTGCAACCGATTGAAATTGGGTAGATCAATAGTGAAACTTTCATCCGAGTCGGATTTTGGAGAATTTGATGGCAACAAAAAAACGTGCGCAAGTCCCTGCTCCGTCGCCAGACGATCCTAAGCGTCCTGAGAGCGAAACGGAAAACGTTGATGCCGATGTCGAGCGCGTCGATAGCGATGCATCTCCCGTGATCGACAGCGTCGAAGATTCCGAGGGCTCGGCAAACCGCGCCGATATCGAAAGCGGGGGCGAAACGGATGCAGGTGATGTCGAGCGGGGACCGGCGTGATCGGAAGGCTCTGCAGGTCTATGTCGAATCAACTGGGCCATCAGGCTCAGGGACAAAGGGCGGTTTAGTCAGTGCATCCTGCGACCGCGCCAATTCCAGGCGGCGCGGCTCCGCGCGGCAGCCAGCCCTTCGTCCAGTTGACGGTGATCCGTGCATGAGGTTAAGTGCTATCACCTTCAGCCCGTCGCGAAGAGATCCGCGGCCGTTTGGCTGCAGGGCAGTGCAAGCGCAGCCCGTTGCTTCAGGATAGAATCGAGCAAATTGATCTTTGGCGTGCAAGATGATTCGCCTATATTTGCTCTATTTCTTGACGTTCCTCGCAGAGATGATTGGAGGAATCATACCCATTTACTGGCTGCATCACCGCGCTACGACAATCTTCCTTCTCCCTGCGGCCATTGCCGGATCGATATTCTTCTATCTGCTCCACCGGCATGCTGCACCCCGCCAAAAGGTATATACCGTTTACGCGGCTCTCTATCTGGCAGCAGTCATGTTGTACTTTCTCCTGGGCGAACAAGTCTCACATCCCCGGATATTCACCAGTCGCGATATCTAGAATACGCGGGTCACCGAGCTGGTTCCCATCCTGCCATATACGTTTGCATCGAGCCGCATCTAGGCCGTGTTTAGGTGGCGGACCGCTCCGGCCAAATGCAACGATGACGGCTTTGCTTTCGTAAACACAGTCGAGCACAAAACGACGATGACAATTCGAACCGTAAGAAACGAAAACACTATATACGCCTTCTGTTGGCGCTGAGGCAACTTGCAATTCCGCGCATAATTATTACGTGTAGGTCTATCCTTGTGAACGCCTGAGAACCATCCGTTTTAACTTTCCAAGGAGGACCATATGCAAACTACCACTACGCACGAGAAAAATCTGCAAGCCTGTATCGAGGCATGTGAAGAAGCCATCCATGCTGCCCAGGCGTGTGCTGCGGCTGACATTCGCGAAGGCGGCGAAGCCAATTGTGCATTGATCAATCTCGATTGCGCCGACATTTGCAGCGCAACGATGAATGCGCTGGCGCGCGGGTCGGAGCATCACGGCGACTTCTGCACGCTCTGTGCGCATATTTGCAGGGCCTGTGCAGCGGCATGTGCAGCGCATGCTGACAAGCATGCACATTGCGCCGCATGTAAAGCAGCATGCGAAGCCTGTGCAGCTGCATGCGACAAACATGCCCGTGAGCGTGATATGTAAGAAGCCAGGCGCTATCCACCGTTGCATCTGTGCATACCGGAAGTCCAAGTCAACCTGGTCGATGCCTATGGGATGAAATCGATAGTAGTCGCCCGGGTATCCAGACAGGGAACAATGTTCTGGTAGTGCGTCCACAACACTTAGCTGACGCTGCGACATCGGTTCCGGCTTACTCCTTTGGCGGATAGTTCGCCGGTTGCAGACTACGTTCTACGAGCTCGATCAGGATATGGATGACCTTGATGTGGAGCTCCTGAACCCGGTCAGCATATCGTCCCGCGCTCGTGCAGACGATTACGTCGACAAATTGCTCGAGCTGTGATTTTGGCCGCCCAGTCAATCCGATGACCTTCATTCCTTTTGCGCGGGCGGCCCGCGCGGCAAGGACAACCGATGGGCTGCTACCGCTTGTGCTGATCGCGAAAAGAATGTCGCCTGCAGCGCCGTTTCCCTCAACGAACCGGGCAAACACTTGTTCGTACCCATAATCGTTGGCGACACAACTGATATAGCTCGGGTCGCTGATCGCCACCGCCGCCATTGCGGGGCGGTTCTCGCGGAATTGTCCTGACAGTTCTTCGGCCAGGTGCATTGCGTCGCACATCGAGCCACCGTTTCCGCAAGAGATAACCCGTCGGCCGCTGCCGAGCGCGTTGATCAGGAGGGCCGCGCCCGCCTCGATATTGCCAAGCTGGACGCTGTCGTTAATGAGGCTGTCAAGCGCATTGCGTGCCTCAATCAGATTACTCCGAATATGGTCGATCATCGCTTTTCTCCTTCGTGTTCTTCTTGTTCAGGATGCTCCGCATGATCGATGTGGTCGGCGTGCTCGTTACCACCAGCGGGGCCAAATCGATGCTCCTCCAGTGCTTCCTCACAGGGGCTCGTTTCGATCTGGACGGTGCAGTGGTGGATGTTGTACTTGTCCGCGACGAGCTGGCGAATGGTCGTTAACAGGGCTTGTGGATCGGTGACATCCTCACGCTGCACGACGTGTACTGTCAGACTCGATTTTCCACTTGTAATCGACCAGACATGCAGGTCGTGCACACTAGCGACACCTGGCACAGCCGCGATCGTCTCCTTAACCTCGCCGATGCCAAGTCCTTCGGGCACGCCTTCGAGCAGCACATTCATGCTTGCCTTGAGTAGGGTCCAAGTGCGCGGCAAGACCCAGAGGCCAATAGCCACGGCAATAGACGAATCCACCCAACCCCAGCCGGTATAACGAATGACGAGAGCGCCGATAATGACACCGATCGAGCCGAGCATATCGCTCCACACTTCGAGGTAAGCACCTTTGATGTGTAGTGGTCAAGTAATTTCGGACACAGCGATAAGTTCTTTCTCTGCCATTGCGCGTTCATAGACGCTGGGCGGCAGATTGCCCAATACAGAATGCAAGCGCTCGCAGTTGTAGAAGCGGGCGATGTAGTTGGCCACATCAAGCTTGGCTTCGGCTTGGTTCGCATAATTGCGCTGCCAGACACGCTCCATCTTTAAATTTAAGAAGAAGCGTTCAGCGACGGCGTTATCCCAGCAGTTGCCTTTGCGGCTCATGCAGCAAACGAAGCCATGCTCGGTCAACAACGCCTGGTACTGGTCGCTTGCATATTGGCTGCCGCGGTCGGAGTGGACGACCAGTCCGGCCGCTGGTCGCCGAGCTTGGATCGCCATGCGCAAGGCATCGCAAACCAAGGCAGCTGGCATGCTCGGCGCCATTGCCCAGCCCACGACTCTGCGCGAGAACAGGTCGAGCACGACAGCCAAGTAGAGCCAGCCTGCGCCAGTACGGATGTACGTGATATCCGAGACATAAGCCTGATTGGGCGCTGCCGGGTTGAACTGTCGGGCAAGGACGTTCGGCGCAACCGGGAGGGCATGCTTACTGTCGGTCGTGTGTACGAATTTGCGCTTCCAGACTGGCTTCAGGCAGGCCTGTTGCATCAGGCGGCGCACCTTGTAACGCCCGACCTGCAGGCCTCTGTTGGCCAGTGCCGTGACAAGCCGACGGCTGCCGTAACTTTGGCCGCTGCTTATGAACGCGGCACGCAAATGCACGCTCGCTTTGCAAAACATCGGCGCATTTGCACGACGCTTGGCTTCGTAAAATCCAGCCCGGCTAACACCAAGGAGATGACAGGTTTGTGCGACAGGTACGGCCTTCGTTTGCAGCTCATCGATGAGCCGATAGCTCATTTGAGCTCGCGGGCAAAGAAGGCCGATGCCTTCCTAAGAAACTCACCCGCTAGCCATTGATTCCTGAGGCTGCAGAGCAAATCCGAACTGCGCTGCGCGCCGATGCAGCTGCTTGACCACGCGATCGCGATACTGCTGTTCATAGTGGTCGGCACCGGGGTCCCGGTAATCCATACCATACCGCATAGCGTTGTAAAACAGGACCGCAATCTTGCGGGCTGTGGCGGTCACTGCTTTGGCCGTGCCGATGCGTCCTGCAAGACGTCGGTAGAACGCGCCGAGCGCGGTGTCGCTCCGTCCAACGGTGACGGCTGCCAGTCGAATCGCGACGGTCAGCCGGCTGCTGGTCTTGCGCGTATGCGCCGACAGCACCTTGCCGCCGCTGATTTTGCAGCCGGGTGACAACGTCAACCATGACGTGAAGTGTTTCGCGCTACGCCATCGACCCATGTCCGTACCACATTCGCCGATAAACCGTAATGCCAGGAATGGGCCGACGCCGTGGATTTGCGTGAGATCGGTGCCAGTTAGCTGATACAGGGCAGCGCGCACGTCAAACTTAGGATCGCTCGGCATTTTGCTGCGATGTTTGGCCTTCGGGAGCGGCGCGTCCGGCATCGTCTTGCCAATGTTCAGCCCCGCCACCGTACGTTCGATTTCCACGTCGCATTCGTCGATGCAGCGCTGATAAAAATCGTAAAGGGCAAGCGCCTGCTTGAGCGCAAACACGTGTTCGGGCTGGTAATTACCAACCAGCGCACTGCGGATGGTTTCCAGGCTTTCCTTGCAGCGCACATCGCGCATCGCCGCCAACGTATCGGGATTGCGCTCGCCGGCAACGATGGCACGGATGATCCTCATGCCCGTGACGCCGGTGATCGTGGCGATAACGTGATGGAGCTGAATGTTCATGAACGTCAGCGCCTTCTGCATGTGCTGGATATGTGCGGCAGCGTAGTCGGTGTGCTTCTCGCGGGCGCGAAGATAGGCCCGCAACTCTGCGATATCGCGGCCAGGACGGAAGCTAGCACGCAGCAGGCCGCAGGCATGCAAACGCTGCAGCCACTGGGCATCGTTGACGTCGCTTTTTCTACCTGGGACGGCCCGCGCTTCGCGGGCGTTGGCCAGGATGACTTCGAGCCCGTGCGACTCGAGCACTTCAAAGGCGGCGACCCAGTAGACGCCTGTCGATTCCATCACGACCGTTTTCGTTCCGGTTGCAACCAGCCAATTGGCCATGCGTTCCAGATCACTGGTAAAAGCCTGAAACGTCTGGACTGGTTCGTCGCACAGATCCGGGCTGACGGCGGCGACGTGGAATCGTGCACCGATATCGATGCCGGCCGCGAATGGATGAATGATCGGCAGCCCGCTGGGCTTGGATCGTGAACGCTCTCTGGACATGGGCCACCTCCTGGATAGTCAGGTGCAGGACGGGGACTCGGAATTGATCAACTTCCTAAACGGGGTCGCCAGATGGCGCCGCCACATATGAGTCCGCAGCTTCCCCTGGACCAGGTTTTTTGACGGGGTCTATGCCTCCAAAAAGCGTTCGGTCACAGTCCTGCGTGCAACCAGTGTACTCTTCTGGAGTTTCTATTCATGAGGGCCACGGGCGACCGTGCGGGGCGGTTTTTTAAGACGTCCACATCACTACGAAGTTGACGGTTTTCCTGCTCCAACTGACGGATTCGCTGCTGCTAGCCGTCAACGGTTTGCCAATGCCTGGCTGGCCTTGTTGCTCGGCCTCGTACTGTTCCATCCAGCGACGGATCGCGGTAACGCCAATGTCCATCGTCTGGCTGACGTGCGAAATGCTGAGGCCTTGTTCTGTGATCATTCGAACGACCTCAAGCTTGAAGCTAGGGTCAAAATTGCGGCGCTGCCTAATCATGTAAACTCCTTCGAAGGTGAATTATCCACCTATCGAGGCGCCCGGGGACATTAGACCACTACAGTGGACTTACCCTGGACGGTCGAGCTGGTCTGCTCGAACTACTCACTGATATTCAGGCTGGCCGTGCAGGCTTCAGTGTGGTGTTGGTCTACGATGTAAGTAGGTGAGGTCGCTTCCAGGACGTCGACGAGAGCGCCTACTATGAGCACGCCTGCCGCCGCGCGGGCATCGCAGTCGCGTACTGCGCAGAGCCTTTTACCGACGACGGATCACCGCTTGCTGCCGTGCTCAAGGGACTCAAGCGTGCCATGGCCGCCGAGTATAGCCGAGAGTTGTCTGCGAAAGTATTTCGTGCTCAGTGCCGCCTGACTGAAGCAGGTTTTAAACAAGGCGGACTGGCTGGCTATGGCTTACGCCGTATAGCGATCTCGGCCGCTGGCCAGCCCAAGGCTTTGCTGCGCGTCGGGGAGCGTAAAAGCATGCCTACCGACAGAGTGACCTATGCTAAAGGTCCTGACAATGAGGTAGCCATAATCCACCGCATCTACGTAATGTACTTAACCGAAAGCATGTCCGATACGAGTATCGCACGCCGCTTAAATTTCGAAGGAGTCGAGAACAAGTTCGGCCGCACCTGGTCGGCATACCATGTTAAACAAGTCCTTACAAACGACAAATATGCCGGGACACTGGTATTCAATCGGAGCACGCAGCGGTTGAAAAGCTCGCGCCGCGCGAATGCGCAAGCCGCCCGGGTGAAGGTGGAGAATGCCTTTGACGCAATCGTGTCTCGCGAACTGCTGGAGGAGGCACGCGCAGAGCGAAACCGGCGGCGGCGCCAATGGTCAGACGATGAGATGCTCGACGCTCTCCGCCAGATATTCGTCGAACACGGAACGGTCACTCCAGACCTTATCAACGCCAGTGGCGGCCCAGCTGTGAAGTCGTATGCCTTCCGCTTCAACGGCATCACATCAGCCATGGGGCTTGCCGGCGTGACTTGGTCATCCCTTACCGACAGTACGATCACTAGGTACCGTATGCGGTGCATCACTCGCGACATGACGATCGAACTCGAACGTTCGGCCGCTGCTGTGAATGCGTTGGTCGAGAAACTCAGTCCTCGCACGTTTAGACTAAACGGAGTTACCGCTCGTCTTCTCTGCACGCGATGCCGCTACGAACGAAGTCATCCCTGCTGGAAGGTCGCGCTTGTGCACCAGCCTGCCGTTGACTTCATCATCTGGGTTCGCGCAGACACGTCTAATGAGCGGGTTGATGGGATTTACCTCATACCGACCGCAGATTTTCCAAACCATCTTTACATCTGGCCGTCCGCTCGGTCGCTAGCGAGGTATCAGCAATATGCGCATGCCTCAATCGCCACCATGTTCGGTTGCAAGTAACCCTACGCGGACTTTCGGTGCCCGTTAGCCAATCCCGTTTGTACAGACTAGCACCGCGGTGGTTTGCCCATTGTTACAGTCTGCAGCTTTTTAGCGTGGGTAAAACAGCTGAACTGAACCAAGCGCAGGGTTCAATCGAATTTTGCCTCAGTGACCGGTATCCCGAGCGCCAGGTAGCGCCGCCTGACTCTCGCTCACAGGCCTCATCGGACCGTGCCGCCCAGAGTCATTCCAAGGTAATGAGCGCTTTTCGACGACTATGCTTGTGTCAATAATTTTTTCTTCTTTTGGGCAGATTCAATTGTTCTGAACGCTTTGTTCAGGCGCTCAAGAAGATCGCTGACATCTAATTTGATGAGCGCATAGTAGAATCGTCACCAGAACGTAATAATTTATTGAAAAGGAAACAAAATGGCGAAGATTGACCTGTCAAGCCACAACCTCAGCGAACTGAAGAAACTCCAAAATGACATCAACCAAGAGATTAAGAACCGCAAACAAGGTGACTTAGCGAAGGCACGTCAGCAGATCCTCTCGATTGCACAGGAAGTCGGTGTGACAATCGAGGAATTGCTTGCGGTAGGTTCAAAAAAGCTGTCCAAGGGGAAAGGGCAGAAGGTAGAGCCGCAGTACCACAATCCAGCCGACAAAGCTCAAACTTGGACAGGCCGTGGGCGTCAGCCTAAATGGATCGCGGAAGGTATCGCTGGCGGCAAGCAGCTGGCAGATTTCAGAATCTAAATTCAATTGTTCGTCGGAGTATTTGGCCGAACTTGCTCGACTGCCAGCAATTGTTGGACAGGCAGCTTCCGACCAAAAGCGGACTACTCTCGAATAGATCTTGTTAAGACGGAGAGGAAACTCACTTGATGCACGTCTAAACTAGATTCCGAAATCGGCTACAGCGCCGATCTATCAAGGCATCTGGATGTGCCAACAGTTTCGTTGCCCTTACTCAACTAGCCTGCGTGACTTTGGCCTAGTGCGGAGCACGCTGCGATAGTGAGTTAACAGATTCTTAACGCTGCATTGTTTATAGTTCAGCTCTGGAGTGCCTGTAAAGAACCATGGACGCCCTGATTGCCAAGCGCTGTGCGTGCCGGTTGTCGCCTATGCACTTAGTCGCATCCATTTAATCCCGGACTTCATCCCCGGTATTGAGCTACCTCGACGATGTAATCTGCTACCGTGCCTGATATGGGTAGCTGTCATGCTAACCCCTCAGATGTCCTTGCTGAGTGCAGGGGGACGGGCCAATGAGTAGATGGCAAAAGCAACGACGCACGCCAAAAAGCAACTATGGCATCGCTTAAGTCGTACTAGCATGGATCCTAGTGTCTTGGGCGATCTTGGTCTACCTGATATCGCCTTTTTCTACTAAGGGCGGCAGGCCAGAAAGTACGAATCTTGGATCGTTAAGAATTATTGAGTTGGCGTTTATCAACCTACTCGTCAGCAACTGCATGGTGGCCCCTGCAGGAAGTAGCGCACAAGATGTATACCTGTGATTTCTTTAAGACGATTGAACAACATGGATGACGAAAAGAAGGGTGAGCAAGAATTCCTGGTCTCGGTGCTGATTCCGGCGAAAGACGAGGCCGATAATATAGGGCATCTGGTGAACGAGATTCATCGTGCCCTCGCTGGCCATCATTCTCACGAGGTAGTGCTGGTTGACGATGGCAGCAACGACGATACTAGCGCTGTGTTCCTGCAGCAATGCCAGCAGTTGGGCATGCCGGGGCGACTCATCCGCCATGCTCGCAGTGCCGGACAGAGCACCGCTCTCTGGACCGCCGCGCGCCACGCTAGCGGGCGTTTTCTCGTCACGATAGACGGCGACGGTCAGAATGACCCCGCCGACATTCCGGCACTGGTGGCGCAGGGGCTGACAATGGAAGATAAGCACCCACATTTCTGCATTGCGGGCTTCCGCAAGAATCGGCGCGACACGCGTTGGAAAAAAATCCAGTCACGCATCGCTAATGCCGTGCGCCGCAGCATACTCGACGATGGCGTACCTGATACCGGCTGCGGTCTCAAGCTACTGCCGCGCGAAACCTGGCTTTGCTTGCCATACTTTGACCACATGCATCGCTTCGTGCCGGCACTGGTCAAGCGCCTTGGCGGCGTGATCGCAGTCGTTCCGGTGCACCATCGACACCGTACCGCCGGCGTATCGAAATACACCGCCTGGAACCGGCTATGGGTGGGCATCGTCGACATGTGGGGGGTCAGCTGGCTAATCCGGCGCAGCAAGCTGCCGCTGATCGAGCGCATGGAAGTGCAGCATTGAAAACTGAATTGAGGCTGCTCTTCAAGCCGCTGCTGCTGACCTGCCTGCTCGCGCTAGGCTTTGCCTCCCTCCATTTCCAATGGTGGGGATCATTCACTGAGCTGGACCTGCTGAACCGGTTGTTCGAACGACATTGGGCGATTGCCTGGCCCGTCTTCGTGCTCACCGGCGTGCTATATACCGCGCTCGGCGGCCCGCGCCAACTGCTCGCATTCAGTTGCGGTTACCTGATGGGTGGCTTGACAGGGGCTTTGCTGAGCACTGCGCTGACCGGACTTGGTGCCCTGTTGGTGATCTATTACGTGCGCAATATCGGCAGGGATTGGCTGCTTCGGCGGCATGGCGAACGCGTCGCCTTCATCCGCCTACTGCTCGGCGAGGATACCTGGCTGTGGATCTGCACACTGCGTCTAATGCCGGTCGGCAGCAATTTGGCGACGAATATCGCGGTTGCCCTGGCTGGACTGAGCATACCGGCGGTTTTCTGGGGCAGCCTCCTGGGCTATCTGCCGCAAATGCTGCTGTTCAGCTTTGCCGGCGCGGGCCTAGCCTTGCATGACGAGCAGCAGATCTGGATCAGCCTTTTGATGCTGGTGCTGTCCACGGCGATGGTGCTCTATCTCTACCATCATGGCTTCAAACAGAGGCTACAGGACATCCGAGGACAAACGCATGCAACTCCCGCACAATCCGAGCGCTAGGCAAGACGCACACTGGTGGCCGTGGATCGCTGCCCTCTTGATCGCTGCCCTGTTCGCCGGCATCGGGTTGCGGGACCCCTGGCCTGCCGACGAGCCGCGCTTTGCCCAAGTCGCACGAGAAATGGTGGAATCGGGCCAGTGGCTATTCCCAACTCGCGGCGGCGAGTTCTATCCGGACAAGCCGCCAGTCTTCATGTGGCTGATCGCCCTTTTCTATCAGCTCACCGGACAACTGAAGATCGCTTTCCTGCTGCCCAGTGCGCTGGCGGGCTTGGGCACGCTGTGGCTGGTATTCGACCTAGGTCGCCGCTTGTGGGGAGAAAACGTCGCCCGTTCGGCAGTGCTTGTCCTCGCGTTCACGCCGCAGTTCCTGCTGCAAGCCAAGGCCGCACAAATCGATGCGGTGGCCTGCTTCTGGATCACACTCGGCTGCTACGGGCTGGTCCGCCACTTCCTGCTCGGTCCAGCCTGGGGCTGGTATGCCGCCAGCTGGGTGGCGATGGCACTGGGCATCGTGACCAAGGGCGTCGGTTTTCTTCCCGCGCTGATGCTGATACCGCTGGCGATCTGGCGCCGCCCCGTCACCGCATCCGGGCAGCAGGTCTGGTGCATGCGCACGTGGTGGGGACCAACCCTGATGCTGGGCACGCTGGCGCTATGGCTGGTGCCGATGTGGGTGGCGGTCGAACGCATCCAAAGTCCGGAGCTATTGGCCTATCGCGACAACATCCTGCTCAAGCAAACCGCTGAACGCTATGCCAATGCATGGCATCACATCAAGCCATGGCACTACTACCTGTCGACTGCGCTGCCCAGCATGTGGTTTCCGCTGGTCGTGCTGTTCCTGCTGCAGATCCGCAGCATCAGGAAGCTGTGGCCGTCCAGCGTGGCACTGCGCGTACTGCTGAGTTGGGTTGCGCTAGTGTTGCTCTTCTTTTCCATCAGTCCTGGCAAGCGCGAGGTCTACATCCTGCCGGCGCTACCAATGTCTGCCCTGGCACTCGCCTACGTCTGGGAACAAGCGCCGGAGAAAGGGCGGCGCACCGCGTCTCTTCTGTTACGGGGAGCGCTCGCGGTGGTTGGCCTGCTGCTGATGTTGCTGGCCGCGATGGCGCTGTTTGCTCCGGATCGCCTGCATCACCGAGCGGACGACTACGCCGACGCCATCGCCGCTCTGGCTCCAGGTCTGCTGATACTGGGATTGGCGCTGTCCAGCATCGTCTGGCTGTTGCGCAAACGCGCCTTGTTCGAACAGCTCGCCCTGGCCAGCTTGCTGGCCTGGCTGTTCATTTCTTTCTGGCTATGGCCCTCCCTCAACACACACCGGACGCCGCGCGCAGTCATGCAAGAACTCGAACAGAGCCTTGCACCTGAAGCGGAAGTCGGCATGCTCGAGTTCAAGGAACAGTTCCTGTTGTTTGCAAACCGGCCCCTGGTCCATTTCAGCTACCTGGCACCGCTACCCCAGCAGGAATGGAATGCCTGGCGCTGGATTCGCTCAGCTCCGAATCGCGTGCTGCTGCTCCCCGATCATCTGGCGCTACAGTGCTTCGATCTGACGAAGAAACGCGTTCTTGGCGAAGCCCATCGCCGCAACTGGGTCTTGCTCGATGCCTCGGCCGCACGTGAAAGCTGCGGCAGGGCTGTTGACCGCGTACCCTACCGCTACGTGCCCGTGAAGAAAGACATCCTATTATCAAACTAGTCAGAACTGCGAGCACTACGTACTCGTAACCGACGCCGCCAGCTTCATCGGCGTTCATTTGACGTGGTTGTATCGACAGCTATTTGCTTGTATTTGACTTTGTAAGTAGATCGTACGTTACGATCACCTTGTTCACTGTCGCTGTATCAAATGTCTGCTTCGGGTCGGTACCGGCCTGTCGCAGCCACCTTTAATTTTTCAACTTGACAGCCTGTTATGCTCGCTCGACTGGCCGGATTCGGCCAAAAGCGGAAGTTCGGCATTGTGGAAATTCACGTATTTCTAAGATGCCGCGCCTGCTAAGATGCAAATTTTTCAATGTTCGAATGACTATGAACATCCTTGCTTGCAGCCGCACAGCCGTTCTCCTTGCTGGAGCCATTCTGCATCTCACCGCCTCGGCCGCTGACGTCGTTCCGCTAACGTTCGTCAATGGGCTACCTTTCGCGACGGTTAAGATCGGAGCAGTTGCTTCACAACTAATGATTGACTCAGGTGGTTCACTCAGCATCTCGATTCCGGAAAAAACAATCAAGGAGTCTGGCGCAATTAGGCTACTTGAGCAAAAAACCAAGTTTAGGGACCTGAAGGGTCAGGTGTATGAGGTTCAGAATTTCGTCGCAGACCAGGTCACACTCGGGGCCACTAAACTTGGTCCGATTAACGGCCAAGTCCATGTTCAGTGGGGTGGAGCGCCAGAGGGGCCAGAAGCAGAGCTGACCAAAGCACGGCAGGCCGGAGCAATAGGCCTTGCGGCATTCGGAAAACGGCCAGTAATGTTCGACTACCAACTCGCCACGCTTTCGGTTTACGAGCCGGGAGAACGCCCGCAAGCAGGTCAACAAGGTTGGCAAGCTTTGCGTCTAGAGTCTGGAAAAATAGGCCCTAACGTCACTCTCATCGTGAACGGCAAACCTCTTAAGTTCGTTCTAGACACTGGAGCGCAGGTGAATCTGGTCAACAGCAAAAGTCTTGTGCCTGTCGCTGCGGAATCTTTGTGTCAGCCTGCACCTAAGGGGGCTAATAACTGTGATCCCCGAGAACTAGGAGCAGTCCAGGACAGCAGTGGCCAGTCTCTGGGGAAGCTGAGAGCTGAGCGGATTAACTTGAATGGAGCACCCTTTGACGGCATTCTCGGCGCGCCGTTCTTTCAAAGCCATAAAGTGCTGTTCGACCTAGCGGCAGATCGCTTGCTGATTTCGCCTTTCAACGCGAAAGTCAGCAACCCGAATTGATATTGCCGCCGCCGCGTTTCGTGTTCGAACGTCTGCTATGGGTCGAAACTAGCCGGTCGTGACAATTCGAGGACTTTTCCACCCGGCAAGCTGCTATCGGGCTACGACGGCCTGGATTGGACCAGTAGCAGACTATCGGTTCGCGGCTAACCTGCGAACGTGTGCAACAAAGCCAGTGCGAGATGTAAGATATTGACCGTTTTATATAGAAATGTAGTGATTAATTTACAATTTTTGGCCGGATTGTATTTTTGAACAGAGGCTGAAATAGCATTTCTCGCATTGCGATAGTGGCATAGAGTGTATGTTTTTCCGCCATACAACATAGTGCGTTGAGAGTCGTACGGTGCCAGCGATCGAGGAGCACCACGCGTGCCCGTTTGAGCTGGCGCGCCCGTGGGACGTACTTCCGGAAGTAAGCCCCATCATCAATCTGAGCCACACTGCGAAGAGTGATACGATTGCCGCCGCCATGTCGGCCGTGGAGTGCGAACTTGACATGGTTGTGCGCTGAAAAGCAAAAGCCCGCTATGTAGCGGGCGTTCTTTAAACGAGCAAAAGCGTGAGAGGCTGCCAATGCAGTACGTTACGTCGACGCCATCGATTGTTCGATGGCGTAAAGATAGCGGCCTGCCGTTGGCTTCCTCCAGGCTCGATCATGCCCAAGGTTGATACTCGAAACCGTTCCCGATAATCGTTGCGACCTGCGCTTGGTTTTCTGGACTCTCGCTAAATTCCACCACGATTTCCTCGATCAGTGATGGATTCGCTTTGAGGTGATTGTTCCAAGAATCGAAACCGGATTGATCTGGTTGACGGTGCAACACATTTTCGTACAACCTAGTTACCACGGCCTCGCTGCTTGGCGCAGAACCGTAGATGGTCCGAAACTCATTCGACTTGGCAAATTCGTCAGCGACGGCTTCGAGGCTAGTTCCCTTATCCATTGCATTCATCGGCTTTGTTGCATAAATCAACGGAGTTTGTAATTCCCCAAGCCCCAAGCGGAATTACGGCATAGTCACCGCGCCAGTCGTAGGCGTGCCCAACCGGGTGAACCGATTGAGGATAGCGGCACGGACCTGCAATTCGGCGACCTGGCGGTCGAAGTCACGCGCCATGACGCGTTCACCAAGCAGCTTGAAGCAGCGCATCTTGGTCTCGACAAGGCTGCGCCGGTGATAACCGCTCCACTTTTTCCAGATCTTCCTGCCAAGCCGGCGCGTGGCCGCCAGGATATCGTTGCGGGCTTTGGCGCCAGGACGCTGGTCCTTCCATGGCTTGGCATTCTTGCGAGTGGGGATAATCGCCTGTGCCCCACGTTGCGCGATCGCTTCGTGACAGCCTTTGGTGTCATAGGCACCGTCGCCGCTGACGCTCGCGACACTCTCGTCAACGGGGATCTGGTCGAGCAGGTACGGGAGTATCGGCGCGTCGCCGGTTGCGTTGTCGGTCACTTCGATGGCCCGGATTTCCAGTGTGGCCGCGTCAATGCCAAGGTAGACCTTGCGCCACTGGCGACGGTAGTCGGCCCCATGTTTTTTGGTCTTCCACTCGCCTTCGCCCAGCATCTTGATGCCCGTGCTGTCGACCAGGAGGTGCAACCCCGATGTCGTCGTCTGCGCTGCGATCGTTACCGAAAGGTGTTTCTGGCGCCGACTAACGGTGCTGAAGTCAGGCACTTGCCAGTCCAGGCCGGCGAGCTTGAGCAGACTTTGCGCCATGCCCATCGCCTGGCGCAGGGCCAGATTGAACAAACCCTTGATCGTCAGGCAGAACTGGATCGCCGCCTCGCTGTACTTCGGACGGCGGCCCCGCTTGCCGCTGGCACTGCCGTGCCAGCACATGTCCTTGTCCAGCCAGACGAGCAGGGAGCCGCGCGCCTTCAGCGCCGTGTTGTAGTCTTTCCAGTTGGTCGTTCGGTACTTCGGTTTTGCTGGGCCACTCATGCCGTCAGCTTACCTCGCCCCGAGACTTGGCCGCTGCACGGGCCGATTTGTGCAACAAAGCCTTGGTAATGTACAAATCTGATCACCTGAGGGAAGGGAAATACCTGCCTGATGAGAATGTCCGGGGTTCCGCGTCAGACCTCCCTGATTTGCGTTGCCAGTAATGCTCCGACTAGACAGAGAACTCGGGTTAGCAAAATACCAGTGCCTCCTTCGCACTTGGTTCAACAACTGCGTTTCCGCCCGCGATTTCGATCATGTTACGACGGCCAGCCGCCATAAGGCGCTTTCCGTCAGCTTAGTCGTACACCACACTGGATGTATCTCTGTTGCGCGTG
>Ga0308164_10002247_pt1 | contig 19760 bp, 21 predicted proteins | sample PhyTR2_FD_201031 | JGI IMG/M metagenome (GOLD analysis project Ga0308164, IMG submission 201031) | Phyllosphere microbial communities from UC Gill Tract Community Farm, Albany, California, United States - DLSLT.R2 | ecosystem: Host-associated > Plants > Phyllosphere > Unclassified | place: USA... | reverse complement strand
CCATCTGGCTGGCCGATCCGCGAGCCCGTCTGCTGCACTGTGATCCACTGATCCATATCGTGCCCGATCCCGCCGATCCGGCCAGCGACGTGCTGGCACGTGAGATGTGTGACACCCAGTATCAGGCATGGGACATGCTGAGCGGCAGGCGCAACCCGGAACTGGGCGGCGCCCCACGCTATCTCGATCTGATTGGCGTGAATTACTACCACGACAATCAGTGGGAGCAGGGATCAAACCGGCGGCTTTACTGGCATCTGGGCGACAGCCGACGCCTGCCGCTGCATCGGATGCTGCAGCAGGTCTGGCAGCGTTATCAGCGGCCACTGCTGCTGGCGGAAACCAGCCACGTCGGCAGCGGACGCGGAAGCTGGATCCTTGAGATCGCCGCGCAGGTTGCGCAGGCGCAACTGGCAGGCGTTGAGCTGCACGGCATCTGCCTCTATCCGATCCTCGATCGTCCCTTATGGGAGGAGACGACTTTCTGGACCCGCAGCGGTTTGTGGGATCTCGATCTGCTGGGGGCCGATCCCTATGCCCGCCAGCTACAGCAGCCTTATGCCAACGCATTACGTCAGGCGCAGCGCTATTTGCAGCACATCCACTCCTCAAAACACCCCTGTCAGGAGCACACTATGAAACCACCTGTTCTCATTGTTTTCAGCCATTTACGCTGGGGATTTGTTTTTCAGCGTCCGCAGCAGCTACTGACACGACTGGCACAGCACTATCGCGTGCTGTTTGTCGAAGAGCCGGTCTGGCAGGCGGGGCCACAGGGCCTGCATCAGAGCTCGCCTGCCGCTAACATCACGGTGATCCAGCCGCATACCGACAGCGACGCGCCTGGTTTCCACGACAGCCAGATCGCCCCGCTGCTGCTGCTGCTGACGCCGCTGCTGGAGGAAGATGAACAGCCGCTGATCTGGTTCTATACGCCGATGGCGCTGCCGTTGCTGACCCCTTTTAATCCGTCACTGGTGATTTACGACTGCATGGATGAGCTTTCCGCTTTTCAGAATGCACCGCGCCAGCTGCAGCAGCGCGAATCCGCGCTGATGACCCGCGCCGATCTGGTCTTTACCGGCGGCACCAGCCTCTATGAAGCGAAGCGTGACAAACATCCTCAGGTTTACTGCTTTCCCAGCAGCGTTGATGCTATCCACTTTGAGCAGGCGCGCGATCGCAGCAATCGTCATCCGATGCAGGATGCGATTCCGGCACAGCGTCTTGGCTATTACGGCGTGCTGGATGAGCGCATAGACCTGCCGCTGATTGCGGCGCTGGCGGACAGCCACCCCGAGTGGCAGATTATTATGGTTGGCCCGGTGGTAAAAATTGATCCCGCCAGCCTGCCGCAGCGCGACAATATTCACTGGCTCGGACAGCAGCCCTATCAGGCGCTGCCGCAGTTTCTGGCGGGCTGGGATGTCTGTCTGATGCCGTTTGCCATCAATGCCTCGACCCGCTTCATCTCACCGACCAAGGTGCTGGAGTATATGGCGGCGCAGCTGCCGATTGTCAGTACCGCGATTATTGACGTAGCGCGGCATTACGCAGAGGAAGTCGCGGTGGCAGAGAGCCACGCGGAATTTATTGCCGCCTGTGAACAGGCAATGGCGATTGGTGCCGCAGAACGGCTGGCGCTGGCGGGACGGATGCAGGCAAAGGTCGATGCCACCTCATGGGATCGCACCGCTGAACAGATTCATGGACTGATCCAGCAGGCGCTGACGCAGCGTCAGCCCGCACTAAGGTCGGCCAGCCAGGGCAGCGCGCAGGCGAATATCACGCCGTTAACCCCATTGATGCTGGAGAGTGAAGCCGTGCCCTGCCTGATTATCGGAGCCGGGCCAACCGGGCTGAGCGCCGGTTATCACTATGGCGAAGGCGCAGTGTTGCTGGAGAAAAATGCCACGCCTGGCGGCTGGTGCCGCTCGATTGACGATCAGGGTTTTACCTTCGACTATGCCGGTCACATTATGTTCTCGCAGGACCCGTACGTCTTGCAGCTGTATGAGATGTTGCTGGGCGACAACCTGCACTGGCAGGCGCGTGAAGCCTGGGTCTACAGCGACGGCGTTTATACCCGCTATCCCTTCCAGTCCGCGCTGCACGGCTTGCCGGTCGAGGTGGTAAAAGAGTGCGTGCTGGGCGCTATCGAGGCGCGTTATGGCGAAACGGCCGCCGCCGCGGTGCCACTGGATCGGGCGCGGGCACGGCGGGACTGCTGCGCAGATGGCGCAATCCCCGATGAGGGCAGCAGCACAGGCGTGGTGGAAGGCGAAGAGGATTTCCAGCACTTCATTATGCGCACCTGGGGCAAAGGCATCGCGCGTCACTTTGCCCTGCCCTACAACCAGAAACTGTGGAAGGTGCCGCTGACCGACATGGAAACTTCATGGCTGGGCGGACGCGTACCGCTGCCCGATCTGGCGCAGATCATTGATGGCGCGCTGCAACCGCTGGCGAAACCGGTTGGCCCCAACGCCCGTTTCGGCTATCCGCTGCGCGGTGGCTTCCAGGCGCTGATGTCCGGCTTTTTGCCGCACCTGAAATGTACGCTGGAAACGGACGCCACCCTGACCCGCCTCTACCCGCAGGCGCACGTCGCGCTGCTGGCGGATGGTCGCCACTACCGTTATGAGCAATTAATCAGCACCATGCCGCTGCCGGAGCTGATTAAACTGATGGGCGATGAAGTGCCGGAGAGTGTGCAACGGGCGGCGCAGCAGTTGCAGTTTGTCTCGGTGCGCTGCGTTAATCTGGGGATTGGCCGCGCTGACCTGACCGAAAAGCACTGGATTTACTATCCTGGTGATACGCTGTTTCACCGCATCTTTGTGCAGGGCAATGCGAGTCCGCACTGCAACCCGCCGGGCGGTTTCGGCTTAACCTGCGAAATTACCTATAACGCGGCCAATCCGCTGCCGCTGGCGGGGGATGCGCTGATTGAGCGCTGCCGTCAGGATTGCATCAGAGTTGGCATGATCACCGCGGACGATCCGCTGCTCTGTGCCTCAGAGGTCGATATGCCCTACGCCTACGTGGTCTATGACCATGCGCGCAGCGCTAACGTGGCGCTGATCCGCCAGTGGCTGCTGACCCAGGACATTCATCTGTCAGGCCGCTACAGCGAGTGGGAATATTACAACTCGGATCACGCCTTCCTTGCCGGTAAACGCGCCGCCGAAAATGTCCGGCTGCAGCATGTCAGCGAGCGGACGCTCGGCTGACCCGGCGCAGTCGCTACGAAAGCCGCTGACTGCACTTCGCGGCTTTCAGCGACTGCAGCTGAGTCAGTCGCCGCTCCGCCTTCTGGCTGGCATTGTATTTCGCAATGCCATTGCCCAGCCCGAAATCCCCGACAAAGCCCAGCACGGTCAGTGCATCGAACTGGCCGGTCTGCTCAATATCACTCTGCACGCTGTGCGCTTTCACCAGCTCCTGATCCAGCGCGCTGCAATTCAGCATCGCCGTCTCTTCCGGGGTGACCGCGGATGCCTGCGGATACTGCTTGGTCGCGCAGCCGCTTAATACCAGCGTCAGCAGCACGATTAAGACGCTCTGTTTACTCATTTTCATTGCCTGTTTTTTATCCAGTTAATACTGTTATCGGCAGCATCCCCCGGGATCATGAGTCTCTGACCTACCAATAATGGTCGAAACCGCTACGCTAATGTAGGATTCAGCGCGCTGCTGTCAGTTGCAGCGTGTTACCTATAGGAAGTCACGCAGCGAACGCACATTGCCCGTTCATCACTTCTGCCAGACCTTTCAAACAGTTAGCCAGCATGATGCTGTCATCAGCAGCGTTTAAAAAGCAAAGCCTGACCGATAATCAGTGACGAGGCCGCCGCATAAGCAAAGCCAGACACAGAAAATTCGCGCGTCGGGTTTATCAGAGTTGTTCGAGATGAGGTTTTTCCATGCGTTTTAAAGGATTGAACATCGGGTTTTTCATTTTGATTCTGGCTATCGCCACCCTCGGTTTTTTCGAGGTGCTATCGCCCTATTTTTCGCCGATTTTATGGGCGGCCATTCTGGCGGTGATTTTCCATCCGCTTAAAACGTATCTGCGGGTCCGACTGGGCGAACGCAATGGCCTGGCCGCGTTGATTACCCTGTTCTGTATCTGTCTGATTGTGTTCACGCCGCTGGCCATTATCGCCTCATCGCTGGTCGTCGAAACCAATGCGGTCTATCACAAACTGCAGACCAATTCGGCGCAGTTCCCGGCGGTCTTCGCCGATCTGTTGCAGCATCTGCCGCGCTGGGCAAAACATTATCTGGCTGAAAATAACCTGGATAACGCCGAACAGATTCAGCAGAAGCTCTCCTCGTTTGCCCTCAAGGGCGGTCAGTATGTGGCAGGCAGCGCCTTTATCATCGGTAAAGGGACATTCAGCTTCACCGTCGGCTTTGGCGTGATGCTTTATCTGCTGTTCTTCCTGCTGAAAGATGGCTCCTATCTGGTGCATCTGATCCTGGAAGCGCTGCCGCTCTCAACCTACGTGAAGCATCACCTGATGGTGAAGTTTGCGGCCGTGGCGCGCGCGACGGTGAAAGGCACGGTGGTGGTCGGTATTGTTCAGGGTATTCTCGGTGGGCTGGCATTCTGGTTTACCGGCATCGACGGTAGCCTGCTGTGGGGCGCACTGATGGCCTTCCTCTCTCTTATTCCGGCAGTCGGTTCCGCCATTATCTGGGTGCCTGCGGCGATCTTCTTCTTCGCCACCGGTGCACTGTGGAAAGGGCTGTTCCTGGTGGGCTTCTTCGTAGTGATCGTCGGACTGGTGGATAACATCCTGCGTCCGCTGCTGGTCGGCAAAGACACCAAAATGCCTGACTATCTGATTCTGATCGCCACGCTGGGCGGCATGGAGATTTACGGCATCAACGGTTTTGTAATCGGTCCGGTGATTGCCGCTCTGTTTATCGCCTGCTGGAACCTGCTCTCCGGACGCGATAACCGCGAAAACATCGAAGCCATCGACGAAGAGTTTATCGAAGAAGGCAAGAAACAGTCCGATACCGCGGCAGAGGCTGCGGCTGAAGCGGCGGCGGCCTCCGCCGATGCGGCTGCAGAGACGGAAAGGAAAGTCTCTGCGTTAGCCGCCTCGGAGAAAGAAACAGCGGAAAAGAAAGCCTAATCCGCGTCAGGCATAAAAAAACCCACCTTTCGGTGGGTAATGCCAGTCAGTTAAGCGACAGGGGATAACGCAGTCTGGTGCGTATTGTTAAAAAGGGCACGAGAGTGAAGGCATGAGCGCCTCTGCTGCTGAAAGGGCTATCCGCAGCGCTGAGGCGTGACGGCGGGCCAGGGAGGGCCGATCCCCGAACGGTTCGTCGGCACGCCGTCAAAGCCGAAGGTACCGCGTGAGCGGCGCGAGGACGGCCCGGCAGCAGCAGAGGTGCTCAGGCCCGCACTGTGGCTCGCTCGCCCAGAAAAAAAGCTGCCACGTTTGACCGTGACGGCCTTTGCGTCTTTCCGATCTGACCCAGTACCCTGAGCAGGCTCGATCCAGCAGCAATCCAAAGCCAGAATTTCCCAACCATAAAAAAAACCCACCTTTCGGTGGGTTCTTTTTTTAACCTGAGAACAGCCGCGAATTAGTTAGTCGCTTTGTTTTTCAGATCTTCAGCACCCTGCTTGGTTTTATCCCAGCCTTTCTCAGTGCCTTCTTTGGTTTTGTGCCAGCCTTTCTGCGTACCTTCGGTGATTTTACTGCCGGTGGTATCGCTTTTGCCTTCAGCGGCGTGCTCAGACTTCAGCTTCAGCTCTTTGCCTTCGTTCTGGGTCTGATGCAGTTTTTCCTTCGCGGTATCGGCGCCTTTATGCGCTTCCGCAACGGTGTTGTCTGTGGTGGTAGCAGCAAATACCGGCGAGGCCAGCAAAATAGCAGACAGTGCAATAATTGATTTCTTCATAATTCCCTCTGTATGAATCGTTGCCGTGTAGGTTTTAATCCTGGCATAGTGTTCCCAGGAAAGATTTAAGAATAAACCAGGAATGAAAAAGGGCCAGTTTTCACCAGAAAAAGCCGCCGGTTGTAGCTTTTTCGTCCATTACCAAAGTGCGAGTTGCGGATCGTCGTCCGGTTTCGACTGGCTTCGGGTGACGCGAGCGGGCGGTGCAGGCTGCTGCATCTGCTGGGTGATCCACTGCAGTAACACCGTCACTATATAGGCCTGCTGCTCCGCGCTCAGCGGCTGGTGCTGTCCGATGTTGTGCCACTTGCTCAGACAGCCACGACAGCAGGTTGCGGTGGCGTGCTGGGCGATAAACACCGGATGGCCACGCATCGGCGTCTGCTTGCCATCATTCTCAGGCTGCGCAGGCGCCAGCCGCTGTGCCACAAACTCAGCGGCGTGCTGGCGCAATACCGGCTCGCCTTTGCTGCTCGCATAATCATATTCCGCGCGTCCCAGACGAAAACGCTGGCGGAACGGCGAGCGTGCCAGCCGGGTAAACAGATCGTCAGAAACCTTCATGCTGATTGCCAGTCACTCATATTTACGTCCCGCCAGATAGCGTACGCCCTGCGACCCGAACGCCTCACGATGGAGTTCATTGGGCTGCAGATGAAATGTCTCACCGGGATGATAGGTGGTATCGCCTTGTTCGGTACTGATGGTGATGTCACCACTCAGAATCAGTGCCAGTGCTTCAAAGGGATGTACATGATTATCAAGCTGGGCGGCGGCTGCACGCTCAATCAACAGAGGCTCGTCAAAACCCTGTTCGGCTAACAATTTTCTGAATTCGTGTTCTGTCATCGCAACTCCTCAGTGTGGATCTGACCCTTAGCAGTGTAGACGATCTTTATCGCCGCTTATGGCACTCAACAGGTTACGTAAAGTAGCGCAAGCAGGGTTGTTCACCGGTCAGGCCAGTGCTGTACTTGCCGTCTCGTTACAGCCATTTTGACATCGGGATAACGCAAAAGTATGTCTCAACAGGAGAAAACTGCCCTGCTGCTGATTAATCAGCGCTCACGCAAAGGACGTGCCGAGGCCAGCCACGCACAGTCGCTGCTGGCTCAGGCCGGGTTCACCCTGCTGCAACCGGCCAGAGATGATACTCGCAGCTACAGCGAATTAATCGCGGCGTATGCCCATCGCGTTGATGCGGTGATCGTCGGCGGTGGCGACGGCACGCTTAATGCGGCCGCGCCGGGACTGATGCAGACCGGCCTGCCGCTGGGCATTTTACCGCTGGGCACCGCCAACGATTTTGCCCGCACGCTGGGCATTCCTGCCAGCCTGGAGTCAGCGATAAAGATTATCGCTGACGGGCAGCTGCGCGCAGTGGACCTGGGTGAAGTGAATCAGCACCTGTTTCTGAACGTCTCCAGCATCGGCTTTTCGGTGGAACTGGCGCGCAACCTCACGGCGGAATCGAAAAAACGCTGGGGAGTGGGCGGTTATGCCCTGGCGGCTTTGCGGGTGCTGCGGCAGAGCCGTCCCTTCAGCGCTACGCTGGTGCATCAGGGCCATCGGACGCCGATCAAAACGGTTCAGGTGTCGGTGGGCAATGGACGCTTTTATGGGGGCGGCATGACAGTGGAACAGCGTGCCGCACCGGACGATGGGTTACTGGATGTCTACAGTCTGGAGCTGCAGCATAGCTGGCAGCTCATTGCGCTGCTGCCCTTTCTGCGGCGCGGCACTCACGGTCGCTGGCGTAACGTGCGGGCATTCAGCGCCACGGAGCTGACGATTGAGACGCGCCGTCCCCATTACATCAATGCAGATGGTGAGATTATCGGTCAGACACCCGCGCATTTTCGCCTGATCGCCAGTGCACTGCGGGTTTATGCACCGGGCGACAGCGCAGCAAAATAGCCCGACGGTGGGCGCGGTAACCGAGCGCGGTGAGAAACTAGTGCTGGGTGCTCTTTTTTTCAGCGTAGTCGATGTGTTCGGAAAGATTGGCGACCAGCTTTTTCGCCATGTCGAGGGTCAGACCCAGAAACAGGGTCTCCTGCGGGCCCTTTTCACGCGGGGCATTGGGATCGATATAACCGAATTTCACTACCAGTGCCTGATGAGTGTTCAGGGGACCAATATGCCAGCCGGTAACCGGGTAGAAGGTAAATCGCGTAAATTCATTCATTTAATCCTGACTGTAAAAGCATAACGCTGATTGATAGTCAGGCCAGCTCTGATGATAAAGCATGAGTGGAATACTCAGTCTGAACGAAATCGACAGGATTACAAGGGAAGCGGCATAACAAGCGCAGCGTGACGCGATGAGGATCTGTAATGCATTCAGGGCCTGCTGCAGCAAGGGGATGAGGATATTTCAGGCGTGTGTAACCTGCGCGGCTCCGGCACGGGCGCTCTCCTGTCAGGGCGAACGCCCCTCAGGACTCTTTATCGGCTCGGGGAATAATCGAGATATGGCCGTTAACCTCCAGCACCGCATATTTAATCTGATCAAATCGCTCCAGCCCCTGCCCGGAGCGCGCCGCTTCCAGCACATCATCAGGACTGATGCCGGTCATCTTCATGCGGTCAGTCAGCAGATTACCATTCTCGACCAGGATCACCGGGCCGCCATCGATCACCTGCTCCACCACCGGAAAGCGACTTTTCAGTTTGCCCAGCACGATATCAATCGTGACCAGCGTGATAATAGTCAGCGCAGCGCCGGTAACAGAAAAATCGTCGCCCAGCAGCGCCTGCTGAGTTGCTTCACTGATAATCAATAGCAGAATCAGATCGAAAGAGGTCATCTGCAACAGAGTGCGGCTGCCGGCAATTTTGAACACGACCATCAGCACCAGGTAGATCGCTGCGGCACGTAATACCGTTTCCATAAAGCGCCTCTGTCAGGGATAAATCCATTGGGTAAAACGGGCCGGAGCATGGCCGTCACCATGAATAGTGACGTGAATGCGGCCCGCATTGCGCGGCTGCAGGCCAAGCCAGATCGCGTGATCCGGTCCGGTGTTGCGGGCCGAAAAGGTCAGCCGCAGATCGCTGCCAATCGTCACCGCCTCCAGCGGTTGAGGCTGCAGCGTCTGGATTTGCAGGTTATCCAGGGCACCACCGCCAATCGTAACGGTAAAGCGATCGGTTACCGGTGCGTTGTAGCGAATGCGCATATCCATATTGCTCTCAACCCGGCCAAACCGTTCATACTCCACCTGGATGGTCCCGTCCGGCGAGCGGGCGCTGCCGTTACTCAGCACGCCTTTGGAAAAGAGTCCGCACGCACCCAGAATCACCAGCGCAATCAGGACGTATTCACCGATACGCTGAATCAGCCATTCAAGGCGTATCCAGCGGAGGTTTTCCTGAATCGGTACTGCCTGACCGCTGCTATCCTCTTTTTTCACCGTGACCTCACACACTGTTGGCTCAGGAACAAAAACTGCACGCTGCGTTAAGCATAGCCAGACAGTATCAGTTCACTATCTGGCGGGTCGTGACCTTTTCAGCGGGACAATCTGGCACCGCATCCTGCCGTTTACAGCCAGCCGGAGCGACGCAGTTTGGCCCACAGCCCGCCGCAGGCCAGTAGGGTCAGCCCCACCGCCAGCGGATAGCCATACAGCGACTTCAGCTCCGGCATATGCTCGAAGTTCATGCCATACATACTGAAGACCACGGTCGGGATCACCAGGATCGCACCCCAGCCTGCCAGCTTTTTCACCACTTCATTCTGCTGCACCGTCACCAGCGCCAGATTGACCTGCATGGCGCTGGTCAGCATTTCGCGCATATCTTCCGCGTCGGTGACGACATGGCGGGCGTGATCCTGCACGTCCCGGATGTAGGCGCGCAGTGGACGCGGGATCAGATCTTCATGCAGATGGATCAGCTGATTGCAGATCTCCTCCACGGGCAGCGCCGCATTGCGCAGTTTCAGCAGATGACGCCGCACGGTGTAGACCGACTGCACCGACTTGCGATCAAATTCACTGGTGAAGAGATCGTTCTCCATCTGTCCGACCCGTTCATTCAGCGAGGTAGAAAGCTCAGCATAGCGATCAACAATAAAATCGAGCAGGCAGTAGAGCGGATAAGCGGGACCAAACTTCAGCAGCGCCGGGTTTTCAGCCGCCCGCTGCCGCACCGGGGTGTAGCTTTCAGAGGCGCCGTGACGGATGCTGATCAGGAAGTTTTTTCCGACAAAAAGATGCGTTTCGCCCAGTTCGCAGCTGTCATCCTTAGCGCACACCGTTTTCACCACGATAAACAGCGATTCGCCATAATGTTCAATTTTAGGTCGCTGATGGGCATTGAGTGCATCCTCAACCGCCAGTTCATGAAGGCCGAACTCCTCTTTAATCTTTGCCATAAACTCAGCGTCTGGCTGCCACAACCCGAGCCAGATAAACGCCTCCGGCTCTTTAATCACTTCACTGATATCATCGACTTCGACCTCTTCGCCCGCGCATCCCGGACGATACACCCTGCTGCTTACGATCATCTTCTGCTTTCCCGTTGTGACAATACATGCAGCTTAGCCAATCCCGCGCCTGTAACCGGATAAAAACCGTAAGGATTTGCTGCGACGCTGTTCGATCAGCGGCTTACCACTTCAGCCCTAATCCGGTGGAGAAAATGCCTTCGTTCAGGGTATCGGGTATGCCGCTGACCAGATTACGGTGATAGCCAACGTGCAGCGTTGACCACGAAGTCAGGCTGTAGCGCAGCCCGACTTCGGCATCCAGCATAAATACGCCGTCATCATCCAGCGAATGGCCAACATCGCCATTGCTGTAAAGCGTGACCGACTTGCCCAGCAGATAGCGCTGATAGTTCCAGCGCAGCGAGCCGCCAAAGTGCCGCTCTTCCCGGTCATCGCTGTAGCCATACTCAAAGGCACCACCCAGCACCGAGAGTGAAAACGCGCTCAGTTCTGTATCCCACAACTGATAACCCGGACCGGTGCCGATTAGCGCCTGACGTGACAGATTCTCCACCCAGTCGCGCTTGTAGGTGGCGCGGGTCTGCCAGAAGAACTGCTCTCTGACCAGATAGTCAAAGGCGTAGCGCAGGCTGTAGTTATCGGTATTGATGTTCTCGTTTTCCTGCTCGCGATTGTAGGTCGCACCGATATCGTGACGCCATTTTCCCTGGTTCAGTTTCGTGTTGAGCGCGAAGCTGTAGTCGTCAGTTTTGGTCGAGGCTTTTTTGACTTTCACGCCCGCATCGATGTTGCCGGTCCAGGCAAGCTGATCGCTGCGGACTTTGGCTTTCATAAACTCATCAATGCGTCGCAGCGAAACCTGCTGCTCCTGCTCGTTGCGTTCCACCCAGACATAGCCGGGATCGGATGAGGAGAGCCGCACCTGATAATGTTCGCCGGTCTTTTTGTTTTCGACATTCACCGGATTCTCGCTGGCAAGCGTACTGACCGCACTCCAGTCCAGCGTGACGGTACCGGCGTAGTGTGTCTCTATCCCCAGCTTGCCGTCGCTGAGATAACGAATCGTGCCGGTCAGCCGATCGCCATTATTCAGCCAGACGGTATCGGCAGTGGCCTGCTGTGCCCATCCGGCGCAGCAACTGATGACCAGCAGCGGGATAAACGAGGTGGCGCAACGCATAGCTTTCCCTGTAAAGGCGTCGTCTTGCACGGGCGACGCGTCACCGCAAATTCTGACCTGACAATTAAGCCGATTCTGCGACGATATGCAATGCGCCGCCTGGCTCAGGAGAGATCGTGCAGTGCTTTGCCGAGCGGTGGAGTAATAGCGAAGTCCGTAAAACTCATCGCCAGCCCTTCACGTTCAGGCGAGCAGCCCATCACTCCGACAAACCGCCGCGCCTGACCGGGCCACGGGCAGAGCCGTAACAGCGGCCAGCTCACGCCGTCGGTAGAGTACTGAATTCTTAAGGCCGCGTTTTCCAGCGTGGCGCGCAGCCAGAACTGGCGCGCATCGCCGGGAAACACACCGGTAGACCAGTCGGAAAACTCGCGCGTCACCACGCTGCCAATGGCGGGCTGGTCATCGTTAAACTCAATGCCCGCCTTAACCCAGTGCGTTTCGTTATCCTGAATAAACAGCCCGGCCTGATCGTAGAGCTGACTGAAATCCGCCCTTACCTGCACCTGAACGGTAAAGTCATTTTCCACCCAGAAGCCGAAAGCGTGGCCGCTGTGCCGTTCGAAGCCGTACCAGGTACGCTGCCAGAAATCGCTGTTCAGCGCGGTTTCGAACCTCAGCGTATCGCCATCCAGACTGTGTACCGGCGGCTGATTAATCCAGACGCCACCTTCAGTGGTAATGGAACTGACTGCTGTCATAGGCACTCCTTTGGGTAAGTTAAACCGCCCGCGTGCTGGCCGATCTGCGGCGTGGCGATTGACCTGATTATCATAGCGTTGATTGGTGAACGGGCGGCAGACGATTGCGGCAAATCTGATGGTGTCGATGTGGCAGGCAGTGAGGTCAGCAGACCCGTGGCTGCAGACACTCCGGCTCTGTTTGCGGTTTCGCTTATATGTTTTTATTCTCCTGCCGGAAATAAATAACAGCGACCAGGTCCAGCTCACTGAACTATTTCATTTTGTTAATCCCCTGGCGAAAACAGCATTTAACAACCAGGCTTGTTTTGTCTGAGGGCAACTGAACTCATTAAATATAAGGATTAAGCCACCATGGTAGATAAATCAGAGATTTTAGATCACGCGCAGGTTGTTGATGTGAATGGCGAACATGTCGGGATTGTCGACCACTTCGAAGGCGACGACAAAATTAAGCTGGCGAAAAGCGATCCTGAAGCGGGCGGCAAACACCACATTATTCCATTCAGCTGGGTGAAAGAGGTTGATGATAATAAAGTCATCCTTTCTAAAGCCAAAGCGGATGTTGAAAGTGAGTGGCAGTCTGCATAAAACATTAGCCGTGGCGCCCGCCACGGCTTATTTCATTTATTCTGTTAAATAACTCCTGCGTTCTTCCCTGCCCATTCTTCATTTATTACTGCTTTATATTTCACACCGTCTGAAACGTCTTCAGCAATATCTGTCAGATTTTTACTTTCCATGACGCGGTGCTCCCTGTTTTTATGCCCGGTGGCGGGTGGTCGTAAGTGGAAGGTTTGGAGCGGTCATCATGGCATTGCGCCGGGAGGGAAAAAACCACCAGAATGGCGCAGCACTTTGCCGGATCTCTGTCGGTATCCGGCGGGCATAAGAAACGGCGGGTGAAGTAAAACCTGAGCTCCTCACCCGCTGCGGGTTATTCCTGTTTTGCTGCGCGATCCCGCAGCACTTCCCCCACCACCGGAACCGCTGAAAAGGCATTTGGCCAGCCAGCATAGAACGCGGCCTGAGTGATAATCTCGCCCGCTTCTTCAGCCGTCAATCCGTTGTCCATCGCCCGGTTGAGATGGTAGCTAATTTGCGCACTTTGTCCCGAAGCAATCAGTGCGCTGACCGTCACCAGACTTCTGTCACGAGGTTGTAGCGCTGGCCGCTGCCACAGATTGAGAAACAGCGGATCGGTGGTGAATCTGACCAGCCCGGGCGAGATCGGCCCCACATTTTTCTCTACCGTTGCAGAACGCTGCTGTTCGGCTGCCTGATTTAGTGGCAGCAGTGCCGGAGAGGCTTCGGCCAGTTGATCGGCACCAATACCTCGCGCCTGAAACACATTTTTGGTCACCGCAATTGCGGACATCGCATTGGGCCAGCCGGAATAGAACGCCAGGTGAGTGATTATTTCGGAGACTTCAGCAGGCGTCACGCCACTGTCGAGCGCCACACCGGCGTAATGTTGTAACTCAGCAGGCTGGTTGCGGGCGATGAGAATGGCAAGCGTGACGATACTGCGGTCACGGATCGAAAGTGCATCGCGTTTCCAGAGATCGTCGGTTATCGCTTCACGTCCGAAACGAGCCAGTGCGGGAGAGACGGACTCAATGTCGGCAACCGAAAGGCTGGATGGATTGACGTTCAACATAGTTTCACCTCTTTTGGGTTCAGCAGCGGCCAGGTCGGCCAGCATCATGGAGATCGCGGCGGCGGCAATCACTTTTTTCATCCTCTGATCAGCTCCCTGGTAAAGGTCAGTTAACAAAAGAATTAAGAGCGCCGCGGTTTTTCAGCAGAGCAGGCACCACGGGGATCGCCTCTTTGCGGTCGGTCATCTCAGCTGTCAGCCGGATATAGTCGCGAAAATGGGGCGTTTCGCGGTGTTGCTGATAGGCGGCGTCACTGGCGTAGATTTCATAGAAGAACCAGCGATATCTGTTTTTTGCATCGGTCGCGGCATACATCGCCAGTACGCCCGGTTCCACCTTCAGTGATTCCGCCATTTCAGGCAGCACAATATCGCGGAATGCCTGCTGATCGGCCGGTTTCACGTCAACAATCACCAGGTTATTAATGGTTTCTTTATTCTGTACGAAGGGTCTATCACCCAGAAACTGCGGCTTCAGCACGGTGCTCTTTTTCTGGCCGATAAGATCAGGTGCGCGTGTAATAAAAGACCGGTACGGCTCAGAACTGAGATGTTGCTGGTATGCCTCTTCACTCGCATAAATTTCAATCATATAAGCCTGATGAGCATTTTCTTTATGTTTCAGTGAATACATCGCCAGCGTACCTGGTTGCTCTGCCAGCGAACGGGTAATATTATCTCTGGCAACTTCATCGTACTGTCCGTTTTTCCCGGCCTTAATTTCCATTTCATGCAGATTAATGACACGATTTGTGGGTTCTGTTAAAGCGGCTGCCGATGCCGGGCCGGCCATCAGCAGAGTCAGAGTCAGAGCGGTAATATTGTTCACGGTCTGCCTTAATTATCGGATGAGGTGATTTGCGATTCATTCGGTGTATTAACCGGCGCGATTTCTGTTTCATCTGGCTATTAAGCCGTTGTGAGTTCCGCATTGAGCTGAGCAATGAGTCGCGACGCGTGTTGCTTTGCTGCAGCAATTTGCTGCGTGATAATAGTTTCATTACGACTGGCATAGCTTATCCCGCAGGTATAAACCGGTTTCTGCATCTCCAGATTGCAGAGCCGGGCGGTGGTTTCAAACTGAATCAGATAATCCTCCAGCTGATGACCAAAGACGCCATCTGCCGCGTATAACGCCTGCGGTGCGCCAGTGGTGAAGGAGAGGATCAGTTTTTTACCGCCGAGTCTGGCCGTTGATCCGTGCGCAAACCCATGAACAAATACGTCATCCAGCCATAGCTTCATGAGCCCTGGCAGCGAATACCAGGAGAAGGGAAATTGCCAGACGATAATATCTGCCTTCAGCAGTGCATCCTGTTCGGCGCTGACATTGATGTTGTTGTCCGGATAAAGAGCATCCAAACGACGGATTTCAGCATCAGGCAGTGCAGAAGCGACTTCATTGAGAATGGTAGCATTACCGACCGAATGGCTCAGGTCGGGATGACCGGAAATAATTAATATATTTTTCATTTTCAGTTTTTAATCATTTATTTTTTAACAGATAACCAGGCGTTGTCGATGCCATCACGCGCTGGGTACTTTTTGCCGTCCGGCACCGTTTAATCAAATGCAATCGCTACGGCATCCGCCTTTCCTGCCGCCAGCGCTTCACTCGGCGTTTTTACTGCGCCGCCTCCCTGACACCTGTCGGATGACTGGTGACAACACACGGTAGCGGTTTGCGACTGATCATTGGGTGGCGCCCTCTTGCTGAGGCTTATACTCTGCAGCGAACAGGCTTTCCCAGTTGGTGAATGCACCTAACGGGATGCAGTCAAAACTCAGCAGACCGGCTTTTGCCAGCGGAAAGTCAGCCAGCAGGCTTTGGGCCTGTTCCACCGAGTCGCATTCAAGGAAGATCGCAACGCCGGGTCGATCCTGTCGGTAGTAAATATCGCGTAGCGCACCGGATTTATACAGACTCCAGGCATGGAAAGCTTCGGCAGCCAGATGAGGGTGATACTTTTCCAGCGTGGCATCGGGGGCGGGTTTATCCAGACACAAAATTCGCATATCAATCTCCTGAGATTCACGGCCAGGGGGAACTGATAAGGAGTATATGCTCGCGATTTAGTGAAGATTAGGCCACTATTGACTCAAAGATATTTAGCCTGCGGCTAATAATAAGCAGCCCGATTGTGTCAGGATTATCCCGTGAACAACGCCATCTATAATCAGATACGCATCTTCCAGAGCATTGCCCGCGAAGGAAATATTTCATCGGCTGCGCGCAAACTGGAGATTACTCCCCCCTCTGTCAGTAAGGCGCTGAAGCTGCTTGAAGCGCACATCGGTCATCCGCTATTTGTGCGAACCACGCGCCGGATTGAGCTGACCGATGCCGGACAGCAGCTGCTGGAACAAACCTCAGCAGCGGTAGCCTCGCTGGAAAAATCGCTGGAAAGCATCCGTGACCAGAATCAGGAACCGTCGGGACTGGTCAGAATCACCCTTTCGCGCTTTGCTTATCTGCTGGTGCTGAAACCTGCGATGGCCGCTTTCTGCCAGCAATATCCCGGTATTCAGCTGGAAATTTCGGTATACGATGGTACCGTGAACATCATTGATGAACGTTTTGATCTGGGGATCCGGTTTGGCGACATTCTGGAAGGTGGCGTGGTGGCGCGACCGCTGATGAAGCCGTTTCGCGAAGGTTTGTATGCCTCTTCTGCCTATCTGGCAGCGTTCGGCATTCCAGCGTCTCCGTCTGACCTGCATCAGCACCGGCTTATCGGTTACCGGTTTATCACCAATAATCGTATTCTGCCGCTGATTCTGGATCATCATGGCGAACAGCTGACCGTTGAGATGCCGGGTCAGTTGATGAGTAATGATATTGAGGTGATGGCTGATGGCATTCGCAACGGGCTGGGTATCGGGCGACTGTTTGAACCGGTTCATAATTTACAGCCGGATAAAGAGGCATTTATTCCGGTGATGGAGCGTTACTGGAAAACTTATCCGCCGGTTTATCTCTATTATCCTAAAAGCGCGGGTAAAACGAAAAGAGTAAAAACGTTAATCGACTTTCTGCTTAAGCACACTGCCGAGTGCCCTAATGAGGGCGGGTTTTACTCTCCTTCAAGTCAATGAATGGGGACCGACAAGAGAGCTGATCGACACAAGCCAGGCTTTAGCCGAAAAAGCGGAACGACCAATGATGGTGCTGATTTCTGCGCAGCGATAAGCCTGTATCCCACTTTAATTGAGTAATGTTGAAGGTCAGCCTGTTAACTAAAAATGGAGCGAGTTGACGATACCCATGGCTTTCAAATCATCAATGATAATGACTCCCGTTCATACCACCTCTCGTGCATAGCAGCTTCTTACTGAATAACATTTTGCAAAATGATTATCACAAAAGTTCTTCGTGAGTCTTTCCTGGATATCCCGGCAGTGAGGATCCGCTGCATTTTACTGGCGGTGATAAAAATCGGGTGATTGATGTATGTTAAGTTAGTCCGTTTTTCGGGGATGAGGAATAGATATGTTTTTGCAAATACAGGATATCATTGATCTGCAGACTCTCATTGAATCAGAGCAGGTCGAGTTTAAGTTGGCTGGTGGCAAAGACGGCAAAGGTGAGTTACCAAAAGATTTCTGGCCGACTTATTCTGCAATGGCAAATGGAAGAGGTGGCTGGGTCATCCTGGGCGTCAAGGAACAGGATGGTGAGTTCACGCCCGTCGGTGTAGTTGATTCCCAAAAGATTAAAACTGATTTATTCAATCAACTGAACGATCGCGATCGGGTCAGTGCCAATGTAATTCGATCCGAAAAAGATGTGCAGCTGGTGAGCTTACAGGGTAAGGAGGTATTAGCTATACACATCTCTCCCGCCATGCGAAAACAAAAGCCCGTTCACTTAAAAAAATCCCCTTTTGGTAACACCTACCAGCGGCTTCATGAAGGGGATCGCGTCTGTGATGATATGACGGTTAAGCGTATGCTTGCCGAGCAAATCCACGACAGTCGCGACAATGAAGTCCTCTCTGAGCATTATGGTTTCGACGAAGACATCGATCTTGATAGCCTGAAAGTTTACCGCAACTTACTTTCTTTAAATAATCCCCAGCATCCCTATCTAGCCTGTGAACCTTTTGAGTTACTCAAGATGGTTGGTGGGTGGAGAAAAGACCGTGAAACGGGAAAGCAGGGCATAACACTTGCAGGAATTCTGATGTTTGGTAAGTGGGAGGCCATTACGGCTGCTTTACCTAACTATATGGTGGATTATCAGGAGCGTCCAGAGGCAAAAACGGAACTGCGCTGGGTTGACAGGATAACTCCTGACGGCACCTGGTCAGGCAACCTCTTTGATTTTTACCGCAAAGTTTATCAGAGGCTGGTTTCCGATCTCAAAGTCCCTTTTACCCTTGAGGAAGGGCAGCGTAAAACCGATACGCCAGTCCACATCGCGTTGCGCGAAGCGTTGGTTAATACGCTGGTGCACGCTGATTACTCGGATCGGGTTTCCATTCTCATTGTTAAACGACCCGATATGTTCGGTTTTCGGAACCCAGGGCTTATGCGCCTGCCTTTAGAAGATGTGGTAGCAGGCGGTACAAGCGACTGTCGTAATCGCCTTCTGCACCAGATGTTTCTGCTTATTGGGCTGGGCGAGAAAGCCGGTTCAGGAATGCCTAAAATATTCAGTGGCTGGACGTCGGCTAACTGGAGAACACCAAAGTTATGGGAAAAACCAATACCAGCGCAGACGCTGCTCGAGCTATCAACTGCAAGTCTTATTCCTCAGCACATCCTTGACGCGTTACACCAGCAATTTGGTGAGCGGTTCAACGTGCTTGACGACTTTGAACAGGTCATTATTGCAACAGCAGCCATTGAAGGCTGGGTAAATCATGAACGTGCATGTCAGCTAACCACTAAGCATCCACGGGAAGTTACTCTGACACTCCCCCGGCTGGAAAGTAAAGGTTTCCTCGCGTCAGCTGGGGAGCAGAAGAGCAAACATTACACGTTGCCAGGCGTATCAGTGATGACACCAGAGGAAGTCTTCTCACAGGGCGTGGTTAATGTGTTAAGCAGCTCCACACATTATGGTGAGAGCTCCACACATAGCGTACAGGACTCCACACATATCGATGATGGCCTGACACAGCGTGATATTGCGCCAGATGACTCAGCAATGAACGAGTCTGGTCTGGAAGATGGTCATCAATACGTTATAAGGGATGAACATGGACGCATATTAAACCGCTTTATTGACTTACCTTACATAGACTCTGTAGATAATCTGACACAAGCGTTCCGTAATAATTTGTATGCGCAAGCGGCAGTCCCGCGTAAAAAGCTGCGACTAAAGAACAAGGATCAGATGAATACGGTGATCCTGACAGTATGCCAGGGACATTTTATTTCAGTATCTGCGCTAGGAGAAATCCTGAACCGTAACCCTAATGCGCTGCGCCAGCAATATCTTAAGCAGCTGGTGGATCATGGGCAACTTAAGCTGGCATTTCCTCAATATAAAAATCATTCAAAGCAAGGATACAGTTCTGTATAAGGGGGCATTGCCTCAGCAAGTGCTATGCATCAGTTTCTGTTTAATTTGTGATAGAAAGGATGAAGCAGAGGGCTATTTTATCACTCGCTTTTCCCTTGATCCGCTGCAAAATGATTAATTGTGGAGCTAATTATAATTTTTTTAAGGGATTACAGATTTCAGAAGAAGCTTCAGAAGGGAGAATTTGGTACGCCCTACAGGATTCGAACCTGTGACCTACGGCTTAGAAGGCCGGTGCTCTATCCAACTGAGCTAAGGGCGCATGGAGATGGCACGGATTATACGTCGGGAAGCGGGTACGTCAA
>Ga0308164_10002245_pt1 | contig 19784 bp, 16 predicted proteins | sample PhyTR2_FD_201031 | JGI IMG/M metagenome (GOLD analysis project Ga0308164, IMG submission 201031) | Phyllosphere microbial communities from UC Gill Tract Community Farm, Albany, California, United States - DLSLT.R2 | ecosystem: Host-associated > Plants > Phyllosphere > Unclassified | place: USA... | reverse complement strand
ACGCGCGATGCCTGGTGCGCCCTGTTCGAGGGCACCGATGCCTGCGTCGCCCCGGTGCTGGACTGGGACGAGGCGCCGGCGCATCCGCACAACGTGGCGCGCGGCACCTTCACCGAGGTGGATGGCGTGGTGCAGCCGGCGCCGGCGCCGCGCTTCAGCCGCAGCGTGCCCGATCCGCTGACGGCGCGCGCGACCGGCGCGGCCGACGCGGCGGCCGTGCTGCGGCGCTGGGGCCTGGAAGAGGGCGCCATCGGCCCGCTGGGCGCGGCGGCGGGCCGGCCGGCCGCGACGGACCCGGCGCGCTGACGGCCGGGCGCGGGGGCCGTCCTCAGTCGACCATGCGGCTGGTCACGCCGGCGAGCACGTCCTGGTCGTGCTTGGAGGGCAGCTCCATCAGGCGGCGGCGGTTCAGGCTCCACAGGCGCATGTCCTCGTCGGTGTGGAACACCTGGCGCGGCGGCATCTTCGGCCAGCTCTCCACGCGCAGCCACATGCGCAGCAGGTGCCGGCGCTCGGCCAGCTCCTTGGCGTCCTCGTAGTCGGTGCGGCCGTGGACCATGATGCGGTTGTTCAGGAACTGGATGTCGCCATCGCGGAAGCCCATGTCGAGATAGTGCTCCGGCATCGCCGCCGCCTTGCGCACCTGGTAGAGCGCCTGCGACTCCTGCTCGGTGTAGGGGCGCTGGCCGCTCTTCTCGGCCAGTCGCGCATAACCGGTGGGCAGGTAGCAGACCACCTCGCCATCCTGCTCGGCGAAGAACGGCACCTTGTGCTCGCTGTAGGTGCGCGTGGCGTGGCGGCCGTCCTCGTCGGTGCGCTTGAGGTCCAGGCCCTCGCGCAGCACGTCGAGCAGCTCGGGGTGCTGGCTCGCCATGTAGTTGTGCACCGTCAGCGCGCTGGTGATGCGGCTCTCGCCGCCCGACAGCGCCGTGCGCAGGCACATCAGGCCGATGATGTCGCAGGAGTCGGTGTGCATCAGCTGGCCGCCGCCCTTGCGGTAGCCGCGCGACAGGGGCTCGTAGTCGCTGACGTTGACCACGTGGCCGATCAGGTCGCCGAGGTAGGACTGCGTCATGGTCGTGCCGACATACGCGCCGAGGCCGAAGTACACGCGCGCCATGTCGTCGTCGCTGTAGCGCTCGCGCGGCAGGCCGCGCAGCATCAGGAAGCCGCAGCCGTCGCGCAGGCGCGCGGGCAGCGACTCCATCAGGCGGCCGACGGCGTCGAGCGGGAAGTTCCGGCGCGTGATCTCCGGGAAGTCCAGGTCGCCCAGCGACTTCAGGTGCGCGAGCGCGGCGTCGATCTCGGCGATCTCGGCGGCGCTCAGCTCGTGCAGGCCTTCGCGCTTCCAGTCGATCTCGGGGCCCTTCCAGGCACCCGGCGCGACGATCTCCCGTCCCAGTTGTTGCTGCGGTTTGCTCATTCGATGCTCCTTGTGGTTCATTCGGAAGCCGTGGCGGCGGCGGCGGCGGCGGCGGCGGCGGACGTGGGCGTGGGCGTGGGCGCCTCCTCGACGATCACGCCGCGCCGCACCAGGTCGGCGAAGGCGGCGTCGTCGAGCAGCGTCGACAGGATCGCGTGGTTGTGCTGGCCGCAGCGCGGGGCGCTCTGGTAGAGGTTGCCCGGCGTGGCCGACAGGCGCGGCAGCACGTTGTGCATCGGCAGGCTGCCCAGCTCGTCGTCGGGCACCTCGACGATGGCCTCGCGCTCCACCACATAGGCATCGTCGAGCAGCTGGCTGGCGTCGTTGATCGGCCCGATGGTGATGCCCTCGCGGTCGAAGAACTCGAGGTTCTCGGCCAGCGAACGCGCGGCGACGAAGCCGCCGACGATGCGATCGACCTCCTCGATGTTCTGCAGTCGCGCGCCATTGGTGGAGAAGCGCGGGTCGTCCATCATCGCGGGGTGGCCGATGGCCGTGAACAGGCGCGCCGCCATCGCCGGCGATGCCGTCGACAGGCAGACCCAGTGCCGGTCGGCGGTGAGGTAGGCATTGCGCGGCGCCGTGGTGTTGGAGCGGCTGCCGGTGCGCGGCTTGAGCTTGCCCGTGAAGCGGAAGTTGGCCACCTGCGGCCCGAGGATCGACAGCATCGGCTCGAACAGCGAGAGGTCGATGACCTGGCCGCGGCCGTCGCCGGTGCGCACGCTCCACAGCGCCATCATGGTGGCGCTGGCGCCATACAGGCCGGCCGTCATGTCGCCCAGGAAGATCGGCGGCAGCACCGGGGCGCGGTCGTCGAAGCCGTTGATGGCGGCGAAGCCGCTGTAGCCCTCCACCAGCGTGCCGAAGCCCGGCTTGTGGCGATACGGTCCGGTCTGGCCCCAGCCCGACAGCCGCACGATCACGAGCCTCGGATTGGCCGCCAGCAGGGGCTCCGGGCCCAGGCCCATGGCCTCCAGCACGCCGGGCTTGAAGCTCTCGACCAGCACGTCGGCATCGGCGGCCAGCCGCCGCACCAGGTCCCGCGCCTGCGGCGTGCGCAGGTCGAGGCAGACGCTGCGCTTGTTGCGGCAGTAGGTCTTCCACCAGATGTCCAGGCCGTCGGTCTTGAAGTTGCGCAGGGAATCGCCCGCCGGCGGCTCGATCTTGACGACGTCGGCGCCGAAGTCGGCCAGCTGCAACGTCAGCATGTTGCCGGCCACCAGGCGGCTCAGGTCGATCACCCGCAGGCCCTGCAGGGGACCGCTGGGGCTGGGCGCGAAATCGACGGGGTGCAGGGCGCTCATCAATGTCTCGATCCGGTTCTTATTAAAACAGACATCATGTCTATTTTGCGATTCTATGCCGTGGTCGCCGCATGTCAATGACTTACCATCGCCCCCGATCACCATGAAACAAACTGCCAAAGAAGATCCCGGCGTCGCTTCCGTCAACCGGGCGCTGTCGATGCTGCTCGCCTTCCGCGACAGCGTCGACGGCATGAGCCTGGCCGAGCTCTGCGAGGCCACCGGCCTCTATCACAGCACCGCGTTGCGGCTGTGCGAGTCGCTCGAGCACTTCCGCTTCGTCAAGCGCATGGCCGATGGGCGCTATCGCCTGGGGCCCATGCCGTTCCAGCTGGGCACGGTCTACCAGAACTCGTTCCGCCTGGGCGACTACGCGCTGCCCATCCTGCGCGAGCTCGTGGGCGCGACGCGCGAGGTCGCCGCCATCTATGTGCGCGAGGGCGACGAGCGCATCTGCGTGCATCGGCTGGAGCACCCGCGCAGCGTGCGCATGCATGTGCGCGAGGGCGATGCCTTCGCGCTGGCCACGGGCGCGGCGGGACGGGTGCTGCTGGCGTTCTCGGATGCGCCGGGCGAGGCGTTCGATGCCGTGCGCGCGGCGCACTACGCGGTCTCGCAGGGCGAGCGCGACGCCGAGAGCGCCGCCATCGCCTGCCCGGTGTTCGGCATCGACCAGAAGCTGGTGTGCGCGATCTCGCTGGGCCTGCCACGCTTCCGCTTCGATGCCGAGGCCTTCGCCGCCAGCCTGCCGCACGTGATGGCGGCGGGCGCCCGGCTGACCTCCGACCTCGGCGGCGACCCGGCCCCGTTCGCGCCGCCGTTCGCCCGCCTCAAGGGTCTGCAACTGCCACGCGCGGCGCGTCGGCGCGACTAGGGGCGTCGCGACCGGAGGCGTCGCGGGCCGGCCATGCTCAGGCCGGCACGCCGAAGGCCTCGTGCCGCGCCAGCACCCGCTTCGCGCGCTCCACCAGCGGCGCGTCGACCATCTTCCCATCGAGCTGGAAGGCGCCCCGGCCGGCCGCCAGCTGCCGCGCGCCCTCGTCGACCAGGCGGCGCGCGCGCGCCGCCTCGTCCGGCGAGACGCCATAGGCGCGGTTGACGATCGGCACCTGGCGCGGATGGATGCAGGTGGCGGCATCGAAGCCGAAGTTGCGCGAGCGCCGCACCATGTCGCCGAAGGCCTGTTCGTCGGTGAAATCGACCACCGTGCCCAGGTAGCCGATCGGCATCACGCCGGCGGCGCGGGCGGCGATGACCATCATCTGCTTGGGCAGCAGCAGGGTGTCCTCGCCGACCGTGAAGCCGCACTCCAGTGCGAAGTCCTCGGCGCCCAGGCTCATGCCGACGATGCGCGGCGAGGCGCCGGCGATCTCGCGCATGGCCTCGAAGGCCTGCGGCGTCTCGATCATCACCACCAGTCGCGTGTGACCCGATGGCAGGCCCCGACGCGCCTCGCATTCGTCCACCACCTCGGCCAGCAGCCGCACGTGGTCGGGCGAGGCGACCTTGGTCAGCGACAGCGCCCGCACGTCCGGGCCGACGGCGGCCTCGATGTCGCGCACCGCCATCGCCAGCGGGCGGTTGATGCGCACCAGCACCTGGGCGCCGGCCGCGGCGAGCCGGCGCGCGGTGTCGCGCACCAGGGCGCGCGCGTCGTCCTTGGCCTCCGGCGCGATGCTGTCCTCGAGGTCGAGCTGGATCGCGTCGGCGCCGGCGCGCGGCGCCTTCTCGACGAAGCGCGCCACGTTGACCGGCACGTACAGGATCGAGCGCCAGCCGGGCAGGGCGGCGTGGGGGGCGGGGGTCGCGTTCGGGATCATTCGGACTTGATGCCGCGCTCGGCCGCCAGCTTGCGCCACTTGGCGGTCTCGGTGGCGACATAGGTCGCGAACTGGGGAACGTCCAGCGTGCCGGGTTCGGTCGATTCGCGCTCGAACAGCTCGCGCATCTCGGCGCCATCGGCGATGCGGCGGATCTCGGCGTTGAGCCGTTCGACCAGCGGACGCGGGGTCTTCGGCGGCGCATAGACCCCCCACCAGGATTCGACCTCGAAGCCGGGCACCACCTCCGCGATGGCCGGCAGCTCGGGCATGAAGCGCGAGCGCTTCTGCGAGGTGACGGCGATCGGCCGCACCTGGCCGGCCTTGAGCGGGCCGGTCACCGAGGCCGCCGTGGTGATCATCATCTGCAGGTTGCCGCCCATCATGTCGGTGACCGCGTTGGAGATGCCCTTGTAGGGCACGTGCGTGGCGTTGGCGCGCGCCATCGAGTTCAGCAGCTCGGTCGCCATCTGGCCGATCGAGCCGACGCCGGCCGAGCCGTAGTTCATGTTCTTGTTGGTGCGCATGGCCTGCACGACCTGCTCGCTGGTGGTGTAGGGCGTCTCCTTGCCCGCGATCAGCAGCATCGGCCCGCGATTGAGCAGCGCCACCGGCGCGAAGGACTTGACCGGGTCGTAGGCCGGCTTCTCCTGGATCGCGGCATTGGTGACGAAGCTCACCGAGGTCAGCAGCAGCGTGCCGCCATCGGGCTCGGCCTGCGCCACCGCGATGGCGCCGATGGCCCCGCCGGCGCCGGGCCGGTTGTCCACCACGACCGGGGTGTTGAGGGAAACCGAGAGCTTCTGCCCCAGCGCGCGGGCGAACAGGTCGTTGCTGCCACCGGGCGAGAACGGAACCACGATCTTGATGATCTTGGGGATGCGCACCTCCTGGGCCAGCGCGGAGGCGCCGATGCCGAGCGTGGCGGCCGCCAGCAAGGCGATCCGAATGACGAGCTTCAAGGTTGTCTCCTCAAAATAGACATGATGTCTAAAAGTTTGAGGAAGTATATCGACGGGGTCCGTGGCTGTCCAACGCGATGGGCCGGGCCAGGTCGCGCCGGGGCGACGACCCGGCCATGGGCATGGGCGACGGCGGGCTCGTCCGTGCGCTTGATTTCCATCCGTTTGGCAGAATCCACGCATGCGTTCCACCCGTATGTACCGACGGGCTTCGACCGCAACTGGAGTCCCCCCGCTCGATCGATGCCCGAGTCGAAGCAGCGATCGCCATAGAACCTTCCATCCAGTCACATGCTTTATCGCCTGATCTATGCCAGCCGCTCGTGCGTCCCCACCGACGACGATCTATCGGAAATCCTGGAATGGTCCCGCGCCCACAATCCGGAGATGGGTGTCACGGGTGTCCTGTGCCTGCTCGATGGCACCTACATCGAGCATCTCGAAGGTGAGGAGTCGACGGTCAAGTCGCTGTTCGAACACATACGGCACGACCACCGGCATCGCGACGTGACCATCCTGGACGAGCGCGCCATCGCTCGCCGGGCGTATCCGGACTGGTCGTTGGCGCTGCGGATCTGGGACGAGCGGACGAAGGCGATCTTCCGCAGCTTCTCGCCGGGACAGAATCTGGATCTGTACAAGAGCGATCCGAGCACGGCGGCGCCCCTGGTCAAGGCGTTGACGCGGGCGGAGAACTGGATCTTCCAACCCTGACGATCGTTCCGCGGACGCGGGATCGGAGTTGCCGATGCCGGACGGCGGCATCCGTCACCACCCGCGTGGCGCGGGCGGGGTGGAGGGGTCGCGCCATCGATGCGCGCGACCCGTAGACCTCAGCGCTTGGCCCAGATCGCGCCGACGACGAAGAACACGCCGGCGACGATCGCCACGGTGCCGATCGGGTTCTTGACGGCCGATTCGCGCAGCTGTTCGACGATCTCGCCATAGCCATATTGCGCATCGCCGGCGGCGCGGCGGGCCTTGCCCTTGATCTGGCTGCCGGTGTCGCCGGTGGCGGCGCCGAATGCTTCCTGCACGCGGCCGGCGATGTTCTGGATCGTGCCTTCGGTCTTGTTGAACATGTCTGGTTTCCTTGAGTTGGGTTGAGGAGCGGGGAGGAGCGGGCCGCCGGGTCGCGTAACGCGGATCGGACACCGGTGCGCCATCTCGGCGAACGCAGTCATCCTAGCCCGCGCGAGGCGGCCGGCGACGGGCGGACCGGCACGCCCGCGCGTAGTGCTTCGGCACCATTTCCTGTAGTTCGATTCAGGCTCCGGAGCCGCGCGATCGGCGTCGCGCCAGCAGCCCGGCGGGGTCGCGGGCGCACAGACCGGCCACCGCGACGACCGCCGCCAGCCCCAGCGCCTGGGTCGACAGCGACACGCCCCGGTCGATCAGCAGGCCCGTCAATGCCGGCGCCAGGCCGCTGGCGAGCACGTTGCCGCCCTCGGTCAGGGCCCGGATCCGGCCCAGGCGATGGGTGCCGTAGAGCTCGGCCCAGAGCGCGGTGCCCAGCACGCCGGAGGCCGCGGCGCCGAGGCCGAACAGCAGCATGTAGAGCGGCACCGCGACATCCGACCCCACCAGCGCGATCACGCCCATGGCCAGGCCCAGCGGCATCGCCAGCCAGGGCAGCAGGCCGGCGGCGGAGCGCCGGTCGAGCAGCGGGCCGACCAGCACGAGCGAGCCGGCGCGTGCCACCGCGTAGGCCACGAACCAGCTGGCGATCCAGCCCAGCGCCCAGCCCTTCTCCTGCGCCAGACGGGTCTGGTGGAAGAACATCGCCGTGGTGATGAAGGGCGAGCACAGCAGGATCGGCAGGCGGCGCAGGAAGGCGGGATCGCGCCACAGGGCGCTCTCGGCCGGGCCCGACGGTGGCTGGCCGGCGGCCATCGCGCGGGCCGGCCCGAAGCCCGGGCGCGCCAGCGTCAGCGCCAGGGCCAGGCCCAGCAGCACGGCGCCGGCGCACAGCAGCCAGACCGGTCGCCAGTCCAGCGCGCCGATGCCCCGGACCGCCGCGATCGGGAACAACGCCTCGCCCAGGGCCAGACCCAGCGCCGCCAGGCCGATGGCCTTGCCGCGATCGGCCGGCAGGGCGCGCGCGATGGTGGTCATGGCGGTGTGCGCCATCAGGCCCTGGCCGGCCAGGCGCAGCAGATACAGGCTGAGCACCAGCACCGGCAGGTTGGGACTCCACGCCAGCAGCAGGCAGGCGCCCGCCAGCACCAGCCCGACCGCCATCGTGAAGCGCCGCACGCTCACCGTGTCGACCAGCCGGCCGACCCAGGCCATGGTGGCGGCGCTGGCGATCGTCGCGGCGGCATAGGCGGTGCCGAAGTCGCCATCGGAGAGCTGGAAGTCCTGCCGGATGCGGGCGCCGGACAGGGCGATGAAGAAGGTCTGCCCGGCGCTCGACAGCGCCATCAGCACACCGCCGAAGCACAGGATGCGCCAGTGCCGGGCGACCAGGCTGCGGTAGCCGGTGGGGAGCGGCGCCGTCATCGCAGGATCAGCACCGGCGCCGGACTGGTGCGCAGCAGCGTGGTGGTGACGCTGCCCAGGATCAATTCGCGGATGCGCGAGTGCCCATAGGCGCCCATCACCAGCAGGTCGATCGCATGCGCCTCGACCTGCGCGCGCAGCACCTCCTCGGGCGCGCCGTCGACCATGGCGAGCGTGCACGCGAAGCCGGCGTCCTCCAGCATCCGGTGGGCCCAGTCGGCCTGCTCGAGGTTCGCCGCCGTGCGCGGGCCGACCACGGCGAGGCGGGCATCGAGGCCGCGCAGCAGCGGGCTGGCCGCCACCGCCCGCACCATGCGCCGGCCGGTGTCGCTGCCGTCGAACGCCACCAGGAAATTCCGGGGCGGCGCGAACGGCCGGCTCGCCGCCAGCACCGGCGCGCGCAATGCCCGCACCACGCTCTCGACCTCGTGGTCGAGGTGGATGCGTGGCAGCGCGCGTTCGCGCCGGTGCGGGCCCAGGACCGCCAGGCGGGTGACGGGTTCGAGCTCCTGCAGGGCCTCGACCAGCGGGCCGTGGCGCTGCCGCGTCCCGGCCCCGTCGATGCCGGCGGCGGCGGCGCGCGCGCGGGCCTGCCCCAGCAGCCGGCGGCCGAGCTCCAGTGCGACGCGGCTGCGCTGCTCGTCGAGCGAGGCGAGCTCATGCATCAAGGCCGGCTGGGCCTCCAGGCCCAGGGAGCCGCTGAGGTCGTCCGAGCGGGCGCGTTCCGGATGGTGATCCACCACGTGCAGGAATTCGAGCGGCGCGCCCAGGCGGCCGGCCGCCCAGACGGCCCAGTCGCAGACGGCGGCGGTGGCGCTGGAGCCATCGACGCAGGCGAGGACGTGGCGCATGTCGGGTTCGTCCATGTCAGTGGCCTCCGATCGCGTGTTCGTCGGCTCCGGGCTTGTCGTGCCGGCCGAAGCGGTCGACCAGCGTGGTGCTGGCCTCGTTGAGGCCGATCACCTCCACCGCCACGCCCTCGCGCCGGAACTTCAGCACCACGGCATCGAGCGCGCCGACGGCGGTGATGTCCCAGAAGTGCGCCCGGCTCACATCGATGCGCACGCGCTCGACCGCCTCCTTGAAGTCGAATGCCATCGTGAAGGACTGCGACGAGGCGAAGAAGACCTGGCCGGTGACGTCGTAGCAGCGCGTGCGGCCGTCGTCCTGCGTCGTCGAGCGCACGGCCATGAAGCGGCCGACCTTGTGGGCGAAGAAGATGCCGCTGAGCAGCACGCCGACGAACACGCCCTTGGCCAGGTCGTGCGTGGAGACCACCACCGCCACCGTCGCCAGCATCACCAGGCTGGAGCTGGGCGGATGTCGCGTCAGGTTGCGCAGCGAACCCCAGCTGAAGGTGCCGATCGACACCATGATCATCACCGCCACCAGCGCCGCCATGGGGATCTGCTTCACCCAGGGACCGAGCACCAGCACCATGAACAGCAGGAAGACGCCAGCGGCCAGGCACGACAGGCGACCGCGCCCGCCGGACTTCACGTTGATGACCGACTGGCCGATCATGGCGCAGCCGGCCATGCCGCCGATCAGCCCGGCGGCGATGTTGGCCACGCCCTGGCCGGCGCACTCGCGGCTCTTGTCGCTGGCGGTGTCGGTCAGCTCGTCGACGATCGAGGCGGTCATCATCGACTCCAGCAGGCCGACGACGGCCAGCGTGGCGGCATACGGGAAGATGATGCGCAGGGTCTCCCATGTCAGCGGCACGTCCGGCAGCATGAACACCGGCAGGCTGTCGGGCAGGCGGCCCATGTCGCCGACGGTGCGGATGTCGAGCCCGAGCGCCATGCTCAGCGCCGTCAGCACCACGATGCACACCAGCGGCGAGGGCACGGCGCGGGTCAGGTAGGGGAAGAGATAGATGATGGCCAGGCCGGCCGCCACCATCGCGTAGACGGTCCAGCCGACATCGGTGAGCTCCGGCAGTTGCGCCAGGAAGATCAGGATCGCCAGCGCGTTGACGAAGCCGGTGACCACCGAGCGCGAGACGAAGCGCATCAGCTCGCCCAGGCGCAACGCGCCGGCGACGATCTGCAGCACGCCGGTCAGCAGGGTGGCGGCCAGCAGGTACTGCAGGCCGTGGTCCTTCACCAGCGTGACCATGACCAGGGCCATGGCGCCGGTGGCGGCGGAGATCATGCCGGGCCGCCCGCCGGTGAAGGCGATGACGACGGCGATGCAGAAGGAGGCATAGAGGCCGACCTGGGGGTCGAGGCCCGCGATGATGGAGAAGGCGATGGCCTCGGGGATCAGGGCCAGGGCGACCACGATGCCGGCGAGCAGGTCGCCGCGCACGTTGGACAGCCACTCGCGGCGGAAGGAGGAAATGGACATGGAAGGAATCAAGGGAAATCGATGAATGCGGGCAGCGCCACGGCCGGGCCGCGACGATGCCGATGGCGCGCGCCGACCACGGCCGTGGGCCGCGCCGGACGCGCGTGTCCCCGGGGCCGATGGAACGGCGGCGGGCGGCGCAGGAGATGGAGCCCCGGACGCGGGGCGGCGGCACGGGCGCTACGGCGGCGCCACGGCGCGGAAGTGGCCGCGCGGCAGCTCGCGCACCCGGAAATCGACCGGGTGCGCGCGCGACAGGCGGGGGCAGTGGCGCATGGTGGCGGGCCTAGTGCGAACGCGCGTCGGCGGCGCCGGCGCTCGGTGCGTGGGAGGGGCGCGATGTCACCGGCACGCGCGCATCGGCGGCGGCGCTGTCGAGCGCGGTGCCGGTGGCGGCGGTCCTGACCCCGGCGGCCGGCGCGGGCGGCTGCGCTTCCAGGGCGCGCGCGACCATGTGCTCGGCCAGCGTCTCGTAGAGCGGCCGGCTGATCATGCGCGAGACCAGGCTGGCGAGCATGGCGCTGGCCATCAGGCTGAGCACCATCGAGTGGCCGTCGACCATCTCCATCACGATGATGAAGGCCGTCAATGGCGCCTGCGTCACCGCCGCCAGGAAGCCGGCCATGCCCATGGCGATCAGCGCCGGGCCGAGCGTGGGATTGGCCAGCTGCGCGATGCCGTCGCCGATGCCCGCGCCGATCGACAGCGAGGGCGCGAAGATGCCGCCCGGCACGCCGCACCAGGCGGTCAGCCAGGTGGCGATGAACTTCAGCAGCGTGTAGAGCGGCGTGAGTTCGTCGTGGCCGGCGAGCATCTGCTTGACCGACTCGGAACCGGCGCCGAAGGTGATGCCGCCGGTGACCACGCCGATCAGCGCCACCACCAGCCCGCCGACCGCCGCGAAGCGCACCGGCCAGCGCGCGCGCCAGTGATTGAGCCGCTGCGGCGAGCCGGTCAGCGAGGCGATCATCAGCCGCGCGAACAGGCCGCCGGCGATGCCGCTGGCCAGCGCCACGCCCAGGCCCGGGCCCAGCAGGGCCCAGCCGAGTGGCGGCACCCTGATGATGCCGAAGTAGCTCAGGTTGCCGAACACCGAGACCGCGACCAGGCCGGCCAGCACGATGGCGGTGATGATGACGCCGCTGGCGCGCGCCTCCAGCCGGCCCGAGAGTTCCTCGATGGCGAAGACGACGCCGGCCAGCGGGGCGTTGAAGGCGGCCGCGATGCCGGCGGCGCCGCCGGCGATCAGCAGCGCGCGGGCATCGATGGTGCTGCGCGGCGACAGCCAGCGCCGCGCGTGCTGCATGACGCCGGCGGCCACCTGCACCGACGGGCCCTCGCGACCGATCGACAGGCCGGCGGCGAAGCCCGCCACGCCCAGCGCGATCTTCGCCACGGTCAGCCGCAGCGATGCGAACAGGCCGCGCTGGCCGGCGCCCAGCGTCGGATCGAGCGCGGCCTTGACCTGCGGGATGCCCGAGCCGGCCGCGCCCGGGAACCAGCGGCGCGTGACCCAGACGATGGCCGCCGTGACGGCGGGGGTCCACAGCAGCGGCGCCCAGGGCGCGGCGTGGTGCAGCCGCTCGAACAGGCCGAAGGCCCACTCGGCCGCGATCGTGAAGCCGACCACGAACAGCCCGGCGGCCACCGCGTAGCCCAGCACGATCGCCCGGTCCAGCCAGCGGCGCCAGCCCGACAGTTCGGCGCGCAGGTTCTCGAGGAAATCGGGTTCGTGGTTCATGAACGATTCATTGTGGCAGTTGGCGCGGTCGCCCCGCGCGCGCCACTGCGGCACCCGCCACGCCGACACCCCGGCGGCCCCTGCGATCAACCGATCTTGAACGTGAACTCCCGTCGGCCGTCCGCGCTGCGCAGCTTGGCCGTCGCCGGATCGAGGACCAGCGGTTCGAGCGACTCCTCCAGGAAGAAGCGGTCGCCGCCGGTCTGGACGATGGCGCCACGCGCCGTGCGCGTCACCTGGCGCTCGCTCACGACCCGCACGGCATGCAGCCGGCCCTCGGAATCGGTGACGTGGAGATGGTTGTGGGTCGGATGCTGCATCGCTGGGACTGGCTGCTGACGGACGACGGACGCCGTCCGCCCGGGGCGGGAGAGGGATCGGAGGAAGGAAGGCGGCATGGCGTTCACGGGCCGCCACCGAGCGCGTGGGCGAAGGCGGCGGGCGCCGCATTCGCTGCCGGCGCGCGCGCACCGATGAAGCGGCGCTCGACCTGGTCGTACGACAGCGCGGCCAGCAGCACCGACAGCGCGACGCCGACGCCGCCGAGCAGCGCGAAGGCCGGGACCGGCAGCGTCGTGACGTCGAACAGGAAGTGGTGGCACAGCCCGAAGAGCACGAACAGCACCGTCATGTGCAGCAGGTAGAGGCTGTAGCTCACCGTGCCCAGGGCGCTGATGGCGCGGCCGGTCAGCAGGCGGGGGCGCAGCAGGCACAGCGCGAGGAACAGCAGCGCGACGTGCAGTCCCTGCATCTCCTTGAGGCCGGCGAGCGCATCCCAGTTCAGCGCCATCGACAGGGCGACGGTGACGGCCAGCACCGCCAGTGGCGCGCGCAGCACGCGCGCCGTGGCGATGGTGGGCAGCAAGGTGGCCGCCGCGCCGACGATGAAGTAGAGCCAGATGCCCGCGCCCAGCATCGGCACCAGCAGCAGGGTGAAGACCCCGAGCGACACCGGCGCGTTCATGTGGCCGAAGCGCCGCAGCGCGAACAGCAGCGGCAGCACGGCGTAGAAGCGCCATTCGATCGCCAGGGTCCAGTTCACGCCCAGCAGGCGGCCGAGATCGAAGCCGTCCACGCTCGGCAGCACGAAGATGCCGAAGGACATCAGGTGCGGCAGGGCATGGAACATCGCGCCGAGGTCGCCGAAGTCGGCATCGATCACCACGGCCGCCACCGCCAGCGTCGCCAGCGCCGCCACGGCATAGGCCGGCACCAGCCGCCGGATGCGGCGGACGAAGAACTCGGTCCAGTCGACATTGCGCGAACCCAGGATCTTGCCGGCGAACAGATAGCCGGTGATGCAGAAGAACAGTTGCACGCCGACGACGCCCAGGTAGTTGGCCAGGCGCACGGCCTCGGGATCGACCGTGGTTCCCAGCTGGAGGTGGTTGGCGATCACCAGCGGCACGTGGTTCATCAGCACCAGCGTGGCGGCGAAGCCGCGCAGGCCGTCGATCCAGGCGGTCTGCGGCGGACTGGCGCCGGCCAGCGCGGGCTTCCAGCGCGCGACGGCGCCCGCGCTGGCCAGCGCGACGAGCAGGAAGCAGAGGGCCAGCAGGGCCACGGCGACCGGCGGGAAGAGGGCAGAAGTCATGGTCGCTCCACATGAACGGGACCAGAAAGGTGGAGCGGACTCGTCGCCAGGGTCGGATCACGGCGGGCGCGGGGCCCGCGTTCGGCGACCGGGGGGAAGTCCGGCTCGGAAGTGAGGGCCGCAGCGCACGCGGAGGTGGCTGATGGCCGGGCCACGCCGGCGGCTCGACGGCCGGTCGGACATGGCGGTGCGCGATCGGCGACCGAGGGTCGACGATCCCGCTGGCGCAGGCGTGTCAAGGGAAGGCGCCGGACGAAGGCCGACGCATGCCACACGCGAGGGTCCGGCGCGGATCGGGGGATCCGGCGGACCACGGTGCGGTCTTATGGAGGTGTGACGGAGTGGAAGTAGCCGCGCGGCAGGTTCTTGCCACGGCGCGATGCCGGTGCAGAACGGAGGGTGACGCCACGCGATGCCATGACGCTATGTTACTTCCTTAACACCTTAGTAGACAACCGCTTTCAGGGCGCGATCCGCTCGCCAGAGGTCGGAAATGCCTGAAATGCACGCTCGCGCCCTGTCATCCGGCACCGCGCCGCGCCAGCACCTCGTCGCGCGGTCCGGCATCGACCACGCGTCCGGCCTCCACCACCACCACCGTGTCGAAGCGCGCCAGCAGGCTCGGTCGATGCACCGAGGCGACGATGCAGGTCGAGGGAAAGGCGGCCGCCATGCGCTCGAAGACGCGGCCCTCGGCCAGCGGATCGAGCGCGCTGGTCGGCTCGTCGAGCAGCAGCAGCGAACTGCCCTGCGCGGCCAGGGCGCCGCGCGCCAGTGCCAGGCGCTGCCGCTGGCCACCGGAGAGATTGGCGCCGCGCTCGTTGAGCGGGCTGGCCAGGCCGGCGGGCAGGCGCTGCAGCACCTCGTCGAACACGCCCGCGTGCACCGCCGCGTCCAGGCGCTGCGCATCGGCCGGCACGCCGAAGGTGAGGTTCTCCTCGACGCTGGCCTCGAACACCTCGGCCTCCTGCGGGATCAGCGTGGCCAGGGTGCGCAGTTCGGCCCAGTCGACCGCCACGCCATCGCGCCACAGCGTGCCCTGCTGCGGACGGTAGAGGCCGGCCAGCGTGCGCAGCAGGGTGCTCTTGCCGCCGCCGCTCGGGCCGATCAGCGCCACGCGCGCGCCGCGTCGCAGGGTCAGGTCGACGCCCTGCAGGCCGCCGCGCGCATCGTCGGCATAGCGCCAGGAGGCCGCGCGCAGCTCCAGCGTCGTCCAGGGCGCGTCGGGCACCACGGCGGGCACCGTCGCCTCGGGGTCGCCCGGCGCGGCCCAGATCGGTTCGGCGCTGCCGTAGTCGGTGTGCATGCGCGCGAAGCTCTGGAAGTTGGAGGCCATCGCGCCGACCACCGATGCCGCCTGCTGCGCATATTGATAGATCATGAAGACCGTGCCCAGCAGCACCGCCTGGCCCGGCTGCCGGGTCTGCAGCACATAGACCACCACCAGGATCCAGGTCAGTCCCATGCCCAGCAGGTCGACGGCGAACCACTTGCCCTCGCCGACCATCACGGCCCGGCGCAATGGCGCGATGACGGCATCCATGCGCCGGCCCAGCAGCCGGCGCGAGGCCGCCTGCAGGCGCAGCCCGATCACCGTGCCGGCATTGCCGACGAAGTCGAGCAGGGCGGCGGCATAGCGCCGCTCGGCATCGTTCTCGGCCCGGGCGAGCTGCATCAGGATGCGGTCGAAGCGCAGGATGATGAGCGCGATGATCACGTAGCCCGTCACGGCGATGGCGCCGCTGGTGCGCGAGAGCAGCGCCAGCGCGACGATCGGGCCGACGAAGTTGAAGGCGCTCTGCAGGTAGCCGAACTGGTTCTGGGCGAAGTCCGACAGCGCCCGGCTGGCCTGCGTCACCCGGTGCTGCAGCTCACCCGAGTGGCGGCCGTCGCGCCACGCCAGCGGTGCCGCCGTGATGCGCGCATAGAGCAGGTCGGCCAGCCGCTCACGCACCCGCACGCCGACATTGCGCTCCAGCACCCGACCCGGGCCGTGCAGCAGCCACGACGCCAGGTAGATGCCGATCAAGGCGCCGATCCAGCGGCCCGCCGCGGCCAGGTCGCCGCGCTGCAGCGCGTTGATGGCCTGCGCGGCCAGCCAGGGCATGAACAGGCGCATCAGCTGGGCCGCCGACAGCAGCGCGGCGGCGCCCAGCAGCTGGGCGCGCACGCCCTCGGCATGGCGCCACAGCGCGCGATAGAGCTCGCGCGCCGCGCTGCCCAGGCCGATGGCGGGGGTCTTGGAGGGAGTGTCCGGCACCGTCATTCGGTCGTCGCTTGGAGCAAATCGCCATTGTGCCCAGGCGGGCATCGGTTCCGCCGCTGCCGGACGCCGCATGCGAGTCGGCCCTCAAGACGGCAGCGCGACTGCCGAAATCAGGGCGGGGGCCGGCGGGCGCGCCTCCGGCGGCGTGGTCCGCCCCGCCCGCCGGCCTTCTCGCATCGCATCGAGAACGCCATGACACCCACCATCGAGACCGAAGCGGCCCTGAGCGTGTTGCTCGGCCGGCAGCCGATCCTGGACCGCGCCGGCGCGCTGGTCGCCTACGAACTGCTGTTCAGGGGCGGCGCCGCCGACACGGCCTGCGTCATCGACGACCACGCCGCCACCGAGCAGGTGATCCTGAATGCGATCGCGCAGTTCGGCGTCGCCGGCGCGCTGGGGCCGCATCGGGGCTTCGTCAACATCGGCCGGGCCTCGCTCGACGCCGATGTCCTGCTGCTGCTGGAGCCCGGGCGTTTCACGCTGGAATTGCTGGAGCACGTGGTGATCGATGCCGAGGTCGAGGCGGCGTTGTTCCGGATGCAGGCCGCCGGCTTCCAGATCGCGCTCGACGACGTCACCGCGCTCGATCGCATCCCGGCGCGGGTGCTGGCCCTGGTCGATGTCGTCAAGATCGACCTGCGCGAGACGCCCGCGGCCGACTGGGCCGGGCTGATCCACGCCATCCACGCCGCCGGCTGCCGGGTGCTGGCGGAGAAGGTCGAGACGCGCCGGGAATTCCGCCAGCTGCTCGACCTGGGCGCCGACCTGTTCCAGGGCTACTTCTTCGCCCGGCCCGAGATCCTGCGCCAGAGCCCGATCAGCGCCTCGCAGGCCGCGTTGCTGAAGTTCAGCCAGATGCTGGCGAGCGATCCGACCCTGGTCGACCTGCAGTCGGAGGTCAAGCGCAGTCCGGTGCTGCTGGCGCAGCTGATGAAGTTCGCCGGTTCGGCCTCGGCCGCCGGGCGGCAGGACCTGACGGTGGGCGAGGCCATCGCGCGCGTCGGCACCCGCCAGCTCAACCGGCTGGTGCAATTGCTGCTGTTCGCCAGCGAGGGGCGCGACGACCTGGCCGACGATCCCCTGCTGCAGCTGGTCCATGCGCGGGCCTGCTTCATGGAGTCGATGGCGCGCGAGCTCGCGGGCGACGACGACGATTTCGCCGACATGGCCTTCCAGACCGGCATCTTCTCGCTGATGCATGTCGTCACGCGCCAGACCCGCGCGCAACTGCTGCAGCAGCTGGGCACCAGCCCGCGCATCGCGGCGGCCATCCTGCGCTCCGAAGGCCGGCTGGGCGACCTGCTGCTGATCGCCGAGCACATGGAGGGCTTCGAGGCCGCCAGCGCGGCACCGGCCCTGGCGCGCTGCCGCATCGACTTCGGCCGGCTCAGCGCGTTGTTCACCCGCGCGACGCAGGAGACGCTGTCGAGTCCGTGATTGCAAGGATTGGATCCCTGCAACCCAATTCATGAATCATCGAGGACGAGTCCTGCCACATCATCAGACTCGGGTATTGCATCGATATGCGAGTGCAATTGATGTCGATTTGCATCGAAGGGTCGATGGGGGCATCCGGGTCAGCCGCCATGCCACCCGGGATGTCGGAGAACTCCGCGAAAGCGATCTCCCGCCCGGGCCCGAGGACGATCGCCCCGAGATCGCCCTGCAGAATACCCGCCAGACCGCATGGATGGTCGGTCACGGCGAGTCATCGCATCCGCCCCCGCTTCAAACATCGACGCAATGAGCACCAATTGATTTCCGTCCAATACGATCACGGCATCGTCGCGATGTCCCTGCTGATCGCCACGTTCGCATCCTATGTGGCGCTGGATCTGGCGCAGCGGGTCCGGACCCGCGATGTCGCGCTCGCGCGGGCCTGGTGGGCCGGCGGCTCGGTGGCCATGGGAACCGGCATCTGGTCGATGCATTTCGTCGGCATGCAGGCGGCGGACTTCTCGTTCAGGGTCGTGTTCGACTATGCATTGACCTTCTGGTCCTGGGTCGCGGCGGTGGCCGCGTCCGGTGTCGCGCTCTACATCGCCAGCCGCTCGCGGCTCTCGATCCGGCGGCTGCTGAGCGGCGCGCTCGCCATGGGCGGCGGCATCTGCACGATGCACTACATGGGCATGGCGGCGATGCAGGTGGTGCCGGACATCGAGTGGTCGCCGGGCTGGGTGGTGGTCTCGGCGGGCGTCGCGATCGGTGCCTCCGCCATGGCGCTGATCGTGGTCTTCGGCCTGCGGCGGCTGACCGAGGGAACCGCGCGGGGCGCGCAGGCGATGGCGTCGCTGATGCTGGGTGCCGGCATCGGGGGCATGCACTACAGCGGCATGGCGGCGGCGAACTTCCCGCTGGGTTCGACCTGCTTCGATCCCGCCGGTGGCCTGCAGGGCGACCAGATGGGCGTGATCGTCGCGGTGGCGACGATCGGCCTGCTGGTGATCATCACCTTCACGTCGTCCATCGACGCCCGCATGCAGGCCAAGGCGGCGACATTGGCCTCCTCGCTGCAGCAGGCCAATGGCGAGCTGCAGCGGCTGGCCTTCAGCGACGGACTGACGGGGCTGCCCAACCGGCACGACTTCGAGACTCGCCTTTCGGCCACGGCCGAGCGTTGCGCGCGCGACCACGACACCTTCTTCGTGCTGCTGCTCGATCTCGACGAGTTCAAGCAGGTCAACGATGCCTTCGGCACCGGCTTCGGCGACGAGGTGCTGTGCCGGATCGCCGCGCGCATCAGCCGCGCGGTGCGTGCCGTGGACACCGTGGCGCGACTGGGCAGCGACGAGTTCGTCGTGCTGGTCGAGGGCCGCGCCGAGGCTGAACTGGCCGGGCGCGTCGCGCAGCGCATCGTCGACGCGGTCTCCGAGCGGATCGTGGGCGCGGATTTCGAGACCCGGGTGTCGTGCTCGATCGGCATCGCCCGGTTCCCCGCCGATGGCCCGGCCGACCGGCTGATGACCCATGCCGGCAGCGCGATGCGCGCGGCCAAGCAGGCCGGACGCGGCTGCCATGTGTTCTTCACCTCGCAACTCGACGACAGCGTGCGCGAGCAGACGGCCTTGCGCAACGACCTGCGCGAATCGATCGAGAAGCGCGAACTGGAGCTGCACTACCAGCCCAAGGTGCTGGCCGACGGCCGCACCGTGACCGGCGTCGAGGCGCTGGCGCGCTGGCGCCATGCGTCGCGCGGGATGGTGAGTCCGGCTGTCTTCATTCCCATGGCGGAGCGCTTCGGCCTCATCAGCGCCCTGGGCCACTGGGTCGTCGAGGAGGCCTGCCTGCAGATCGCCCGCTGGGAGGCCCAGGGACTGTCGATGCGCGTGGCGGTCAACGTGTCGCTGCACCAGCTCAAGCAGGAGGGCCTGGTCGAGCACATCGCGCTGATGCTCGAACGCCATGGCGTCGCGCCATCGCGCCTGATCCTGGAGATCACCGAATCGGCGGCGATGGAGGACGTGGAGCGCACGCAGCGGCTGTTCGAGCGTCTCGCCGCGCTCGGCGTCGGTTCGTCGATCGACGATTTCGGCACCGGCTATTCGAGCCTCTCGCACCTGCGCAAGCTGAGGGTGCGCCAGCTGAAGATCGACCGCTCCTTCGTCTGCGACCTGGAGGGCAGCATGGATGCCCGCGTCATCGTCAAGGCCGTCATCGACCTGGCGCACGCGCTGCATGTCGATGTCGTCGCCGAGGGCGTGGAGACGGCGGCCCAGTGCGACGTGCTGACCGCCATGGAATGCGACGAGCTGCAGGGCTATTTCTATTCGCGGCCACTGGCGGCCGACGCGGTGCGCGCGTGGATGCTCGAGTTCACGCA
>Ga0308164_10002238_pt1 | contig 19846 bp, 24 predicted proteins | sample PhyTR2_FD_201031 | JGI IMG/M metagenome (GOLD analysis project Ga0308164, IMG submission 201031) | Phyllosphere microbial communities from UC Gill Tract Community Farm, Albany, California, United States - DLSLT.R2 | ecosystem: Host-associated > Plants > Phyllosphere > Unclassified | place: USA... | reverse complement strand
CCGCCTGTACGGCTTCCTGCACTATTCACCAGACTATAAATGACATAACCAATACCATCACCAACGTATCTCCATGTTTCGATATAGCTATCTGTTACATTCAACGCCTGATCCAGGTTAAAAACATAAGAATTATCATAGTCGTTGGTACTTGAATTGATCCTTAAAATTTTAGAACCTCCCCTTCCAACTCCTTCACCATGACTAGCCTGATAGATATTCCCGTCTGTACCTACATACATCATCGTACTACGGTAGCCATTGGTATTACCTATAGCCTGTGTAGAAGTAATCAATGTTGGATTTCTCAATGATGGATAATCAAGAACCAAAGTCTTCGATCCACCGCGAATGGCATTGTCTGCAGTAAAAGTTGGTACGCCTGTTGCACCAATCGTAAACCTGGCAGGGTTCACTTTACTCACCTGGGCGCCAATGAACACTTTGTTTCCGGCCCTGTTGATCACTGGTGCATCCAAACGCCCAATATTATACCCTGCTGCCTCATCCGCCGCTGACAGTGCCAGTGGAAATGAGTTTGTTGCTAAAATTTGCGGGTTATTTAAATCCAGGCTAAGAATACTTGCAGTTCCTCGGCGGTGTCTGAAAACGAAATTTGGACTAACACCATCATAAACAGTAGTTACAGCAGCTACATTGACAGCTACACCAATCCCTTCCGCAGCTTTCACCCATCTTGGAGATGTTGTAACATATTCTTGTGTTTGTACCTCTGCACCATCTACAATAAAGTTGCTACCACCCGTCACCCGGTACCTGTTGAAATTACCTCCGTCAGCCCCGGTATATTGGATATTATATAAGTATTGACCATCAGCTGATGCCTGTAGCCGAGCAGTGCGGGATGATCGTACATTCATGCCATTTTCAAAAACATTAATGGATGTATTCGGGTTTTTAGCGTCAGCGGATGAGACACTGTATACCATAGTACCGCCATCGCCGTCTCCCGGTTCGTCTTGCATTAGCGCACCTGATACAGTTATCCACCGTTCATCCGATTCTTGTTCAATGTTCTCTGTATTACTGTCTTTACTGCAGCTGCTGAGTGAAATCGCAAAGGCGGCAAATCCGCAAATCATCATTGTAAAAATTTTCCTTTTCATCGTCTTTAGTATTGATTTTAAAATTTATTAATTGTGTAGTTAAGCTTTAAGTAGATTGCGCGCCCAGGTTTTTGAACACCAAAGTTGTCGTAGATTTCTGCGTTCAATATGTTCTTTGCATCGATACTGGCAACAAACTTTTTATTGGGAAAGCCATAACTCAATCCCAGGTTCTGGGCATATTGTGCGGGCGTGGTATACCATTCAGATTCCGGCCAGATGGTCCTGAAAGGAGCCACATAACCGATGCTATAGTAGAGATTCACCAGCGATTTCTTCTGTAGTACATCATTGAGCCTGTATTGTACATTCCCATTCATCGTAAAAAACGGCTCGTTCGGAATCTGTTTGTTATAATAATCAAGTTGGTTTCCGCTGATGGGATCAAACTGGATCTTATACAATGAATTGAATTTTGAAAAATTGAACAGCACATTTAATTTTTTGTAGCTGTATGAAAATTCACCTTCAAACCCACGTGATTGCGCCAGTCCCAGATTGACAAAGGGAGAAACCTCTACTTCCTGATCGTTGAGCAGCATGTTTGCCTGACGCATGATCCTGTCTTTTATATTCCTCCAGAAGGCATTACCTGATAGTGATATTTTATGTCCGTTGACGTCGAACGTTCCCAATTTGAATCCTGCGTTGTAGTTATCGCTGATTTCGGGTCTTAGCGTAGGGTTGGCCTGTATGTTTTCATCAGGACTACCAAATATTTCATTATCTGCTGCCATCCTCACCGCACGCTCTGTTGACCCAATCAGAAACATTCTGGGAGTTAAGGCATAAGAAAGGGCAAGGCCGTAGCCGGTCGCAGTTCTGCTATCACTGATCGTTTGCAAATTGACCACATTTTGCCCGTTCACCACCGTTACAACAGGGCTTATCTTTCCTATTTTCTGCTGATAAGACTTGGCAAATACATTTGTAGTCAACTTATTATCCAGCCATTGCGCCTCATAATTTAATGAAAACACATTTTTTGAGAGGTCATTCGAACCCTTTACCGGATTATCCCCTATATATACCAGCAGGTTTTCATCCTGTCTGTCAATGGTATAGTACACATGGTTTAAAGAAACCCGATGCCCCTGAAATATATCGTAACTTAAGTTAGACCGTAATGTGGTGATTTGTCTGTCGATAGAAGTAATTGTTGGGATTCCCTGCTGCGCCCCCTCTCTTGTGCGCATAGGATTGCCGTATAGGTCCTTGCGTATATTTCCATCCCAGTTATAGAGCCAGCTTACCGTATCCTGTAAGTAGGTATTCCGCTCACTGTAAACACCGTTAAATGAAAGGTTCAATCCTTTAGTAATTAGGTTCTTTTTATTGTAAGTCAGGTTCAGCACATGTACCTTTGCATCAGAAAACCTGCCTTTATAGGGTGTGCCCATCGTTTGTCCGTGTTGGATATCCTTATGCGAATCTGAGATGTTATAACCTACAAAAAACGCATCTGCCCATTTAACGTCACTAAACCCTAGTTCAAAACGTCCTCCAAGCGCCCTGTAGCTGTCATTGAACCGCCTGGCCCTATGGTTTCTGGTCACCACCCCATTCGGCTCTACATTTTTAGAAAACTGACCCCATATTTCATAATCGTTGTCAGAATAGCCATAAAAACCCGATGCCCTGGCCGTAAGGCCATTTTTAGCATTCCGGTACATTCCGCTTACATCAGATTGGGTGGTATTAAAAGAACCGTAGGAGGTAGAAACCACAATGTTATTATTTCCAGCACCCTTTTTCATTACAATGTTGATGGCACCTCCAAGTAGGTCGCCAGACAAATGAGATGGCAATACTCCCTTATACACCTCTATCCGGTCAATCATTGCGGGGGGAATATTATTCAGGTTGAAAGACGAGCCATAAGTGGAAATATCGATACCATCGATAAAAATACCGACAGACCTTCCTGTCATTCCATTTAGGTTATACTCTACCTCTGAGCCAAAACCACCATTTTGCCTTACCCTAACCCCTACCGTTCGGTCCAGTAATTCGTTGGTCTGCAAATTTCTCAGGGCAGCTTCTTTTGTATCTATTACATTTACCGCAAAACCCGTAGTTTCTATTTTTCTCTTTTCGGTAGCGCCTTGAACCGTAACCTGTTTAAGTTCTTTATCCTGTACTGACTTAACTGTGGCATTAAAAATCGTTTTACTTCCTGCTACTTTGATCTCAAAACTTTTTAGTTCTGTTACCAGCGAACTGATGGTAAGGGTATAGCTACCGTATTTCAGATTGTCTATATGATATGTGCCGCTTTCATCTGTAGCCACCACTCTGTTCAGACTTTTGATAGTTATTGTGGCCCCGGGAACCAAAGATCCGTCACGGTCTGTTACTTTTCCAGACAGGCTACCGGTTTGGCCATACACAAGCGTGTGTAAAAAAATAAGTGATAAAATAATAAAGGAGCGTTTCATTCGTGTATGTAACTTTTTGAATATGTCTTTAGAAGCGATCTTAATAAGAATAACTTCGCAGCAAAGATATAGGCAACATATGACGGAATCGGGAGAAGTAATAACGCTAAAAGGAGAAACTAAAGACCATCTATTCAGTTTAAAAAGAGAGGTCTCTATGCACTATTCTGATTGTTCAAAATCGTTGAGCAATATAAAAGATGTTTGTTCAATACCTTCCGGCGGCTTTAGGCTTCAAATGATTTTTGTTTTAAAGGGCAACCTAAATGGTTACTTGCCGGGTTTTAAGAAAGCATCACTAAAGTTTACTGAGCAACAGCACAATATTTTGCTGAGTAATGAAAACCTGCAGTTGAAAGTAAAAACGGAAGTGCATGAGATTATCCTGATTTGTATAGACCACTCGTTTCTGTCGAGATACATCCCGATGGACCATCCTGGTTACATGAACCTGAAAAGCGGGATGGATCATAACGAACCTTCATTATTCTCGGGGTCTAATTTTTACCTGACTCCAGAGATTAGTGAGATACTGCAAGCGTTAAGAACATCTACACATAGTGGGTTTTGTGAAAAGCTATTTTTAGAATCCAAAATTCTTGAGTTGCTGGTACTTCAGTTGTTGCAGTTTGAGCAGTTGAAAGACTGCAATGTTACACGCCAGCTTAAAAAGGAAGAGCTTGATAAAATGCATCAGGCAAAAGAAATCCTTACCGGCGACCTGACAATGCAGTTTTCGCTTCGCAGCCTCGCCCATATGGTGGGTACAAATGAATTTAACCTCAAACGCAATTTTAAAATTGCCTTTGGAACCACTGTATTCGGTTATCTAAACCAGTACAAGATGGCCCGGGCTAAACGTATGCTTGTTGAAAAAGACATTACCATTGCAGAAGTGTCAGAAAAAATGGGTTTCAAATACGCTACCCACTTTAGCAGTGCCTTCAAAAAGTACTTTGGCTATCTACCAAATAAAATTAAAGCGGGAAAGTTGCCATTGCTCCTTTTTCTGGAGGACTTTTCTGTTATTTTCGATAATCTGGAAATGATAGGATGGTTGTAATGAAACTTAGAGAATAAGTATTAAAGTCAGATCCAACCAACTTTCTTCCGCCAATGATAAAATTCGTCATCTTTTGCATGTAAATCCATTTTTGGGTCTTTGCTATTCCACTCCACGATAACAGCTTTGACGACTTCTTGCATTTGTAGCTCTTTGCGTAGACGGACCATCACGTCCACATTTTCAACAGGATATATACAAGAATTATCAAACTGCGTACCTTACTTCTGCGGCCTTCCTCCAAATAGCATATCCGGTCGTACATATAAGCAATGTTTGAGGGGTTTACATCACCAGCAGATGCAGATAATAACGCAAAACACTTTTTCATAAAAACCGGCTCGCTGATCGCATGCTGAATAATAAGCCAGGCCGCTTCGCTCGCTTCTTCGCCAACCTTAGACTTAGTGGGGTATCCGATCGCATTGATGATCTGGTCCAGTCGAGCCGCATTCCTTTTATGTAAACGCTCCATGTCTGCATTTTCTGTATTCATCCTGGTGGCTGATCCGCCAATAATTGATTGCTCTTTTTTATACTGAAGAAACAAAGTATTTAAGCATATTTGGCAAAAATCTAAAAGTTCAAACAATTAATTTGCACTGCTGTTTTATAAACAACGAATTACGGTCTAGCATCAATACATACAAAAATGGACATTAAACAAATCTTTACAAATAACGAAAGCTGGGTTCAAAAGAAATTGGACTTACAAACTGACTATTTCAGCAACATGTCAAAGGGACAGGCACCAGATATTCTTTATATTGGTTGTTCTGATAGCCGTGTTTCGGCGGAAGAACTTATGGGTGTAGCTCCTGGTGAAGTGTTTGTACATAGAAACATCGCCAATATGGTACCCAATACAGATTTGAGTGCTATGTCAGTGATCAACTATGCAGTAATGCATCTAAAGGTTAACCATATTGTGGTTTGTGGTCATTACTATTGTGGTGGCGTTCAGGCGGCGATGAAGTCAGGCGACCTGGGAATCTTAAATCCCTGGTTAAGAAACATCCGTGATGTATACAGAACACACAAGGATGAATTAAATGCCATTGAAGACGAGGACCTTCGTTATAAAAGACTGGTTGAATTAAATGTTGAGGAACAGTGTATCAACGTGATAAAAACTGCAGAAGTGCAACAAGCCAGGCGTGAAAGAAATCTTACCATACATGGTTGGGTGTTCGACATACATACAGGAAAATTGATTGATCTAAATATCGACTTTATAAAATTACTGAAAAATATTATGGAAATCTACCGCCTTGATCCAACCGATGATGAAAACGCGGCAACTAACCCTTAATAATCAAAAAATCAGCATTTTTTAGCTATACATTCCATTTATTAAAGTGAAATCTGATGACATACCTGCTCATCGAAGGATAGGTATGGCTCAGATTTTAGCTTTTAAAGAACATAAGGATGAAGGAAAATCATCTATACTTGATGTGCCCCGACTGTCATATTGAAGTAGCATTGAACAATCAGTTTTGTCACGATATAACAAGTTTCACTGCGCTGGGTTCAATATTTGATTTTTCAGATTTGGGGTTAGCCAGAGAGCTTGATAATTTTATTGATCTCGAAAAGATTTCCCATATTATAATTGTTAACGATCCTGATTGCACTTTCATAAAGAACACCATCACAAACCCAGATAAAGGTAAAACCGTAGCAGATGTGGAATTGAAGAGGTTGCAGACAAATAACCATGAAAAATTTGCGCTTCTGGATACAAGTTCACAACAGGAATTACTTGCAAAATTAAACATCTACAGACAGGCCTTTGAACTACTGGAGGTACCTTCCATTGGCGACAAAATTAATCATGGACAGATTGCTGTTAGTGGTTTGCTTTATGACCGTATTACTAAAACTTTTAAGGTGGTAGCGATGGAATGGTGAGAAATTACACAGATTTTCTAATCCGTAAGTATCCTATTATATGTAGATTTTGTTCGGACAGGTGCATCTGCAGGATAAGAGATATAGTTTATCGTTAGTTTCGAGTTCTGTACACTGAAGGTTGCCTTTTCAAAATAATCACTATTTCCGGTGGTTTTAACTATCTGTCCAGAATCATCTTTACTTATCCTTTCCAGGATATTTACTTTGAGGCTATCCCCCTTTATCGAATATTTACCGTTGAGGATGACTGCTACAGAACCATCTACACTACGGATATCCGTAGAAAATTTGCCGTCAGTTTCAAAATGTAGTGTCCGGGTGATTGATGCCTGAGGTGTTTCCATCCAGTCTCCTGCGAGCACGTCACTTTGAATACTATAAACTGTTTTTTTGCAGGAAACAAATACCACAGACAGCACCAATAGCAGTCCGAAAAAATTTAGCGTTTTATTGTTCATTTGAGCGTTAATTATGGTTTACAATTATAGAACGTGTGCAAGAGGTAAAACGCTACAGTATAAAATATTAATATTTACAACTACTTCTCTGCCTCCTATCTAGGTGTGGAGTTGCTACATTTGAGCGGACAGTAAGTTAAGAGTTTTATATATCTTAACAGAAATTATGTCACGAGAAAGAAAGTCGTACCCCAAGGAGTTCAAGCTGATGAGCGTTGAATTGAGTCATACCCGATCAGATCTACCGGCCTTGGCCAAAGAACTGGATATTACGCCACAGATATTATACCGCTGGAGGAAGGAATTTTCAGCAAAACAAGGCAGTAGTTTTCCTGGAAACGGGAAAGTGATATTGACAGAAACCGAACAGGAGCTTGCAAGATTGAGAAAGGAACTGCGTGATACGCAGATGGAACGCGACATATTAAAGAAGGCTGTAGGCATCTTCTCCAAGAGCGACAACAAATATTCAGGTTCATAAAAGACCATACAGAAATATTTCCAGTCGAGAAGATGTGTTCGGTATTTAAAGTCAGCAGAGGCGGTTTTTACGCTTGGAGGAAGAGTGTTCCTTCAAACAGAAGCCTTGAAAACGAGCTGCTTGAAGCTGAAATATTAACAGCTTTTGTGAACAGCAAAAAGATATATGGCAGCCCCCGAATTACTCGTGAACTCCATAAAAAGAATATCAAAGTATCTAGGGTCAGAGTAGCCAGAATGATGAAAAGGGCAAAATTAAGAAGTATTGTGAAGAAAAAATTTAAGGTCACCACCGATTCAACTCACAAATTTCCCGTACCGGAAAATATATTGGATCGTGATTTTAAACCCGGCATTTTGGGAGCGGTTTGGGTATCCGACATCACATATATCAGGACCAGACAAGGGTGGTTATACCTGACCACAGTGATTGATCTTGGTGATAGGAAAATAATTGGCTGGGCACTAAGCGTGACGATGAAAGCAATTGATACAGTGATACCTGCATTTAAAATGGCTCAAAAAACACGGCCTATAACGCAGGAGCTGATCTTTCATTCAGACCGTGGAATACAGTATGCCTGCAATGAATTCAGATGTTTACTGGAAAAAAATCCATTGATCATCAGAAGTATGAGTAGAAAAGGTAATTGCTGGGACAATGCGGTAGCAGAGAGCTTCTTTAAATCACTCAAAACTGAATGTGTATATCAGCATAAGTTTACAGATAAACAGCAGGCAGCATTGATCGTATTTGAATATATAGAGACCTGGTACAACCGCAAAAGGCAACACTCTGCACTGGGGTACTTATCCCCGGAGGAGTTTGGTAGAAATTTAAATAAACAAAATATTGCAGCTTAACTGAATGTCCATTTTATTGTTGCAATTCCAGTGTTTGTACACCCGTATTAAAAAATATTCAAACAGGCTTCATTTCACATTGTATGTTTATAATTATGATGATTTAATTATAAACATAATTATTTTTACATTGTAAGTTAAGGCCAGTAAAAAATCAAGCCACTTAATACAAATATAATGAAGTATCTATATCTCGCACTTGCAATCATTTCTGAAGTAATTGGTTCAAGTTTTCTTAATGCCTCCCAGCAATTCACTAAAACCATTCCCCTGATAATTACCGTGGTGTCATATCTGGCTTGCTTTTATTTTCTATCAATCGCCTTGAAATATATTCCACTGGGTGTTGCTTATGCAATCTGGGGAGGATTGGGTATTGTGTTAACTGCGATTATATCGGTAGTAGTATTTAAAACCAAGTTTGACCTACCAGCTGTAATTGGGATACTTCTTATTGTAGCCGGAGTAGTGGTACTTAATTTCTTTTCCAAAACCAATGCACATTAGAACGATAAATTCATCTAATAATGATATTGAAAACCTCTTAACGGTAAGTCAGCTTCGTGGTTGAAGATATCAATTGCAATTTAAGTTTCAATATGGCAGACCATTCATTGGGCCACTGAGTGGAAATATCTATTCTTGTATATCAAATCTAAATGACCGCCATATTTTTTTGCCTTAGTGAAATTCTTATCTTAGAAAGATGGAAGAAATGCTTCGCACGCATATAGAGAAAGTGGTGGCTTTAACCGATGAGGAATATGCCTTTGTACGGCAGCACTTCAGTATAAAATCCTGCAAGAAAGGCGGATTTCTAATTGAAAAGAGTGAGCCTGTGCGATATGTTTACCTGGTCATTTCAGGTTTGATTAAGCTGGTATGCCATGATAAAAAAGGCAGGGAGCATATTATTTCCTTCGCCATGGAGGATTGGTGGGAAAGCGACTATCCGTCCTGGTTCTCAGGGGAACCTGCATCACTGAGTTTACAATGCATTGAAGATACCCAGGTCTACTGCCTTACACTCGACAGCTATAATACTATTTGCGGCAGGCTGCAAAAGATGGAACACTTTTTTCTACAGAAGGCAAACCGCGGACACTTGGCTTCTCAGGAGCGCATTGTATCATTCCTCACCGCTACTCCGCGTGAAAGGTATGAACTGGTGCTGCGCAAACAACCGACATTAATGCAACGTGTGCCTAAAGCCATGCTGGCTGCTTATCTTGGCCTCTCCCGCGAAACCCTTAGCCGCCTATGGCGTAGCCACTAAACTTTGGCTATCTGCCAAATGTGATCGAAGTCACACTGCCTCACATACAATTTTTTCAATTTTGCTCCAGACATAAAACAAAAAATATTATGAAAAGGACAATAATTAATCCATGGACCTGGCAAGAAGGGCTGAGCTATGTACAAGCTGTAGAAGTTGAAGATATAAAAGGAACGTTATACTGCTCCGGACAAGCAGCAGTACATCCAGATGGCACGTCTAGCAATGCAGACATGCGCACGCAGCTTGGATTAGCGATCCAAAACCTGGAGACTGTAATCAGTGAGGCAGGTTATGAATGCGGTAATATCGTTAAGCTAACGATTTACTCTACTTCCTCCGAGGAGTTTATCAATAATTGTTTTGATCTATTTCGCGAATTCGTAACAAAACATGGTATGAAACAGGCGGTTACCATGCTGCAAGTGGAGGCACTTAACGAAACATTGAATATAGAGCTGGATGCTACCGTGGTTAGATAGGTTCTCTGGCAAAGATGATTTGGTAATAAATCAAAAAATGTAGCAACAAATCCTATGACAGAACAGACCGTATTAGCGTGGTTTTTCCTACCTGACGCGCGCCTCATATAATTAATGGTTTTCGGCCTTCAGCCAATTTCCACTGATGCAGGTAATTTTAACAGTTCTTTAAAATGCCATACAGAACTTCAATTGGTATAGCAAATTTAAATATTTTGTAAAAGAACAAGGGTTGTTCCCTCGAAATTAGTCCCGCGTTTAACTAATTGAATATCAAGATCGTCATCTAAAACCATCTGATGTCCATCTTTCAATTACATTTTTTTAAAATGATCCCGTCTGACGTCTCTCTTTTTAGGTGTTCAATCATAGATTAATATCCTAAAATAAACGTGTCAGGTTGCTTTTATCAAAACAGCATTGGTACATGTCTCGACATCTCACTACCAGTTTCGGTATATATTGACATTTGAAGATTTAAGGAAGCGACATTATTCACTAATTAATTGATATTTAACGTCTTAATACTGGCATAAAAATAGAATAGGCGAAGTGAAACGGGAAATTAATCTTTGATAAAAAACGAATAAAATGAGAAGGATGGAAACCAGAATATTCCAGGTGAGATGGTATTGAAAATTACATTGTTGCAACGGGGATAGCAATAGTGACCTGCATCACCTTTGTGAACTGCGCAATGGAATGTGATTCAGGTCACGTAGCCAGCACGGGAATACTGCCGAAATTTGATGTGTACTTCAAAGAATTAAAATATATAAAAATGGAAAATCAAAAATTTAAAATCGTAACCGCTGAGAGCAGCATCGATTGGGTTGGTAAAAAAATAACTGGTGAGCATAATGGCACTATTGAAATTAAAGAAGGAGAAATCATTCTGAATGACGGTAAACTCGCAGGTGGCAAAATTGTAATTGACACGACATCCATTAGGATTCTTGACGTAACTGACCCAACGCTAAATGCTCAGTTTTTTGGTCATCTTGCCTCTGATGATTTCTTCTCCTCTGAAAAATATCCCGAAGCCATCCTGGAGATAGAATCAGTTTTGGGCAATCATGTAGAAGGCGAATTAACCATTAAAGGGATTACACAGCCTATAAGCTTCAATGTTGCTATAAACGTTAACGGTGGAGAGCTGACGGCAACAGGTAAAGTGATTGTAGACCGAACTAAATATGGGATGAAATTCCGCTCAGGAAATTTCTTCAAAGACCTCGGAGACACATTAATATTCAATGAATTCAACCTCAATGTAAGTGTGACTGCAAAAGCTGCTTAATGGATTCGATGGTCAGTGGCTGATTGATATCAGATATTACAACGACAGAAAACTTAAAAATATTAATAAATAAAAAAAATGAAAAATAGCAATATAGCCATCACTCCTAAGGTTATAGTAATCACAGGTGCCTCGCGCGGATTTGGAAAATTATGGGCCGAGGCATTTTTAAAACGGGGAGACAAAGTAGCGGCAACAGCGAGGCATCTGGAGCACCTTGATGATCTGGTTGAAAAATATGGGACCTCGGTGTACCCAATTGTATTGGATGTAAACAGCCGTGAGGATAGTTTCCTTGCAATTGAAAAGGTGAAGAGTCATTTCGGAAGAATCGATGTATTGATCAACAATGCAGGATATGGTTTATTTGGCGCCATCGAAGAAACGACCGAAAAACAGGCAAAAGAACAAATGGAAACCAACTTCTTCGGCCTTCTTTGGGTAACACAAGCTGTGCTGCCGATTATGAGAGAACAACAATACGGTCATATTATCCAGGTATCCAGTATGCTGGGTTTGATCACCCTGCCATTTATGGGCCTTTACAATGCATCGAAATTCGCGGTGGAGGGACTCACCGAAAGCCTGGCGGCAGAAGTAGCGGGCTTTGGTATAAATATCACATTAGTAGAACCCAATGGTTATTCAACGGACTGGGCTGGTGCATCTGCAATAAAAACTGATCAAAGCGCAACATACACCACATTGAAAGAATCTTTTTTCAATAGCCTGGCACCAGATTCCTGGGGCAAACCTGAGGCCACCGCAGAAGCTATCCTTAAACTTGTCGATGCTAATAATCCACCTCTAAGGCTGCTTTTAGGCCGCGTTGCTTATCCCCTTGTTAAGCAAAATTACGAAAGACGATTTGCGGAATTTGAAGAGTGGAAAGACGTGGCTGAGCAGGCTCAAGGAAGTTAGGCATTAACTTAAATCAAAAACGATGGCAAAGTCATTCACACCAATGCGAATTTTGGCTACAAGTATTTCTTCCCTATTGCTGGCAGCAGTAATTCTTGCAAATGGCCAGCTCGAATCAAGTGATGAAACAAAAGACGGCCCATCCCTTAGTGGGGCAACCGGATGGCTCAACACCCAGCCTTTGAATCTCGAACAACTAAAGGGTAAAGTAGTTCTTGTTGACTTTTGGACTTACACCTGCATCAATTGGCGCCGTACACTTCCATATGTTAATAAATGGGCATCAAAATACAAGGATCAGGGACTAGTGGTAATTGGAATTCATACACCGGAATTTTCTTTTGAACACCAGCAGGATAATATAAAACAAGCCATAAAGGAAATGAATATTCTATATCCCGTGGCGGTTGATTCAGACTATAGAATCTGGCAATCTTTCCAAAACAATTATTGGCCGGCACTTTATTTAATTGATGCCAACGGAAAATTACGCTATCAAAAATTTGGCGAAGGCGATTACCTGGAATCTGAATTAATGATCCAGAAGCTTTTAAAGGAGCGATTGCCAGGTAGTGTTCCAATTCAAACTGTAACGATCGAACCTACTGGATATGAGGAGGCGGCAGATTGGCAAAATTTACAGTCGCCAGAAAACTATCTCGGCCATGGTAACACACAGGGATTTGCTTCACCAGGCGGAATAAAAACTGATAAGCAGGTGCGATATGTTGTGCCTGAAGAACTACAGCTTAACCAGTGGGCACTTTCGGGGGAGTGGACCGTTGCAACTGAAAAAGTAATCCTGAACACTAAACCAGGTAAAATCGTTTATCGTTTCCATGCCCGGGATGTCAATCTGGTTATGGGAAGCGGGATAAAAGGACCAATAAGTTACCGCGTGCTAATTGACGGGAAGGCACCCGCTGAAGCACATGGATTGGATGTGGATGAAAACGGGAATGGCAAAGTAAATGAGCCCCGCATGTACCAATTGATCCGTCAGAAAGGAGCGGTCACAGACAGGGAATTTCAAATTGAATTTTTAGACCCGAAGGTTGAAGTGTACGACTTCACATTTGGATAACTGAGCAATGATAGCTAAAAAAATAAAAATATGGAAACCACAAAACCATCTGCAGAGCACCTGCAGGGAACGCCACTGACACTGACTAAACATAATATTGGGTATTGGCAGGTTACACATTATGCGCCACCGCTTAACCTCTTTGGTCCCGACCTGCTTACAGGTCTGGAAGAGGTAGTCCGCAGAATGAAGGCTGCGCCGGAATTGCGGGTAGTTGTATTTGATAGTGCAGTTCCCAATTATTTTATGGCACATTTTGATATCGCGAAAGGAGCTGAGGTACTGGCACGTAAAACATCTTCGGGCTTGCTGCCATGGTTTGACGTAGCATCTGATCTGCGTGAATCCCCTGTGATTAGCATAGCCGCTATTCGCGGTCGCACCCGGGGGGTGGGTATTGAATTTGCAGCAGCCTGTGATATGCGTTTTGCCAGTGAAAGAGCCATTTTTGGCCAATTTGAGGTGGGTGTTTCAACAATACCGGGTGGCGGTAGTATGGAGTTTTTGCCCTTGCTGGTGGGCAGAGCAAGGGCACTGGAAATGATTATTGGGGCGGAAGACCTTGATGCAAACACTGCAGAACGTTACGGACTAATTAACCGGCTGATAGCTGATGATAAACTCGATAATTTTGTTCATCAGCTGGCGCTTCGTATGAGCAACTTTGACCCCGAAATTACAGGACTGGCTAAAAAGATGGTCAATCAAAGGACCCCTAAACCAGCTATGGAGCATATGAATGCTTCGCGAGCTGCATTTATCCAGGCAAATTTGCGGCCGGAAAGAAAAAAAATATCGGAAAAACTGAAGATTTGGGGTATCCAGCAGGACAGTGATTTTGAATATAACCTCGGCACTTATCTAAACAGGATAGCCGAATAAAGGATAAATAATTATTGAGCCTAATAGCCTTGATTCGAGCTATTCAGCTACAATCAATGCACAAATTGAAAAAATGAACATCGGCGTCATTGCCTCCCTAACCTATACATCTAAACATGTGTAAGGTAATTATTGAACAGTATTTTTAAATCAATTTCAAATATAAACTCATGAATATTTCACTTAAACTGGCTGAACGAGCTATTCAGGCCGCAATTGAAAAAGCCTTTCAGTTAGATGTGCTGATGAATGTCGCTATCGTAGATGCTGGTGTTAATCTTATCGCCTTTGCCAGAATGGACGACGCCTGGATCGGAAGTATAGATATCGCGCTACGGAAAGCTAAAACAGCGCGGTACTTCAATATGGAAAGTGGCGAAATCGGAAAATTATCACAACCCGGTGGGCAGGTGTGGCAGATTGAGCACTCAAATGGAGGACTAATAACGTTTCCTGGCGGCATTCCAATCACAGATGCCGATGGAAAAATCATTGGGGCAATTGGCACCTCAGGTAGTACAGTAGACAATGATTACGCTGTAGCCCGGGCTGGTGCAGACGCAGTCAATGGCCAAATGTAATTCCAAAACAAATACCACTGTATTTAAAAATCAAGAATGATGAAAACTATATGTAATTTCTATTTCCTTGTGCTAACAACCGCGTTATGCAGTGCTGGGGTAGTTTCAGCTCAGGGTCTGCCTAATCAGAAATTTGGTAGCATTTTTCAGGAAAATATTAAATGGTCTGCATTTCCGGCCTTTCCACCGGAGGCGCGCCTGGCCATATTAGTTGGCAATCCGAAACTGGACGGACCTTATGTAGTGCGGGTGAAATTACCAGGACGCATAATCCTTATGCCACATAAACATCCTGAAGATCGGATATATACGGTAATATCAGGTGTGTTCTACATTGGCATTGGAACCAGGTTTGATGCCTCGAAATTACAAGCCTACCCTCCCGGAAGTGTGATCATATTGCCAGGTAATACCCCACATTTTCACTGGGCAAAATCGGGCGAATATGTTACACAAGTATCAGCCAGAGGTCCGCTTGGTATAAGCTATATCAATCCAAAAGATGATCCACGAAATAGGAAATGATCTATAATCAGAAAAATCATGAAAGCATTACTCATATTAAGCGCGTTTGTTGTCACTACATTAAGCGCCTGCTCGTCTTACAATTACAGTTCTGTAAGTATAAAAAAAGTAAACAGTTCTGTCTTTAAAACTTACGCATGGTTGCCAGAGGCAAGACCTTCTACATCCTCCTATTACGACAATGATATCGCTAGTGATAAAATTGTAGATGCGGCATCTGCCGAGTTGAATAAAAGAGGTTTTGTGATGTCAAATCAAGATCCCGACCTGTTAATTAAATATATGGCGGGTGTAGACAACAAGACCGTCACCTATAACGATCCGGTATATTATAGCGCTCCATGGAGCCTTAGTCCCAGATTTGGTTACTATCGTGGGAGATCGGCTTTTTATTACAGTTATGCCAATCCTTATCCGATCTATGTAGATAATAGTGTAACCAAACTGCAGATAAAAGAAGGGAGCATCATCATTGACATCATTGAGCGAAAAACCTCAAAATTAATTTGGCGCGGCTGGGCACAAGGAGATCTATCAAGTGAAGAAAAAGCCATTGAAGACATCCCCAATGTAGTTGATCAGATTTTCAAAAAATTATCTGCCGTCAATTAAACTCAGTAAACTACCCTCCTATCAGATCAGGCGTTTAGAAGGATACTTGCGTTTGTCCTATACGGTGGGATAGACGGTCCATTCGCCGTAAAGATAAAGCGTACGCTATAATTATTCACATCATGGTTATTCATATTTCATAGCAGCTGTAATTCTGAAATATTCGATCACAGTTTTAGTTTCTTTCTTTAACTCCCCCTTTTTATCGGCCTTATGGCTAATATTTGTCACACTGATATAGTTGACAGGATCGCCTGGTGAGTCATAGACACGCAAAGTTGCATAATCATTTGATAAATCATCAGCAGGCAGAAAGTCTTTCAGGCATTTTAGATTACCGGTATTTAACTCATTTATCATTTGTTCAGGATCAGTTACAGTTTTCAGCTTTCCCTCCACATCCCGCTCATCCATCCACTGATCATTCTGTTCAGAAAACGGACTTGTCGATCTTCCTGAAAGTGAAAACAGCATTGGCGCCCCAATAATAATCAATGCTTCAATTACCCAGACCACCCATAAAAAACTACCAGAAACAGTATTGTGTTTCAGGGTAAAAGTACCAGCATCATTTAAGCGCAGCATTGCCTGAAAAAGTATGTCAGGATGTATTAAAATATACCAGAAACCTGTGAGATTAAAAGAAGAACGTACCCACATTCCACCTCCCATACTGCCTTCGGCTTCAGACATCAGGGATACAAACAATGCCCACTGGCAATACCAGCTTAAAAGGCCACATAGGACCGCCAGCACGCACTCATATGTTGTATTTCTGATCTTCCCCGCCCCGATTGCAATAAATACCCCGCCGCCAACTCCAAATCCCAGTCCTGCCGCAATAAAAAAATTAAAATAAATAAAAGGGATAAACCATTGCAGGGCGATATAAATAATACTAAGGATGACCGTGATCACGAACGCCGTGATCAGGGAAATAAAGATGCCTTTTACGGGTATTTTCCCTGATGGCTTATAGTATAAAGGTTCCATAGCATATTGTTCAGCTATAAAGCTAAGTTTATTTAAAATTTTCAGCGATTGATTTGTGATTTATTGCGAAAAAAAGCCTGCAAAGGCACTAACGATAGAGGTCAATACCTACCCCATAAAATTAAGTTACATAATCAGAGTCACTAAGTCTATAAATCGGTTTTGTTACTTATCGCCCTTTTTTGTATCAGGTTAATGGCCCTATTCCACTTCTGGTATATTTCAATAGGCCTGCTATAAGCCGGTATGTCGAATTCCCAAGGAATCAATACTTCGATATCATTTCTGTTTGCAAGCTCAGGTATCCATTTCCGGATAAATTCCTGAGCCTTGTACTTATTGGATTGGTGCACGGGGTTAGTGTACCAGATTTCAAATGCCTGCATATGCCAGTTCATCCAATTTGAACTCACATCATAGTCAATAAGTTTCGCTTCAAAATAGGCTGCTCCCCAAGTCCAGTCTATCTTTAGGTCATGTGTAAGGTAGCTTGCACAGTTTACCCGGCCCCGGTTACTCATATATCCAGTTTGATTGAGTTGCCGCATGTGGGCATCTACAAAAGGAATTCCCGTACAACCTGAGCACCATTTCTCAAACTTCAAAGGGTCGTTTTCCCAAACGATCATCTTGTTTTTGTAACCATCAGTCTTAAATATAGCACTCCCTAAGCGCATACCCTTAAATGTAAAGTAATCTCTCCACACCAATTCAAAGACCAGCCACCACGTACTCTGGTTTTTCTTGACCTTTGATTCATAATCTTTTACCTTTTCATAAATTTGACGAGCGGAAATACATCCCAAAGCCAAGTAGGGTGAAAGCTTCGAACTATAGTCCAAGCCATCTGATTTATTTCTACTCCACCTGTATCCTGTCAACAGCTCGGATTTAAACGTATAATATTCCAGCCTTTTCAATGCGGCAGTTTCCCCGCCCTCAACAAAAGGGTTCAGAACTTTATATTCACCTTCATTAAACTCATAAAGTTTATACGATGGAAATTTTTTGGTTTTCACGTTTGCAACAAAATTCAATTTCGATGGTTGCCTAAAAGTTCCCCGTGGCTCGGCATCATGTTCGGCAGGAATTCTATAAGCTTTGCTTGTAAGTGGAATTTCAGCAATCGTAAAGGGTATATCATCTTTATGGTAAAGCGTTTTTCCCCAGATAAAATGGAACTTAACTTCGGGCAGAGCATTGACCACCGCATCAGCTAAATTTATTTCATAAGGTGCATATTCCTCTTCAGCGTAAACATCCGTGATCCCATATTCTTCAACCAGCTGCGGTATTGTAACCATTGCAGAAATTTCTCCAACAACTAAATGTCCTCCGAGGAATTCAAGGCTCTTTCTTAAATCTAGAACAGACTGACGCATGAATTTAAATCTAACCGCATCTTTCTTCCTAAGGACAATATCAGTTTTCTCAAAATCACTTTTTTCAATACAATAACAGAAAACCAAATCGCTACATTCTTCATGGGCCTTTACCAAGGCTTCGTTATCATGCAGTCTCAAATCATTCTTAAACCAAACCAAACCCCGTCTTTTCATTTATAAATTTTTAAACCTCATACTACACAAAATGGTTGCAAGCTGCCTTTTTGCCTTTCTAAAAACCAATTCAATAAGCTTTTGATCTGTTCGCCATTCAGAGGTAGTTACCTGCAAGTAAGTGAACAGCACTGCTTCCATAAAAGTTTGAAACATACAAAACACGATACGATAAAACTGAGGCGGCATGAGCTTGAGAGGATCTTGAACAAATAACCAGCGTTAAATACCATACTGCATTTGTATTACTAAGAGCATGAAGTAAATGATAGAATAAATATTGAAATTCTCGAACCGCTTTAAGGCCCGCAAAACACCAATTAATTAGTTGATCTAAAAATAATTAGCTTTTTAAAAAAAAAGAGATGACCAAATTGGATCATCTCTTTAAGTGGGCCATGATGGGCTCGAACCATCGACCAAAAGATTATGAGTCTTCTACTCTAACCAGCTGAGCTAATGGCCCGCGAAAAATCTATTAGATTTTGCGAGTGCAATGTTACATATTTGTATTCAATTTTAAAAACAGTTTATGGAAAAAATTCAAAATATTATCTTCGACTACGGCAATGTGATCTTCGCAATAGACTTCAGAATAGCGCAAAAAGCTCTGACAGAGCTTGGTATTGCAGATATCGAAGATTTTTTCGGCCATAAAGGACATAATAATTTATTCGACGATTTAGAGACCGGAACCATCACGCCTGCCCAATTTAGGGAAGGAATCAGGCTTCATGCCAATAATCCTTCATTAACTGATGAACAAATTGATGCCGCCTGGAACAGTTTACTCATTGGTATTGCACCAGAAACAATAGAAACTTTGCTCGAAGCCAAAAAACATTACAGGACTTTCCTGCTGAGTAACACCAACCAGATCCACTTCGACTATTTCACCGGTTATCTTAAAAAGGAATTCCAGGTAGACAACAACGACCACCTCTTTGAAAAAACTTATTACTCGCATGAAATGCTGCTCCGTAAGCCCAATGTAGAGATTTTTGAGCAGGTACTGAGAGAGAACAATCTAAATCCAATCGAAACGCTCTTTATAGATGACAGTCCGCAGCACCTTGTTGGCGCTAAGCAGGCAGGTATGCAAACCTTACTCATGACAGAACACCCTAAAAACCTGGGCGCCTTTCTAAAAAGCAAAGGATTATTAACATGATCAACAACCACAATGTGCGGCCAAAGAAATTCAGTTCTTTGAAAGAGTTTTACCCGTTTTACTTATCCGAACATCAGAATGCGGTTAACAGATTCCTGCATTTTATGGGTATC
>Ga0308164_10002235_pt1 | contig 19868 bp, 14 predicted proteins | sample PhyTR2_FD_201031 | JGI IMG/M metagenome (GOLD analysis project Ga0308164, IMG submission 201031) | Phyllosphere microbial communities from UC Gill Tract Community Farm, Albany, California, United States - DLSLT.R2 | ecosystem: Host-associated > Plants > Phyllosphere > Unclassified | place: USA... | reverse complement strand
TGGTCCCAGCCCTCGCGCCCGAGGAGATCGAGCGGCTCGCGACGCTGCCGATCGAACGCGCGATGGCGGGCCAGCCGGGGCTCGAGGAGACGCGCTCTCTGACCAAGACCGGGCTCAGCCAGGTGACGCTGCTCTACAAGGACGGCACCGACCAGATGCGCGCACGCCAGCTCGTCACCGAGCGGCTGAACGCGGTCCGCGACCAGTTGCCGCCGGGCGCCTCGCCACAGCTCGCGCCGATCACCACCGGTCTCGGCGAGATCTATTACTACACGCTCGAATGGAAGCACGCGCCCGCGAGCATGGACGCGCAGCGCCAGTTGATGGAGCTCTACGAAGCGCAGGAATATACCGTGCGCCCGATGCTGCGCGCGGTCACCGGCGTCGCCGACGTCAACACCAATGGCGGTCTGGAACAGCAGTTCGTCGTCGAGCCCGATCCGCGGCGCCTCACGATGCACGGCGTGACCGCGGCCGAACTTGCGCAGGCGGTCGGCAAGAACGTCGAGAATGCGGGCGGCGGCATTATCGCGCGGGGCGCCGAGCGTTTTACCGTGCTCACCAACGGTCGAGTAACCAGCGCGACCGATATCGGCGCGATCCCGGTGAAGTTCGCGGGCGGAATCCTCCCGCTACAGGTCCGTGATCTCGCCGACGTCGTGATCGGATCGGCCCCACGCCAGGGCGCCGCGACGCAGAACGGGCGCGAGACCGTGCTCGGCACCGTCATGATGCTGGTGGGGCAGAACAGCCGCGAGGTCGCGGTGCGGGTGCAGGACGCCCTGCCCGATATCCAGTCGGCGCTGCCCAAGGGCATGGTCGTCCACCAGCAATATAGCCGTGCCGACCTGGTTGACCGGACGATCTCGACAGTCGAGCATAATCTTGGCGAAGGCGCGCTGCTGGTCGCACTCGTGCTGCTGCTCGTGATGGGCAATTGGCGCGCCGCGCTGATCGTGACGATCGTCATCCCGCTCGCCTTCCTCGTCACGGTGTCGGGGATGCACGCGATCGGCGTGTCGGGCAATCTCATGAGTCTCGGCGCGCTCGATTTCGGGCTAATCGTCGACGGCGCGATAGTGGTGGTCGAGAACAGCCTGAGGCTCCTGGCCGAGCGCCGTCGCGCCAAGGGTGAAGACCTCACGCCCGACGAACGCCGCAAAACGGTAACGGACGCAGCGCGGATGGTGGCGCGCCCGACGATGTTCGGCATTGCGATCATCGCGCTGGTGTATGTGCCTGTACTCAGCCTCGGCGGTGTCGAGGGCAAGCTGTTTCAGCCGATGGCGCAGGCGGTGATGCTCGCGATCTTCGCCGGGCTGGTCTGGACGTTCACGGTTGTCCCCGCGCTGTCCGCCTGGCTGCTGCGCGCGCCCGCCAGCGAAAAGGACGACAGCCGCCATAAGGGTCTGATCGGGCTCGCCGAACGCGGCTACGCGCCGACGCTTGAACGCGCGCTGGCACATCCGAAGCTGTTGGTACTTGGCGCGCTGGTCATGCTCGCGGTCACGTTCGGGGTCTTCAAGACACTAGGGTCGCAGTTCACGCCGCAGCTCGACGAGGGCTCGATCACCGCGATGGTCTATCGCCCGGTCGGCATGTCGCTCGAACGCAGCCTCGCGATCGAACGGGAAACCGAACGCCAGATTCGCCGGCAATTCCCGCAGGTCAGTCACACATTCTCGCGGATCGGCACCAGCGAGGTCGCGACCGATCCGATGCCGCCCAACGAGAACGACCTCTATATCTTCTACGCGCCGGAGAAGGACTGGCCGACCGGCGACGGCAAGCCGAAGACCAAAGACGAACTCGTGGCTGGGATCGAGAAAGTCGGGCGGCAGGTCTACAAGGGCCAGAGCTTCGAATTCGCGCAGCCGATCGAGATGCGCTTCAACGAGATGCTCGAGGGGGTCCGCGCCGACGTGTCGGTGAAGATCTTCGGCGAGGATTACGACGTGCTCGAACGCGCCGCCAAGCAGGCCAAGGCGATCCTCGACAAGCAACCCGGCACCGAACATGTCGAGTTCGAAACCGCCGGTCGTCCCAAGAGCGTCGTCGTCGAACTCGATCACGCGGCGATGCTGCGGCTCGGGCTGAGCACGGCCGAGGTGAACACGGCGATCACCGGCGCGATCGCCGGCGCCGAGGTCGGCTTCATCCCCGAGGGCGAGGCGCGCCACATGATCGTCGTCCGCATGCCCGAAAGCCTGCGCGCTGATCCCGCCGCGATCCTCGCGCTGCCGTTGCGCGTCGGCGAGTACGGGATGGTGCCGCTGTCGCGCGTCGCCCGGCTGCGTGTGACGCCGAAGGTCGAGCCGATCCTCCACGACGGCGGCAAGCGGCGCGCGGCGCTAATGGTCACGCTTAACACCAGCGACCTCGCCGGCTATGTCGCCAAAGCGCGCGCCGCGGTCGATGGCCAGGTCAAGCTCTCGCCGGGCTACCGGATCGAGTTCGGCGGCCAGTTCCACCAACTAGAGGCCGCACAGAAGCGCCTGTCGATCGTCGTCCCCGCCGCGCTCGTACTGATCTTCCTGCTGGTCTACGCTGCGCTTGGCAGCGTGAAGGAGGCGGCGATCGTCTATACCGGCATCCCGTTCGCGGTGACCGGCGGCGTGCTGGCGCTGTGGCTGCGCGGGATGCCGTTCTCGATCACCGCGGCGATCGGCTTTATCGCGCTGTCGGGGATCGCGATGCTCAATGGGCTGGTGCTGGTCGACCACATTAATTCGCTCCGCGACGGTCGCGACGGCGACCCGCTGCCGGTCGACGACGCGGTGCGACAGGGCGCGCGCGATCGCCTCCGTCCGGTGCTGTCGACCGCACTGGTCGCCTCGATCGGCTTCGTGCCGATGGCGCTCGCGAGCGGCGCAGGCGCGGAAGTCCAGCGGCCGCTGGCGACCGTCGTGATCGGCGGGATTGTTACCTCAACGCTGCTGACGCTGCTGCTGCTGCCGAGCCTGTATCGTTGGCTTGTCCGGGAAGACGCAAAGGCATCCCCCGAACTTGCAAGTCTAAACGACTGATTGTCGGTGCCGACAGATTACCTCTCTGATGCCACTCCGGCGCTTGCTTCGACTTGGTCGAGCACGGCGGAGCGTCCCAAGGCCGTCGAACGAGCGGCCCGACCATGGACGCTCGCAGCGTGGCTACGCATTCATCTTACCTATTGGTGTAGGCACCGGCGCCGATTGTCGCTCGGTCGGCCGCGACGCTTCACCGAGTTCGTCCAGCGGCGCAAATTGCTCGACCGCGATCCTCGTATCCCGCTTATGATCGACAAGGTTGCAGTCAAAGCCTTCGTCGCCGCCACGCTTGGCAAGGCGTGGGTCACGCCAACGCTGTGGTCTGGTGACATATTGCCTGACCAGCCAATCTTTCCCAAACCGTTCGTCGTTAAGTCACGTCACGGCTGCAAGCAGCACCGAGTTGTCCGAGATGGCTCGAACGACTGGGACGCTGTCCGGCTGGCGGCAGCGGAATGGATACGCCGCCCCTACGGCAGCTGGCTTGACGAGTGGGGCTATCGCGACGTGCCACGCGGCTTGCTAATCGAACCGTTCGTAGGCGACGGACCGTCTCTGCCTATCGATTACAAATTTTACGTGTTTCATGGCCGCGTCGAAGCTATTCAGGTTCACGTTGAACGTGAGACATTTCACCGTTGGGTACTATTCGACCGGAATTGGCGCGGCATGTCGACCAACTCTGATGGTCTTGACGTTCGACCGCCAGCCAACTTGCCCCTTATGATCGAGGGCGCAGAGGCTTTAGGAAGAGAATTCGAGTTTGTCCGTGTGGATTTATACGATGCGGGGATCGTTCCACGGTTTGGCGAAATGACGTTTTATCCCGGCTCAGGCTTGGATCCGTTCGACCCGCCTCAATTAGACGTGGTGCTCGGAGAGTATTGGCGTGAGCTCCAATAGGCCATCTTGCTAGATGCCGCCTAATTTCGTCAACTTCGCGTTCGAGGACCATGACGCGGATGGTCTGAATTCGAGGGAGGCTGAAAGGCCCCCCTTTTTGCCTTTCGAACGCAACGTCTCGTCCACGGCGCCGCCCACAAGCAGCCCGTACAGCTCGCGCAGACTTGGCCGGCGACGCGAATGGTACGTTCAGGCGAACCGCTCAGCGGCATGGTCGCGAAATGCCTCCTGATCGCGAACATACTCGCTGAGCATTTCGAGCGACTTATGTCGGCTATGCTCCTTCATCTTGAACAGATTGGCGCCCTGTCGCCCCGCCTCGGTGAGAAAGCCGGCCCGCAAACTGTGCCCGGCAAAGAGGGCTGGATCATAGCCCGCCGCGGCCGCACGCGCCTTGACCACCAGCGCCACGGTCTGCGGACTGATGCCATGCCGGGTCAAACGACCGTGTGGGGTCAGCCGTCGCAAGAGCGGCCCGCTGCTGATCCCCGCGGCCTCAAGCCAGGCGCGGTAATGGCGCACCGGCTCCATCCGCCGACCATCGAGGATGGCGACCGATTGCCCCCTGCCCTCCTGGTCCCCCTTGGACACCGGAATATGGATGATCAGCCCGCGCGGATCTTCGCTGACATGCGCGACGTTGATCGCCACCAACTCGGACCGCCGGAAGGCGCCCATCATGCCGATACTGAGCAGCGCTCGGTCACGGTAATCCTGCAAACTGACGCCCGTGATCGTGCGCACCATGTCGCGCAGCACGTCGCCGTCGGCGGGTCGCTTCTTAGCGGGTCGCTCGCCGCGTTTGGTGTTGCGGATACCGCGCATGACCTTCTCAAGCGCCGCGGCCCCCGCCTGGGTAGTGGGAGGCTCGACTTGCGCTGCGCGGTGCGCGAACACGATCGCCGCCAGCCGTCGCCCGATCGAGGCTTTCGAGAGCGATCGCCCGTTGGAATGACTGCTGCCGGTGGTGGCGAGTTCGGTGAGGAAGGCGGCGGTGACCTGGGGGCTGGCCGGCAGTGCCTGGTAGCGGCGCGTTTCGCACCAGGCACAGAACAGCTTCCAGTCGGAGCGATAGGCACGCAGCGTCGCACTGGCCGAGGCGCGTGTGATGAAGTCGTCGACGCGGGATTGATCGTCGACGGTGAGATCGGGCAACCACGGCTGCACGGCACGATCGCCGATCAGCGCCAGACTCTGTTCGTCCGCGCCATCATCCGAAGAGCCGCGTCCGATCACCGGGGTCGCGGCCCGGCGTCGGACTTTTTTGACATCACGATGCGCAATTGTTGCCCGATTTTGTCGTTTCCATCGCCCGGCTGTACCAACCCAAGTAGCTAGTGGGAATCCATATTATCGCTAGTAACTATTGTGACATATGACATTGCTTGGGTGCCGATAGATCCGTTAATCATCTCGTCAGGTCTGTGGTACTAGGTCGCAGCTAAGCCATTTAAAGCGGAGAAGGACACGTGACACTACAGGTTAACATTACGCCTAACGGTCGCATGAGTCTTCCTGTGGGTATCCGTAAGCGGCTGGGGCTTGAAAGCGGTGGGGCGGTACTTGTTGAGGAAACACCCGATGGTGTCATTCTGCGTACGGTAGATCAGGCAGTGGCAAGGGCGCAGACGATTGCCAAACGGTACGCCCAGCATCCCGATGCGTCGGTTGACGCCTTCCTTGCGACGCGGCGGGCGGACAGCGGCGAATGACTCATGTCGTGCTCGATGCCTCGGCGATCCTCGCGCTACTCAAAGGCGAGCGTGGCGCCAGCAAGGTCGCCGGCGTCATCGCGGACGCGTCGGTCTGCGCGGTCAACCAGGCCGAGGTGATCAGTCACTTCGTCCATCTCGGCGCACCGCTCGAGGACATTCGCGCTATGCTCGGTGCCCTGCCCTGTCTCGTCGTACCTGCTGACGATGCACTGGCGTGGGAGGCTGGTGGCCTGCGATCGGTGACCGCGTCTGCCGGGCTGTCACTGGGCGATCGGTTTTGCCTCGCTTTGGCGAAACGCCTCGGCGTGGCCACATACACCGCCAACAAGGCGTGGCGCGACATCGCGAGCGAGGCAGGGGTTAAAGTCGTCCTTGTTCGATGATGACAATCCGGCATCTCCATGCAGCGTTGCCGCTGGCACACTTTGCTTGACGCGGTTCGACACAACGGCAAAGCCTGCGGGCAATTGGGGAGCTATCTTGGCAGCTGAGGGGCCTACACCGGTATGGGCAACCGGATCACAGCAGTCAGGTTCGACGCCGTCAGTCGACATCGTGTTCGTTCACGGATTGTCCGGCGATCGGCACACCACCTGGAGCACACCGGGCGGTGCCTTCTGGCCACAGTGGCTGGCTGATGAGTTCGACCATATCAACGTCTATCTTGCGGGCTACGATTCTAGCGCCTTTGCCGGCATTCTGCTGGGCAGCGGCGCCTCGATACAGGATCTCGCCACGACACTCGCAGACGGGCTGATCAGCCGTCCGCGCCAAGCCGACGATATCATCCTCGTCACGCACAGCCTGGGCGGCCTGGTCGTCAAGCAGATGCTGCGTCGATGCGCCGATTCCGCCGATAGCCGCTTCCTGGGCCTCGCGCAGAAGGTACGCGCAGTGGTGTTCCTGGGAACGCCCCATCAGGGCGCGCAACTGGCAAGCGCGTTCGACGTCGTCCTGCGACCATTCAAAAGCACCGCGTCCCGCCAGCTTGCCTATAGCGGCCCCGACCTTCTCGACCTCAACAACTTCTTCTCGAATTATGCGGTGCGTGAAAAAATTATCGTTCGGCCATTTTACGAGACAGAAAAGACACACGGCGTGCATATCGTCGATCGCGTCTCCGCAAATCCGAATGTTCACGGTGCTGAGCCGATCGCCGTCCAGGCCAACCACATCGACATCTGCAAGCCAACGTCAGATCAGGCACCTGTCTATTTATCGGTCTGCGAGCTCCTTCGTTCGCTACAGTCGCACGGCCGCAGTTTGGCGATCACGACATCTAACGCGATCCCAGTGACGGACACTAATGCCAGCGCTCTCCCCGCTGCTCGGCAACTCGCGACGATCACCGACGTGGCACATATGATCCCGACGGATCCTACGGTCGATTGCACGCCCACGACCGCGATCGCGACACCGGCCGGCGTGACCTCGGACATCCTCGAAGACTTCGCTTATTTCACCACCGTGGCACCGGACGATCGCCGCCCGCTCGATAAGAAATTACATGACGCCGGCCGCAGCTACCAGATCAAGGACGCCACCCGCCGCAAAGAGCGGTTTGCAATGGCGCTGCGTCGTCATATCGCCCAGCCATCTGCCGTCACCCGCTACACGCAGCTACTCGGTGACGTCGAAAGCCGCTTCGCCCGGCATGTGCGGCGCGCCATCAGCGAAGGCGCATCACTGTCGCAAGTCGACCACGCTATCCAATCGAATGTTCTTGATCCGTGCGTGCAGCAGTTTTCCAGCCCGGGCAGCGAAATCACCTCCGCACTTGTCGACAACGCGCTTTATTATCTTGCAGGCAATTGCCACGTGAGCTGGGACGCATGACCGAGCTTCGCGTCTGGCATGCCGCACGTGATCCGTACCACTGCGCCTTTCGCATGATCCGACTATTGACGTGGAAAGGCGATGCGTTGCCACTCGACCAGCTGCGGGTAGTCGACATGCTACTGATGTATCCGTCGCTAGCGTGGCGGATGAGACTGCCGTCTGCCGTCCGCGACCATCTGCGCGCGTTGCAGCTCCCCGCCGTCAAAGATCTCTTCGTCAGCTTGCCCGGCACCGCGTCGATCTGGCAAGACCTACATTTGTATCAGTCCGCCGCACTCAAGCAGCTGGCAGGGCGGAGCCTGCTCAAACGTGATGCTCTGCGTGATCGATATGCTGCTTTGGACCCTCGCCACATGCCACTCCCCCTTAGCGAGCGCGTCCGTACCGAGAACGGTGCGCAAGCCGCGCTCATGACCTTCCTGATCGACGACATTGCCCCGCTTCCCGCCACGGGTCCTGACAACATCTTCAAAAGAGCCGGCGTGCCAGCCCGGGGACCGGTCGCGTGAGAAGCCAGCTCATTGTTGATCGCATGCTCGTCTTCCAAGCCAGCAACGTCCTATATGACGAGCGCTTCCATCACGGCGTCAACATCATCCATGGCTCGAACGGATCGGGCAAATCCACGCTCGCCGATTTCATCTTCTTCGGTCTGGGCGGCGACCTTCGCGACTGGAAGCCCTACGCATCGCGTGCTGAAGCCGTCATGCTCCAGATCACAACCCCGCAGGGTGTGTTGACCACCCGTCGCTACGTTTCGAGCGATCCAGCGCGTCCGATGGACATCTTCTTTGGTCCGATGGATGAAGCGCTGAGGGCCGGAACGGACCTCTGGCAATGCCATCCCTACAGCCGCCCGGATCGTGGCTACAGCTTCAGTCAGATCCTCTTTCGCGCGATCGGCTTGCCGGAGGCGATCAGCGATGGCGCCAGCAATCTGACGATGCATCAGATCCTGCGGCAGCTTTACGTTGATCAGCTGACGCCGATCCAGCGCATCTTTCGTATCGACGGCTGGGACACCTGGCAAACCCGGCAAGCGATCGGCGAGCTGCTCGCTGGGATCGGTGGATACGAGCTGTATGATCGGCAGATCCTGCTGCGCGAAACCGAGAAGAAATACAAGGAGGCCGCCACCACGTTGACCAACCTGATGGCGGTGGCATCGGGCTATGGCGAACAGATCCTTGTCGAACACATCGAGGCCGGGATCACGAACGCTGATCGCGATCGTACCCGCTTGCTGGCCGCTATCGACACGCTCAGCGACGACAATGACAACGACGATGCGACACAAGCGTTAAAGACCACGCGAGCCGAGGCACTCAAGGCTTTTCGAACTAGCAGGCGCCGGGTGCTCGACTTAGGCGATGCCATCGAGACGCTTGGCTACGAAATTGCCGATGCCGATGCGTTTCTGGAGCATCTTCGTGAGTCTTTGCGTGACTTCGACGATGCCGCGCTGACCTTTATTGCATTAGGGCGCCTAGACTTTGATTTCTGCCCTTCCTGTTTCGCCGAGGTGCACAAAAAGTCAGACGATCATTGTCAACTCTGCAATCAACCGCACGTCCACGGTGCTGAGGATTCGCGCACGCTTGCGGTACGACTCGATCTTCAAATGCAGCTGCGCGAGTCGACAGCGCTCCAAGAAGAGCGGCACGCGGAACTTGAGGCCATGACCGCCAAGCTGCGTGTCGCCAAGCTTGAGTTGCGTCGCGCTACGACGACGATCGAGGTTTCACGTACCGGTCCCGCGACTAAACGAGAAGCTAATGTCGCCGAACTCAGCCGGAAGGTTGGCTTCATCGACAGCCAACTTGAAGTGCTCCAGAAACGTCTCGAGCTCGGTCGAAAAATTAGGGCGCTCTCACAACAGAAAGAGGACCTGAACGCCGATTTGAACCGCTTACGAAGCGAGGTGGAAGCGATTAGCCGCTCACAGGACCAGCGCAAGCGATCAGCCTACACACTGATCTCGAATGAGGCCAAAGCCCTGCTCGACGATGACCTCGAAGAACATTCGGACTTCGGGCAGATCAATCATGTCGATTTCAGTTTTGCCGAAGACTGGATCGCCATAAACAAAGAAAAAAATCGCTCAGGTAGTGCCAGCGGGATGGTCGTACTAAAAAACAGTTTTGCTGCCGCCACTTTGCTTGCTTCTCTCGTTGATTCACGCTTCTGCCTGCCACGCTGGATGCTGTTCGACAACGTTGAGGACAAGGGAATGGTCGAAGAGCGTTCGTGGAATTTTCAACGTTTGTTGGTATCGCGCTCGGTGCGAAGCGAACATCTTCACCAGATCATCTTCACCACCTCAAAGATCGCGCCCGAACTTGAAGCCAGCAATCTTGTTGTTGGCCGGAAATATACCAAGGTCGCGCCGTCGCTTGCGGTCGTCGATCAGCTGGCTTTAACAACCACGATCGTCGCGAGCGAGCGACCGTCGGAATAGTGCCTCAACAATCTCGATAGCGAGGAAAGTCTGCCGCTAAGGGCATTAGCAGTTCGCGGCCAAGGTCATCGTCATCGTCATCGGTGAACCGTCTGGCTCAACGTTTTGTCTGGCTCGTAGACGATTCGGCTAATCCGACCGGACATTCTTGTCGGGTAGCCTTTGATCTCGCTTAATCGGCTTCCCAGTTCGTCCGATTACCTGTGTCCTTATTCAGAGTGGACATTACTGTCTCGTGGGAGGAGACATCAGCGTCTCCTCAGGACCAGATGAAAGTGTCCGGTCGCTTCAGCTTGTCATCAACAGATCGACGGCTCATTTGTGACCTATGGAGACCATAGATGAGTGACAAGAGCGAAAATGAAGAAGGCGAGCTGGAAGCGACCCCCGGGACGAAGGTACCGCGGAAGGCGGGCGCTGCCACAGAAAAGTGGGGCGCGAAGGTGATCGCGCTTGGCTTTTGCATGTTGCCCTCGCTGCTGCTCCGAGCACAGCGACGCCTCGGGCTTAACCCAACCCAGCTTGCTGTGCTGATCCAGCTCGCCGACTTCTGGTGGGATGCTGGCCGCAAACCTTTTCCAAAAAAGGCCGATCTCGCATTGCGGCTGAATTTGAGTGAGCGCCAAGTTCAGCGCTATATTGCCGAACTGGAGGAAGCAGGGTTCGTGCGTCGGATCGAACGCCGTGCGTTGCACCGCGGCAAGATATCCAACGAGTACGATCTTCAGGGACTGGTCGACAAGCTTGCGGAGATCGAGCCGGACTTCAGCGACGCGGCGGAAGAGGCGCGCGCCAAACGGCAAGTCGTCGCTCGTCCTGGCATGCGGCGACGTCGACCAGAACCGGCGTCAGCGGACGCGGAGGCCTGAGTGACAAAGGGCCTGAACAAGAAGGTATTGTGCTTCATCGACGAGTCAGGGACGGCCGGTAGCGGCCCGTTCCAGCTCGGCGCGCTTTTCGTCCTTGCCCGCGAAGCGGGGCGTCTCGACAAGGCGTTTAGCGATCTGCTGCCGGCGGACGCGAACGAGGTTCACGCTGTGAAGATGGCGAACGGCTATCTCCAGGGTCTGCTCGATCGCCTGCATGGAGGCGCCGACCTCGACCGGGTGGTGATGATCAATCAGCACTTCCAGGGTCGGCAGGGCGGCCCGCCAGTAGTGTATGCGCAGGCGGTGGTCGAGACGGTGAAGATCGGCATGAAGCGGTTTCGTTCGGTGCTCGGACGCGATAGCGTTGGCAACGTCGATGTTATCACCGACGTCAACCAGCACAACGACCATCCCGATTTCGATGCCGAGATGGAGCGAGCGCGGAGGGATGACGGTCGCTTCAGAGGCGTCAACCGGGTGGTCCGCCTGGACTCCGGAGCATCCCGGCTGCTTCAGCTCGCGGATGTCGTGGCATATGCGCGGCGCTGGATCATCGACGGCGAAATGAACGCACACGGACTGCGCGAAAAATACGGTATCGATTTGCTCTAATACGAAAAGAGCCGCCCCGAAGGGCGGCTCAGAAACGTGTCAGAGAGAGTGGTGGCCGGCAACCAGGGTTTGAGACCCTGGGTAGCCACAGCGCTCATCCAACACGGGGCCGGAATAAGTCGCTTTGCAGGTCTCCCTGCCAGCTCCATGTACGTGGTCGCCATTACAGATACAAGTACCTGCGGACATGCGTGTCCTGTACTGGGAGCCGACGACACGGATACCGAACAGACGTTAATGTTTCGTACTGGCGATAGTGACCTGGTCGCCCCTACCCTCGCCACGTTAACGATCCGGTTCATCCGCTCGATCGGCTTATCGGTCCAAGGGTGGTTGTTCCTCAGAGGCCATAAGCGGTTGATCCGCGTACCACCAGAGACACAGCGGTTCGCATCGCGGCGAACAACTCTACCCGACTCAATCATGCCAGTAATATTTTTTTGGTTTTACAGCTGGAAGACTGTGGCCGGTATGTCTTGATCGGGATCTAATTTCGGGAGCGTCGGGTTTGAGATGAAGCGGACCGTGCGTTTACGGGAGTACGGATGACGATAGCCCACTTTGCACGGCAATGCCGCCTTTCCGAGAAGTGAGTGAACGGGAAAGCTGGCCACTTTGCACTACCCGTGAAACGCATAGCCGCTCGGGATCCGCATGAGCGGCCTCCAGAGCAGCTATACCCTGAGCCTATAACCGCACGACTACGCTCGTCGCGCTCGTATCTCTGCGGCCGGCAATACGTGATACCCATGCCGTGATTGCAGGCAGTACCAGCAAGGTTAGGACGGTCGACGTGATAAGACCGCCAATGACGACGGTCGCCAGGGGCCGTTGAACTTCAGCACCGGTGCCGGTGGCGAGCGCCATCGGAACGAAGCCCAGTGAGGCCACCAGCGCGGTCATCAAGACCGGACGCACGCGCTCCATCGCGCCATCGGCGATGGCTTGGTCATCGTCTTCGCCGTCCTCGCGGTGCTTGCGGATCGCGCTCATCATCACGAGACCGTTGAGGACCGCCACGCCCGACAGCGCGATGAAACCGACCGCTGCGGTGATCGAGAACGGGATGCCGCGCAGCAACAGCGCGAACACGCCCCCCGCCAGCGCCATCGGCACCGCGCTGAACACGATCAGAGCCGGCATGAAGCCCCCGAGCGCGAGGTAGAGCAGCGCGTAGATCGCGAGGAAGCAGATCGGCACGACGATCATCAGCCGCAGCCGCGCCGATTGCAGGCTTTCGAACGTGCCGCCCCACGCGGTATACATGCCGGACGGGAGCTGCATCTGCCCAATCTTCGCCTGTGCCTCCTCGACGAAGCCACCGAGATCGCGGCCGCGCACATTGACCTGGACGATCACCATGCGCTTGCCGTTCTCGCGGCTGATCTGATTCAACCCTTCGGTATAGCTGAACCGGGCGACCTCACGCAGCGGGATAGATCGGGCCACCTGACCATCGGCTGCCGGCAGCATGACGGGGATCGATCCCAGCGCATCGACGTCATCGCGCTGCGCGTCAGGCAAGCGGACCACGACCGAGAAGCGGCGATCGCCCTCGAACAGCAAACCCGCCTCGCGACCGCCGAGCGCGGCCGAGACTGTGTTCGCCACCTCCTCGACGGTGAGCCCGTATCGCCCGACTGCCTGACGGTCGATCTTCACGTCGAAGGTCGGCGCACCGTCCGTCTGCTCGGCGCTCACATCGGCCGCACCAGGGATGGCACGCACCGTCGCGGCGATCCGCTGCGCCTGCTGCGTCATCTGGTCGAGGTCGTCGCCATAGAGCTTGATCGCAACGTCGGACCGGACGCCAGCGATCAGCTCGTTGAAGCGCATCTGGATCGGTTGCTGGATCTCCGTCCGGTTGCCGATCAGCGGCTTCATGCGCTCTTCGATGCGGCGAAGGATGTCGGCCTTGCTGTGGACCTCGGCCGGCCATTCGTTCTCGGGCTTGGGGATGACATAGGTATCGGATGCGTTGGGCGGCATCGGGTCGGTGCCAAGATCGGCATTGCCGTTCTTGGAAAAGACCAGCGCCACCTCGGGAAGGGTCTTCAGCGCATTCTCGATCTGAAGCTGCATCTGGGTCGACTGGTCGATCGATGCCGAGGGCACTCGAAAGTTGGTGACGGTGATGTCCTTTTCGTCGAGCTGCGGCATGAACTCCTCGCCGAGCAGTCCGAAGCACAGCACCGCCGCGACGAAGACGCCGACCCCGCCCAAAATGAATGGCATGGGGCGACGGATGGCCTTGTCGAGCGCCGGGGCATATTTCGCCTTGAACCAGCGGATTGGTCGCACCTCTGTTTCGCTGACCCGCCCGGTGATGACGATGGCAAGCATCGCCGGCACGAAGGTCAGCGACAGCACGAACGCGGACGCGAGCGCCACCATCAGCGTAACCGCCATCGGCGAGAAGGTTTTGCCTTCGACGCCCTGGAAGGTGAGCAACGGCACGAAGACGAGGAAGATGATGAGCTGGCCGAACACGGTTGGCCGGATCATCTCCTTGGCAGAGGCGATCGTTACTTCCAGCCGCTCCGGCAGAGTGAGCAGCCGGTCTTCCTTCTGCTGTCGCTCGGCAAGATGCCGCAGCGCGTTCTCGACGATGATGACCGCGCCATCGACGATCAAGCCGAAGTCGAGCGCGCCCAGACTCATCAGATTGCCCGACACGCCCAGCCCGTTCATGCCGGCCGCGGTCATCAGCATCGTGATCGGGATCACGGCCGCGGTGATGACCGCGGCGCGGACGTTCCCGAGCAACAGGAACAGCACCACGATGACAAGCAGCGCGCCTTCGATCAGGTTCTTCTCGACGGTTGCGATCGTTGCGTTGACCAGCTTCGACCTGTTGTAGACGCTTTCCGCGAACACGTCGGGTGGGAGCGCCTTGTTTATCTGGGTCAGCTTCTCCCCGACTGTCGTCGCGACGATCCGGCTGTTGTCGCCGACGAGCATCAACACGGTCGAGATGACCGCCTCTGCCCCCATCCGGCTACCGGAGCCGGTGCGTACAGCACCGCCGATCACGACCTGGCCGACATCCTTCACGCGGACAGGCACGCCGTTACGGGTTGCGACGACCGCCTCCTGGATATCCTCGATCGACTTCAGGCGTGCGTCGGCGCGGACCAGAAAGCTTTCCCCCGCGCGCCGGACGTAGTTCGACCCGGCGGACAGGTTGGCGCGTTCGAGTGCGTCCGCAAGCGCGGTGATCGAAAGTCCATAAGAAGCCAGCGCATTGAGGTTCGGTTCGATCAGGTACTGTTTGACGTAACCGCCGTTGGAATCGACGCCGGCGACGCCCTTCACGGTCCGCATCTGTGGCCGGATGATCCAGTCCTGCACGGTACGCAGGTAGGCCGCCTTGGCCAGTTCTGTGGTCAGCCGCTCACTCTCAGGGGTGAGGTAGCTGCCGTCCGACTGCCAGCCGGGTTTGCCGTCGACGGTCTTCACGCCCTTGCCGTCCGGATGCCGGAAGGCGACCGAATAGAAGAAGATTTCGCCGAGACCGGTGCTGAGAGGCGCAAGATTGGGTTGCACGCCGGCAGGCAAGCTGTCGCGCGCCTGGGCGAGGCGTTCGGTCACCTGTGCGCGAGCGAAATAGATATCGGTTGCGTCAGTGAAGACGGCCGTCACCTGGCTGAAGCCGTTGCGCGAGAACGAGCGTGTGATCTCCAGGCCAGGGATGCCGGCAAGCGCCGTCTCCACCGGGAACGTGACCTGCTTCTCGATATCGACCGGCCCGAGCGTGGGCGCAAACGTGCTGATCTGCACCTGTCGGTTGGTGACGTCGGGGACGGCATCGATCGGCAGCCTGGTGATCTGCCACGCACCAAAGCCGATGACGAGGAGGGTGAGGAAGGCGACCAGCCAGCGCAGATGCACCGAGGTCGAAAGGATGCGTTCGATCATTCGCCGCCTCCAGCATTCTTCTCCAGCTCGGCCTTGAGCAGGAAGGCGTTGATCGTCGCGATCGGCGTGCCTGCCGCGAGGCCATCGGCAATGGCGACCATTCCACCCGACCGACTGCCTATCCGGATCGGTCGCGCCTTGAAGCCGGTCTTCGTACGGACGAAGACGACGCTCTGCTCCCCGAGTGTCTGGACCGCGTCCTGCGGCACCATGATCCCGTTCCGCGCCGCGCCTGCGGTCGCCAGAATGCGTGCCTGCACGAGCTGCCCCGGTGACAGGGTGCTGGTGCGCGCGGTCGGCGTCACCACAATGGTCGCAGCGCGGGATTGCGGATCGACGACACCCGTCGCCGCGCGGACGCGACCCTCGATCGTCTGACCGTCGTTGGTGGTCAGCGTCACCCGGTCGCCGGTACGAACGCGGGAGGCATCTGCTGGGGGCACGCTGGCGGTGATCTGAAGCCGGCGCGGATCGGCCACGCGGAATAGCTCGGTCTCGGCCGCCACGAACTGCCCGAGATTGGCTGCCGCACTCGTCACGCGCCCCGATACGGGGCTGACGACCGCAACGGAGCGGCCGTCGCGCGATACGCGGGCAGCACCCGCTGCTGCACTGGCGCGACGGGCATCGGCCTGCGCAACGGCGAGGCTCGCCTGCGCGGATTCGAAATCGGCCCTTGGGCTGACGCCCTGGTTGAGCAGCGTGCGCTCGCGGGCGAGTTGCCGCGCCGCAAGCGTCACCCGTGCCGATGCCGCCTCGCGATCGGCTGCGATCTGCGAGGCATCGCGGCTTTCGACCAGCGCAAGCGTCTGCCCGGCGCGGACAGGATCGCCGATCCGCGACAGGATGCGCGTGACGGTGCCTGGCGCGCGTGCGGTCAGGACCGCCTCTGCATCCGGCATGGACTCGACTGTGGCGGATGCGAGGATCGCGGCGTCGACTTCGCCGGTATCGGCCGGCGCGACCTTGATCTTCGACGTCGCGACCGCCTGCGGCGTCATCGTCACCGTATCGACAGGCGCGGCCGGCGCTACCGGTGCGGTAGCGGTAGCGGAAGCGGGCGCAGGGGTTGAAGATTGGGTAAGGCGCGCAGCGCCGAAGCCTAGAGCAGCAGCGGCGACCAGCCCGATGGCGGTCCCGGTGTAAAGGCGATTCCTGTCGGTCATTGGACCGGTTCTCCGGTGATGGTGAGGCCCTGAAGTCGGGCGAGACTGGCGCGGGCGTCGAGCCGCGCGATGGCGGCATCGAGGATGACGCCCCGGGCAGCGCCGAGGTTGTGGCGTGCGGCCAGCAATTCGATCAGCGGCGACTTGCCCGCCTCATAGGCGATCCGCGCAAGTCGATACCCTTCGTCGGCGGTCCGCATCGCGCGTTCGGCCGCGGTCGCGCGGCGATCGGCAGCCCCGACAAGCGCCAATGCTGCATGGGTTCCGGCCTCGGCATCTAGCCGGGCGGCAGCGGCCCGAGCCTCTGCACCCTGAAGATCCGCGCGCGCAGCGGCAATATTGCCGCGATTACGATCGAAGAAAGGCAGCGGGACCGAAACGCCTGCGACGACGGCGGGTCCGCTTGCGACGCGAAGCTGGCGCACACCGAGTTGCGCCGTGACGTTCGGGATCGCGAGGCGCTGCTGCACCGTGACCGCTCGCGCTGCGGCCTCGCGTTCGGCATCGGCGACGCGCACGGTCGTCGCCTGCATCGGATCGATCGGCCCCGTGGTGGGCCGGCTATCGAGGCGATCAAGCAGCGATTCCGATACGCCGGTGAACGGCGTCGCCACGCCGGCCAACGCCGACAGACGGGCAAGCGCGGCGGTCTTCTGTGCGCGCGCCGTTTCCAAGTCCGCTTCGAGCGTGTTCAACTCGGTTTCGGCCTGCACCTGCCGCAGGCGTGCCTCTTTGCCGGCACTGACGAGGGCGCGGGCGACTTTCAGGTCGGCCGTAGCTTCTTCGACTTCGTCTTCGGCGAGAGCGATACGGCGATCCGCGATCTCCGCACTGGCGTAGGCGCGTGCCAGTTCCGATGCGTAGAGGAGGCGTCCGTCCAGATTGCGCGCCTCGGCCGCAGCGATGCCGGCTTCACCGGCAGCGATGCGCGACGATCGCTTCCCTCCCAGCTCGATCGGCTGATCGATCTGGAACGTCGTCTGCTGCTGATTGCGGGCGTTGTTCGACAGGTCGCCGGCGAAGTTCTCGGCGTAGACGTTGATTGAAGGATTCGGACGCGCGCGTGCCTGCTCGGCAATACCACGGGCACGCGCGACATCGGCATTGAGGATGGCGACACGCGGCACGTCGCGTGTCTGGTTCAGAAGCTGCGCAAAGGGCGGCGCGGTCTGTGACCATGCCGCGACCGCAGGCCACAGCACCGCGAGCGTGCCGGCAAGCGCAAATCCGCGTCGCCGGCGATATTGGCCGTTCATAATGATGGTCCTTCCGGGAAGTTGAATGTCGACGACAAGCGCCGGCGAACTTCAGCTTTGCGGAGGTCTCAGCAGCTCGGCAGGATCGATCCCGCTGCGAAGCCACGCATTGAGCGTCGACCAGCTCCGGTCAGCGATCACGGCCGCAATTGGGGTTGCAAACGGTCCCGCAATCGACATCCATTGGCCCATTGCGTGAGCGAGCAAATGGATCGGAGCGTCAGGATCTGCCTTGTTGGTAGGCGCATGGTCGTGTTCGACCGAGGCTGCATGAATGGCGTCGTCGTCATGGACGATCGCGTTGTGCCACCCCGAAACGGCTATGATACCGAACAGCGCGATAACGGCGAGAACGGCGCCGAAAAATGCTGAATGGGAGCGACGCATTGCCATCGAGCCAAGCGTAGGCGGCACGCCAGATATCGGCAAGCGCATCACTTGGCCGGCCATTTTGGATGTCGCCGATCGATGACATAGGCGTGATCACCCTCGCCGTGTTCCCGCAGATGAGGATCGTCGGCGTCGAGGTCGCCATGCTCATGCGCGATGACGTCTGGGTCATTGGCCGGCCACAGCATTAGCGCGGCTACAACGCCGATCGCGGCGACCAAGGCCATACCTCCAAATGCTGCGGCCATGCCGACGTGCGCACCAAGCTGCCCGACCAGCGGATAACAGATCAGCCAGCAGACATGGCTGAGTGCGAACTGCGCCGCGAACAGCGCGGGTCGATCATCCGCGTTTGCGGAGCGGCGCAGCAGCCGTCCGGATGGTGTGACGCTTGCCGAATAGGCGACACCCAGAACCAGCCATCCGACGAGCAGCACATGCCAATATGCCGATCCCGGCGTCACCACCGTGGTGATCATCGCTAGGGCAACGAGCGCGAGCGTCAGAACGGCCGGGGCGATCATCATTACCGTGCGGTCGGCGATACGGTCGAGGATGCGAGGCAAAGTGAGTGCCGCGGTGATTGATCCGCCCCCGAAGGCGGCAAGAGTGAATGCGACGTCGCGTTGATTAAGTCCCATGCCCCGCACAATGACGACGGTATTGACGATCACCATCGCGCTCGCCGCGGCAGACGCCAGCGTAAGCGCCAGCAGCCCACGCAGCCGGGGCGTCCGGAGATAGATCCGCGTGCCCCGCGTCGTCTTGTCATAGATGCCACCCTGATCCTCGACAGGCACCGGGCGGGGCAGAACAGTCGAGACGACGAGTAGCGCCGAGGCGACGAACCCGATCGCCGTTCCCGAGAACAGCCAGTGGTAGCTCATCACAGTGAGCAGTCCTGCCGCCAGGATCGGACTGGTCAGGCTTTCCATGTCGTAGGCGAGGCGCGAGAGTGACAGGGCGCGGGTGTAGTCGCGTTCCTCCGGCAGCACGTCGGGGATCGTCGCCTGAAAGGTCGGCGTGAACGCGGCCGACGCCGATTGCAGAACGAAGATCAGTACATAGACCTCCCAGATCTGGTTCACGAACGGCAGGCAGATCGCGACCGCGGCGCGGATCATGTCCATACTAACGAGCAGCGCGCGCCGGGGGACTCGATTGGCGAACGCGCCGGCGATCGGCGCAACCCCGATATACGCGACCATCTTGATCGCGAGCGCGGTTCTAAGCACCGCGCCTGCGTTACCACCCGCAATGTCATAGGCCAGCAGGCCGAGCGCCACAGTCGCAAGGCCAGTGCCGATCAGCGCGATGATCTGCGCGAGGAACAGATGCCGATAGGTTCGGTTGGCGAGGACGCTGAGCATAGAGGCCGCATATCCCCCAGGGGGGATAGAGTCTATCCCCCCTGGGGGATACTCGACAGATATGGCATACAGGTTCTAAAGAGCGACATGGCCCATAGCGCTCACACCAGTCACCCGGCGATCATCAAGCGGCTGAACCGGGCTGCCGGTCATCTGCGCAGCATCGTTGGGATGATCGAGGAGGAGCGGCCCTGCGTTGATATCGCGCAGCAGCTCCAGGCGGTCGAGAATGCTATCGCCAGCGCCAAGCGCGCACTCATCAACGATCACATCGATCATTGCCTGGTACATGCCCAGGAAGGCGAAGGGCCGCAGCACGCGATCGATCAGTTTCGGGCAATCTCGA
>Ga0308164_10002233_pt1 | contig 19871 bp, 20 predicted proteins | sample PhyTR2_FD_201031 | JGI IMG/M metagenome (GOLD analysis project Ga0308164, IMG submission 201031) | Phyllosphere microbial communities from UC Gill Tract Community Farm, Albany, California, United States - DLSLT.R2 | ecosystem: Host-associated > Plants > Phyllosphere > Unclassified | place: USA... | reverse complement strand
TGAATGCCTTGCGCTCTTGATCGGGAACATCCTTTCCCCCGACGACATTAGCCCCGGAGCCGGTCGCGCCGCCAGCTCCCAATTCCCGCGCGTCAGTGCGCGGCAATTCGACCACTTTGACTATGGGGGTTCCTTTTTCGCCACGTCGCACTTGCCATCCGTTGGCTTTGGCTTGTTGATAAGTGGCCCACCTGGGATCAGCGCGGCCGTCGGCATCGGTTTTCGCCGCCAGAGCCAACAGCAGCCGATTGGCTCCGCGGTAAGCATTGCCCGTCGTGGCGTTCACTGGTTTCAGCGCGGCCGCCGCCCAAGGCTTTTGCCATGGCGTCGCTCCCGCCTCCATGGCGGCGATCAGGGTCCGGGCGACTTCCGATCTCACGTCAATTAGGTCGGCCTTGGCAGGCTGCCCGCCACCATTTTCCGTCATGCTCCGCATGCTTTATGTTCTCCTCCAAGACGTCTTGTCGAGCGGCGGTCGCGCGTCGCGAAGCCGCAAGCATTGACCGACTCCATGTCATCAACCCATCCCGGCGCTGGCGAACAGTGGAAAATAAACTGCCGCTGCCCAGCCGAGCGTCAAAACAAACGCGATCACCAGCAACGCCATCGATAAGCCCGCCCCCCATTGCAGCGCGACCAAAGAACCCCATCCGAAGGCGCTCCGGGTTTTCGCGCGAGCCGCTGTCGCCGCATGGCCTTCGCTGACTCGTGGACCTGCGCCTAAACGTCTCCGTTCAACGCGTCCATCAAAACGGCAGCGATTCCCTCGCGAACTTGCTCGCCCAACGCATTGCACAGCCGACTTTGAACAGTCCATTTCTTTCACGCGGCGGCCGACGCAACCTTTGCAAACGGCCCTTGCGGAGAAGCAGGATGAGCAACGCCTTCCTCCGGATGAGCACGACGTGAAAGACGAGCAGAAATTTCCACAAGAACAACAAGTCGCCCCCATTGAACCAAGCATTGACGCTTGATCAGACGGACCCGCCGCCCTGCGCGGCTCGAAGAGCCGTTGGGCAGCAAGCGCGCGCCACGGCTGGTTTTCATCGGATGCCCTCTCCAAACGCGCAGTCGTTTTCAGTCCGTGGGCGTTGCCTGCAAGCTCGACAAGCAACTGGCTAACGCGTCGTTGTCGCGCCTCACGCGCTAAGGGCGTTCCGTCGAGCGCAGCCATGTCCGGCCATAGCGCGGAACGAATGGGCGTATCGGCTCTGCCCTTTCGAAGTGGCAAGCCCGCAGCGGCGGCGTCTTTTTCGAACATGTCCGCCTCGGCCTCTGCGCGCGACGTTTCGATCTCATCCCCCTCGGAACCGAGCAGCCCAATTAGCCTCCATTCCTCAGGGCTTAGCGCGTCTTCGGCATGGTGATTAGTGCGGACATCGGGACCACGAGCCTTCCACTCCTCAATTCGCGCGCCGTTCGAATCGGCTGGTCGCGGCGTCGCCGCCAGCGCGATCACCCTTCTCGGATCAATGGAAAATTTTTGGCCATTGTTGTTCACGGTATTCATGGGGCTCCTATTTTGGCGCGACCCTCGGTCTCGCTCCTGCCCCAAAGGCGGGCGGAATGCTTGAATCGCCATGCGTTCATTCGAGCCACGACGAGCGGCGTGGCATGCCGTCAATTTCGTCAGCATGGGTCCTCGGATCACTGCGCGGCCAGCGCGGCGAATAGCGATGCGGTCAGAGGTTCGTCCTGACCCGCGCCTTGATCGATTGACGCAGCAATCGGGACACTTCCGTCGCGCTTGGCGGCGTCGGATAAGTGGCCGCAATATGCGGCTCGCCTCGATCCACCGTCGCGACCATTGGGCTGGGTGGATCAAAATGAAGCTGAGTGTCAATCAAGCCGCTTTGATTTTCGCTCGATGCTTGCTCGGCCATTGGCGGAACTGTTTCGATGGGAGGAGATTCCTGGATTTCTCCAACGACGTTCTGGCCTAGGTTCGGCCCCGATCCGACAGTCCATGGCGCCGGAGAGTGCGCTGGCCTGGCGAAACTCATTTTGAAGTGGGGCCAGAACAGTTCGTAGGCGGCGCCGCCCGAGCACAACGCGAATTTGACGCCTTTGCCGTCTGGCGTTGGCCCAAGCCTTGACGCAAGCTCCGACGGCTTATAGATGGCGACCTCATCGCGCGAGAACGAGAGCGTCGTCGACTGGGCGGACAATCCCGCCCCGTTTCGCGAAGCCGAAACATTGCGACGCTCAACGTCCTTGGTTCCCAGCGCCTTGCACATCTGTTCGGCCGTGTCGCCTTGCATGACTTGCCCGACCAAGATCGTTCCAACCATGGACACCAAGGCTTTCACCATGTGCGAGCCATAGATCTCTTCAAGTTGCGCCAAGTCTTGGCATGCCAGCACGCATCTCATACCTCGGGAGCGGCCCAAGTCAATCAAATCGCGGATAGGCACCTTGCCCATCTTTCCGCACTCGTCGGCGAAAAGCCAAAGCTTGCGGTTTTCGTCATCGTCCATCTCGACGCTGTTGACGACGGCCGAAACCGTCCCGAGAACCCCCTCCAAGTAGGACTTGGTCAACTCGGGGTATGCGCCATGACCTTGGAGGATAAGCTGGCGGTGCTTCCCGCGCTGCTGGGACCATTCCACGAAGCTCACTCTGCGCTCCTGAGGCATCTCTCCCCACGCCTCGGCCAAGTCGAAAATTGACGCGCTGAACGACGCCAGGTTAATGAGGATGCCTTGCGTCGTCACCGAAGCGCGTTCCACGGCCCTGACAGCCTCCGGATGGTAGGCGGTCATCATGGGCAGGATGTTCGCCTGTGGAGTCGACACCATGTCGGCAAGCTCGCGCCATCCCCACCGCTGTCCTCGGGTGGCCTTCAAATAAATCAAGAAGCCGACAAGCAACTGGCGCGCGGCGTTTGACCACATGGGGTCCTGCGCCTCCCGGATCATTGAGCTGGCGAAACGACGCATGTCCCCCACATTGCGCATGTCTTTCGCGATGTCCCAAGCCAGCGACCGGGAGTCCCACGGGGCAAGGATCTCCGGGGCGCCAAAACCCTTGGTGAACTCGCCTTTCGGATCAAAGAGCAGGACGCTCTCCCCAGCGTCGATCACCGCTTTGATGATGGGCTTCAACACCGTCGATTTGCCGGCGCCAGTTCCCGCAACCACAAGCACGTGCCGGCTCCACATGCTAGCCGGATAGGGCACGCCCGGCGCGATCGCGTGGTCCGGGCGCGCTTTGACGCGCGCCGCCAGCGAGGCGTTGAGCCGCGTCAAGGCCGCCCTTCCTTCATGCCGGGAGGCGCCGCGCAACGTGATTAGGCCGTCGCGCGGTGACAAGCCACTGCGAGCCAACAAGAGCGCCGGCATGCACGCGGCCCATGCGCCGAAGCACGCCCTCCAAATCAGCGCGCGGACGCCTGACGCCTCCAACTTGGAAAGCGCCGCGCCATACGCTTGGACCTCTCCAACAAAGATGCTGGGCGCGAGCGCGTGGATCGCGCACATCATCCACTGCCGCGCGTGAAATCCCAACGAACCGGCAGGCGCTGGCAATCCCGGCATTGGACGCCACACGAGCCAAAGCGCGGCGATGCCGCATAGGGCGCCGAGCAAGGCGCTGTTCCAAAGCCATTCCCGCGCGTCGATCGTTTCGATGGAAGGCGCTGTCGCCGACTCGCCTCCAAAATGAACGACAGGTTTTCGCCCGCTTGATCCCATGCCCACCTCCGCTTTCGCAAAGAGCGCATGGCGGGTGATCAGCAAAATTGGCCGCCAACCTTTGTTGGCTGGCCGCGATTCGCCGCTGATCGGAACACAGTGGCTGCCGCGGCCAACTGGGCTTTGAATCCGCCCTGTTGCGCGCCAAGACAACCTCATGAGGAAATCAATGACGCAATACGGAACGACGCAGGACATTTTCAACGCCTACGCGGACCTTAGTCCACAGGAAAGGCGCATGCTCCACGCCGTCGCTTGCCACCACTGCGGTGGAACGCGCTTCTCTGGCCCGCTCGACCTCATCCACGAAGCGCTTGTTCTTTCAGCCGAAGGACGCCGACGCTGGCCGATGACAGTGGACTTCCCCATCTACTTCGCGAACTGCATGCGCAGCCTCGCCGACGGCGATCGGCAGCGCGCCGAAAACCAACGGCGCTCTCGCGTATGCTTTGACGACTTGATGGAATGGTCGACGCGCGGCGCCGATGGCTCCGGAAACTGCGAGGACCATCTAATCGCGTCCCAAGAGCGCGTCCGAGCGGCGCAAGTTCTGGCGCGAGCGCGGGCATCCTTTTCGCGCCAAGATGTTCAAGCGATCAATGTCCTTGATGGGATGCTCTCCAACATGTCCACGCCCGACATGCGCGAGGCGTTTGACCTGACCGCTGGCGACTTCGCCGCCGCGAAAAAGCGGGTCTTGCGCCGCATTGAGAATTTAGCGAGACTGTGATCGAGCGCCGACCTTGGAATTCATTTCAAGAGCCTGCGCTCAACAGGGCCAGAGGGCAAATTCCGAAGGTGGCGCAATGATTCGAAAAACAACGCGTGGCAAAACCATTCCAGCAGACGACTCCTCCTCGGCCCGTTTGGCCGCGTTGGAGTCGTTCATCTTCCAGACCGAGGGCCTCACGCGCGCGGACTTGAACATGCTCAACGCCAAACACGAGCTTGGGGATGGAGGCGCGCTTGACACGGCTTTCCGGCTCGACCGGCTTGGGGACCGGCCATCGCGCGCCGCGAGCAAACGCGACACCGAGCCGCTACCATACGTGACGCATCGTCCCGCTCGCGACGACGGCGCCGAGATCGCAAGAGCCACCCGCGCCAAGGTTTACGGGGACTCTATGGCCGACGCCGGCATGCGCGACGGAGACTGGGTGGAGATCGACACCGACGCCGAGCCCATGGACGGCGACGTCGTCTTAGCGGAAATCGATGGAGGCGCCCGCGTCTTGCGCACGCTAAAAATCATTGGAGGCGCGACCGTGCTGCTCGCTGCGAACCCAGACGTTGAGCCCATCGTCATCTGCGACGCGTCGCGTTTGACGTTTCACGGGGTCGCGCGGCGCCCGCCTAACTCGCTTTGAGGCCACGCTAGGCGCGCCGGTCCAAGCGCATGCGCCAGCTCTTGACTCTCAGGGATGTCGCGCGGGCTAAAAGCCCGCTCGCGTCCCATTAACGACGCCGAAGCGAGCCCGGCTTGGACCTTGGATCAATTCCAATCGACGCCAGCGCGCGCGCGACGGCCTGCTCGATCTCGATGCTTTCAAGGGCCTCGGGCCGATCGGCCGCCGCGGGCGTCGGCGGCAGTTCCGGGATCGCGGCATCCAAGTCCGCGAATGACCCCTCGGGGCCGCAATACCACTCGACGAGATCGTCGATGCAAACCACCGGCGATTTGTTGAACATGCGGTAGGGCATGAAAAATTTACCCTCCCGGATGTAGCCCCACAGCGCCGAAGGCGACACCCCCAGAATGATCGCGAGCTTGGGGACGCCGATGAACGCCGACTCCAAGTGGAACTGCTGAATCAGCCACATGCGAGCATGGACCCGCTTGGCGCGAGCCATCGCGCGGCTCGCGTTCGATTCCAATGCTCGGGAGCTTGCGCCGCCTTGTTCGTTCTCGTTCATCTGGATCTCCTTGATCGGGCATGGGCCACATGCCCATTCCCGCAAAGGCGTTCCAAATCCGCCGTTGGCCGCCTTCGCGATGGGCGGCCCTTCTTTCCGCGTGTCGACTTCGAAGTAAAAATCACGGCCCAAAACGTTCCGAGCCCGCCTTGGCTTTCAGCCAACGTTCGCAACACCACGCCCGTGGGAAAGCGCGCTTTACCTGCTTGGGTTGAGCGCTTGAAGGGGTATTGACAAGCGAACGTTAACTTGAGAAATGGGTAAACGCCTTCATGCGGCGCAATCAAAAAGTCGAGGATGACATGGACAAAGAACAGCAAAACTCAGAGGAAATTCGGCCCGAGGACGATTGGGGACTGTCCCTGGAAGAGCAGCGCGGGTTGGCGGAAAAACGTCGGCCCCAAGCAGTCAAAGAACATGGCGCGAGCATGATCGCGCTCGACAACACGGACGCCGTCATCCCAGGACCACAGGCTGCGTCGCTTGATCAACCGACGGCGCCAACGCCCACCATTCTGCCCCATCGTTCAAAGCCGGATCAATACCCCGCCTTCATGGCGCGCAGCGCCTTGTTCTCCGCTTCAAAGCATGGCGCGGCCCTCCCCCCCGCCACCGCGCTCAAAGCGCAGGGAAACTACGGTCTGCGAGTTGGAGGCCCAAGGCTTGGCATGCGGGACAAAGCGGTGTGGGAAGCCGCGATGCAGCTGGCCAAAGAAACGAACGATGTCAGCCAAGACATCCCGGTCGGCCTGGCCGACCTCGCGCGCCGCTTGGGCTTGGAGGAAGCGAACGGCGCCACATGCGCGTGGCTGCGAGACAGCTTGGTGCGGCTGGCGCAAACCGATGTCGAAGTGGAGCTTCAAGGCCAGACCCACGCTGGCAAGTTGTTGGCTTCCGCGCGCGTGGGCGGCCGCGCTTGCGCCATCCGCTTGGACCTGACGCTGTCGCTTTTCATCTTGGAAGATGACTTCCAGTTCAACATTAATTCGTCGAGGCGCCGTTCGCTCAACGGCTCGTTGGCTCAATGGCTGCATGACTTCATATCCACCCACTCGGCTTACGGAGGCAGGCTCACGTTGGCCTATCTAAGGGAACTGTGCGGCTTCGAAGGTCAAGCCAAGCGCTTTCCAAGCTTGTTGAACGCCGCGTTGGTGGAGCTGGCGAAGAAAGCTCCGGAGCTGGTCGTCGGCCACTCGTTTAAAAAAGTCGGCCGCAGCAGTGACAAATGGGAAGTGGACATCCAGCGCGGACAAGAAATGCCTTCATTTTCGAAGCCGAAGTCCAAGGGGGGCCTAGTGGGCGCGCCGGCTAGCTCAGATTCGCGCAAGATCCAAAAATGGCTCGCGCTCTGACGCCCGAACCCGCGCCTAACAGCCCATAGTCGCAAAAAATGATGGTCGAAAGACGCATACATGTTTATTAATACGGGCGAAATGGGGAAGTTGGCGCGGCCTTGGCGCGAAAATTCTTGGAGCTTTGGGCGCTGAGCTATCCGATCCAAATGGGGAAGTTCGACGGTCGAAATGGGGACGATCGATCGAAAAACCCGGTCACTATGGGGAAGTTCCACGGTCAAAACGGGGACGCTGCCATAGGGCTAATAGATCTTAATAGATAAAAACCATAGATGCAGTTCGGCCGCCGCGCTTGAAAGCGCGGCCGTCCTGCTAAATCCGTCCTCCGCGCGGCGCGCGCTGCGCGCCAAGGCGCCATTGGAGCCCACAACTGCGAAGCGCCTGACCGGCGCTTCGCGCGAGCGCGATCGCTCGCGGCAACGTCGCTGGGGGCGCCGCAACGACCCACGGTGAGCGCGGACGAGCTAGTGTGCAAAATTTGGGGTGGCCGGGCGGAGTCGAACCGCTCGTCCCCCGAGTCACAGTCGGGGATTCTAACCGTTGAACTACGGCCACCATTGAAGCTTGTCGACTGACACGGTCGACGTATCCGTGGCGGCTCCGAGGGGAATCGAACCCCTGTATCTCGCTGGACAGGCGAGCGTAATTGCCGTTATACGACGGAGCCTAAACTTCTCAGCGCTGCTTTGTGGCGCGCCAACCAAACCAAAGATTGCGCCGCTTGTCAGCCGGCGTCCGCTGCGGCACGCTGCAACGGATGAAATCATTTGCTTCAAATCCTCTTTCAAAATCTCGATAAACCCACTTCCGTAACACGCAACACCGCTTAGTCATAGTTCATAAACCCTAAATTGTGCAATTTTGCGGTCGATTGGCTCCATGGACAGGGGAGACAAACCAGATTTTCGAGTTTTGGCGAATTGAAGCAGCCCTTGTGCAGACTGGGCTTCTTCGAGATCGTTCCCCGGGGATCGCAGCGCTGCGAAAAGCTGCAAAATTGTCGCCGCGCCGTTGGTCTAGCGATCGGCAAAAAAGCCCACCCGTCCGAACTGATCAAATTCGAAACATCAACCGAATCAAGGGGAACCGCCATCGCCACCATCGTCAGACGCCACCGCAAAACCAAGCCAGACAACTGGCAAGTCACCATACGCATCGGCAAAGCATCCTGCACCAAAACCTTCGACGATCTTGAAGACGCAAAAAAATTCGGCAGCAGTTTGGACAAAGATCTGAGTAGAGAAAAATAAAAACGCCAAAAAGCCGCGCGGAAAAACGACTCGCAGGAATCGACGGTTTTCGATTTCAACGACGAGAAACTGAAAGAGACGCTCACGCTCTTTCGAGACAGCCCGGGATGCAGTTCCAAGCATCGTTCCAATGTTCGAGCCATTCTCAGGCACATCGTAAAAATCAAGCTGGGCGAGATTAAGATTGGCGAAGTCACGCCAAAATGGGTCAAGCAATACGTGGCCCTGCTCTTGGGGACCAAGAACAGGGCTCACAAAAACTACTGCTATGCCACCATCGCCACCCACTTGACCACCATGACGATGGCGTGCCGTTGGCGCGCCGAGGATCTGGACCTGCATGATCAACCTGCGCTTTTTAAAAAGAGGGGCTTCCCTAAAAACTGGGATAAAAAACGAACCCGCAGGCTGAACCCGGGGGAGCAAGAAAAATTGGAGCAGGTTCTGCGCGAAATTCCGTCGGCGTCAAGCCAGCATTGGCTTTGCTTGGTCCACCTCGCGTTGGAAACCGGAGCCCGGCTTCAAGAGGTGCTTGGCGTGAAGCACAGCGAGGTCGATTTGGAGAGCGCCGTTTGGGTTCTGCCCGCTGAACGCACCAAGTCAAAAGAGGAGCGAGAAATACCCCTTTCGCGAAGAGCCGTCGCGATCTTCAAGCTGCTTTCACAGGATGCCCAGTCCTGCTCGACACGGTTTCTTCACCGGCTGGGCTCGCCTCCGTCGGTGTCTTGCGGCTTTCGCCGATACGCGCAGCGGGCCGGGCTCGAAGATTTCAGGTTCCATGACTTGCGCCATGATTCCATCAGCAGAATGATTCTTTACAAACGCAAGCTCGATCCTTACGAGATCATGAAATTCGTCGGCCATTCCAGTTCAGAAATGCTCATGCGATACACGAACCTTAGGGGAAAAGAACTCGCGGCCCGGATGGAATGATTGCAACCATGGCGCCGGCACTTGTCGGCGCTGTTTATTTGTAATGCGCTTCCGCTCAAAGCATTTGTTTTAGATGATTTTGGCGGCCATCAGCTGATTGGGCGGCAAACGTTGAATTTGGACAGCCTATGCGCTGGCGACGACGTGGCCCCACGCCGCCGCCGTCGACCATCAGAGGCCAGAGGCATGCTCTCCATCACGAAAATCAACTCCGCCAAGAACCAAGCCGCGAAGGGTTCGCGCGCCAAGGGTTACTTGCACTACTTGGGCGGTCCCACAAACACCACAAAACAACGAGGAGACTTCGATGACTACGCGCGCGGCAAGGACGGCGCTGCTGGCCCTCTTCCTTTCTGGACAGGCAATGGAGCCGCGCTGTTAGGGTTGGATGGCGTGGCGGAAACCGAGCAAGTTGAGCGGCTCGCCAAAGGCCTGCATCCCGCCACTGGCGCGCCGCTGGTGAAAGGGGCGGGAGACTCCCACGTCATGGGTCTGGACATGACTTTCTCGGCCCCGAAGGATGTCTCCGCAGTCTTTGCCGGCGCCGACCAAGCAACGCGCGACGCCGTGGTTCATTGCGTCCAAGACGCGGCTCGAATCGCGCTCGGTTACGCCGAGTCCGCTTCGGTCAGCCGACATGGCCACGCCGGCCGGATCAAGCAGTTCGTCGAGGGCGCCATCTCCGCTTGCTACACCCATTTCAGCTCGCGCGCTGGCGAGCCGCAGCTCCACGTGCATGGCTTCTTTTTCAATCTCGGAAAGCGCAAAGGTTCGAACGAGTGGAGCGCCTTGGAGCACCGCGTCCAGTTCGATCGAAAAATGGCGACAGGCATTCTTTTTCGCGTGGAGCTCGCGAGCCAGCTGCGGAGCCTTGGTTTCGTCATCGAACCCGCAGGGCCATATTTCACCATTCGCGGTGTCGACAAGAGCCAGCGCGACGCCCTGTCATCGCGTTCCAAACAAATCGCGCAATACATCAAAGAATGCGGCATGCTTGACGTCGACGGCGCCCTGGCCCGCGAGGTCGCCGCGCTCAACACTCGATCGGCCAAAGCGGAGCCCAGCCTCCCTGAATTGATGGCCAGCTTTGAAAAGATGGCGGACGACATCGGCATGACGCCCGCGGCCGTCGCCGCCATGCGCTGCGCCCCAGCGCGAGGGACGTTGGACGACGACCCTTTGGCGCTCGACCACGACGAGCTGCTCGATCAATTGCTTGAAGGCGCGTCTTGCGCCACCTCCCAAGAGGCTCTCGCGCTGATCTGCGAAAAAGCGATGGGTCGATGGACGGCGACCGAATGTTTGGAAGAACTGGGCCGTTTCATGTCTTACCCGAACGTCGTTCAACTCGGGCGCACTGAACACCTCACCGAGATCATCACGTCAAAGGCCACTCAGGATCTCGAAGCCTCAATCACCCGCGCCGTCGCCGACGGCGCGGGTGATTGCGCGCATCAGATCGATGTGGGCCTGATCGCGCAGGAGTTCGACAAGTTGGAGAAAGAGCTTAGGGAGCAGCTGGGTGTCGAGGTTTCGCTTGCCCAGCAGCGGGACGCGGCATGTCACATCGCCTGCGAAACCGGCCGCCATGCCCTCGTGGAGGGTTGGGCTGGCACGGGAAAGACGACCCTGCTTCGGGCAACGCGGTTGGCTTATCAAAAGGCTGGCTTCGAAGTCTCCGGTTGCTGCCAATCCGCCGCAGCGAGCCTCAACCTTAGCCGCGAGGCTGGCATCCCGTCGCGCACCATCGCAAGTCTTATGCTGTCGCTGCAAAAAGGCCGTCTGCGCCTTGGGCCAAAAAGCATTTTGATCTTGGACGAAGCCGGCATGGTCGGCTCGCGAGAATTTGGACTGTTGCAAGCCGAGGCGCTTCAAGCGGGAGCCAAGCTGGTCTGCATTGGCGATTCAAAGCAATTGCAGCCCATCGAAGCCGGCGGCATCTTCCGGGCGTTGGCAGAACGGCACGGAAAAGCCGAGCTGTCGAAGATCCAACGCCAACGGACGAACTTCGAGCCAATTTTGACATGGCTTCTCGCGCGAGGGACTTTATCAAAAAAGTGTTTGGCGACGCTTCGCAAGGTCCCTGAGGACGCGCGCCTGGGAGCACTCGAAAGCATTTGTTCGCAGGCCCCCAACCTGCGAAGGGCGTTCGGAAAGTGGCGGGAGCGCTACGACTTCGAATGGATGCGCGAAGCGGTTGAACTGTTCGCTGTCGGCGAGGCCAAAGCCGCTTTGAACATGCTCGATGAACGCGGTCGCCTGAAATTAATTTCCGGACACACCGCCGCGACAATCCAACTGATCGACGATTGGGACGCCGACAAAACACCGATCGAGCGCAAGGCCATCATCGCCGGAACCCGCGCGGAGGTTTCGGAACTCAACCGCCAGGCTCGTGACCGCCTGGTCAAGCGTGGACTTGTGCTCGATGGATTGGGCATCGAGGCGGAGATTCTCCACCGCGACGAGAGCGTGGAGACCAAGCGCTTTGCGCCGGGGGACAGGGTCGTCTTCACCAAAAATGATCGCAACCTGGGCGTTTCCAATGGCGTCGCCGCAAGCGTATGTGAAATCGTGGAGGCCGTCTCTGGGCCCGCGCTGGTTGTGGAGCTCGACGACGTCAACGAGCGCGGCGAAAAGCATATACGCGTTCCAGCGTCCTTCGGACGCTTCGACCATGCTTACTGCCTTACGAACCACAAGACCCAAGGACGCACTTTCGACTCCGCTTTCATCTTAGCGAACCCTGGCATGGCAGACCGCGAGTGGACTTACGTCGCCACAAGCCGGTCGCGCTTCGCCAGCACAGTGTATGCAAACTTGGGCGCGCTCGTTCACCTTGATATCGAATCGCATCAGGAACAAAAGCAAGCGCCAAGCACGCGGGAGGCCGCCATTGATTCCCTCGCATTGCGGATGCGGCGCAGCCGCGCCAAAGGCACGACCTTGGACTGCCAAGCTAACGCGGATTGCGATTCAAAAAAACAAAGATGGACCTCGACGCACTTCATTGAAGCGGCGGCTTGCGAAACATTGGACAACGCAAGTTTGGGCTCGCTGGATCGTTTTCGCGAGGTCGCGGCTCGAATTGGACGGGAAGCGATGCGACGACTGCTGTTCGCCCCGGCCCCCTTGCCGACGCTAGGTGAAATCGAAGTGCGCAAGCGTCTTTCGTCGCGCGCCTTCAAGAACGCCCCTTTGCCTCGGGATAAGGAAATGCCTCGCGAGCATTGACACCAGATTACCGTCTCAGGCGCCTCGAAATGGTTCGCCCTGGTTCATTCGATGGTCTTGAACATGGAGATGGAATGCGCGAAAACTTTGAACAACCGGCGCGGAAAGCACCTAGCAAGTCGGAGTCCGTTGCGCCGGACGGTGACAAAGCCGAACTCGCGCCAGCTGACCCTTGGAACCAACGCGGCGTATACATCCGGCTCAGCAAGCTGCGGAAGGCTGCATTGCGGCGCTTCGCAGAGCAATCCGGGCACATGGACACCCCACACCAGGCGCTGGCCGCATGCATCGAGCAAGCCGTGGCATTCCATTCCCGGCAGCCAAGTGCGCAGTCAGACGATTGCTACGCGCAGCCCGCAGAGTTCGATGCAATGGAGTTGGTGAATGATCGCTTGGACGCCATGCAAGAAGCGCTGGCGGGCATCCAACGGGCCATCCATGCAGTCGAAACCTCCCTTGCCTATAAAACGCCCTTGTCACTGGAAACAGAGACTGCCATCACGCTGTCGGACGAGAAAATATCAACTAATGGACTAACCGAGTGGCTGAACTCCCGAGACATCTCAGCCGACGAGCCCGAGCAAATTATTCTGTTGCGGTCGCGCTGCATCGGCTTCGATTTCGGTCTTCCCGCCGATGGCATCGCAACCCTGCGATTCGAACTCGAAGCTGTCGGCGTTGAAGACGGAACCTGCCGTGGGCTCCACTGCATGCATTCTCTAAGATTGCAGCTCAACAGTCCTTTGGCGAATGCAGCCATCGCCGATCCTGGTAGCGGATTCATCATGGCATGTCAGGCGATGCCCCTCAACGGTTGTTGGGCAGTGTCGTATTTTACAGAAAGCGAAGATGCGCAGATTGGCGACCTAGTGGCCACGATCGCCATCCCATAGCGAGGGCTATGGGCAAACCTCTTAGTGCGCTCTCCGCGCCACGCAAGGAATCACTCCAAGCTTGCCCTTTACCTAATGATGTGAGATGAAAAGATGTTTACTCTTCCCCGTTCCCACCAACTTATACGGCCACCAACATGTCAAAGTCAGAAACACGCCCGCTCGCATTGGAAACCAGCACAACCTACTTTGCAGGCTGTGGAAGCGTCGAAGCGGGAAGCGTCGTGAAACACCGAAATATTCACATGTGGCAAGATCGAGCCAGCGGAGAATGGCACGCGGAGGCCATGCTTCCTTCCGTCGAGGAGCAGTCGTGGACTCTGACTGTCCTGACATCGAGAGAAGCGAAATCAGTCGTTTGGCGAGGCGGCGACGTTGTCATCACCGTCTCGCCAAACCAAACGGAGAGATTAATTATTGAGAGAGCCATCGACGCCAACCGCATGCGCCAATAGATCAACAGATCAACAGATCATTTAAGCGTTGGACCGTCAGGTTTATATTTAAGGGCTTCGATATAAAAATTCCACGCCGTGAATTGGTCCTGATTTTGCTGTGAAGTATCGAAGCACCATAACGTTCCCTCGAAAAGGGTAAAGAAACATTCAGCGCCATTGATATCCTTCGCCCAAATTAGGATTCGATCAAGGTGTTTAGCTTCGAGTCGCTCAACATCTTCATCGGTAATTTCCTTCTCAGTAATTTCCAATGCGTCAGCAAATTCTTTCGTTTCACGTTTCATATTGCTTAACGAAGCGTGGACAATACTAAAACCTAATGATCTCAGCCGCGCGATATTATTTTCTGAGGTCGGCGCTATTCTTATGCCAAAAGCCGTGATCAACAGCAGCATACTCTGGTCATTCAAACCAATTACTTCAAGCACTGCGAACACTTCTTTCTTGCGAAGGTCCCCAGTGTCGCCAGCAGGATCAAGATTAAGAAGCACGCCGCGTAGGTCTTCCTGCCCTAAGCTTTCCAAACTGTCTTTCGCTTCCGTAAAAACCTCATTAACTTTTGATTTTTTGATCACCCCGTCACTTAGATAAGCAAGCAGCATTAGCATAACTTTATCACGCGTGTCCGGGTCGCCTGTTTTAACCTTCGCAATGATCTTGTCGGCTGTATCATAAGGCATCAATGAATTGCCAATAGTCTCTAACAGTTTTTTCGCCATCTCTTCTGGTTGCATCGACCTGCTCCATAAATCAAAACATCGGAAAAAAATAGATTTTACCTCGATTTTCAAAAATTGATAAGCTTTTGCTATGCAAGTGCGAACATTCGAGACCACATGCCCAACGCGGACCTAGCCTCCGTGAAAATTGTTCACTCTTGCATGTCACAAACCATACAGATGACTTCGCAAGCTTACGCAAGAGTCGTCACTGCGGAGCGAAGGCGTTATGGTCGGCAGAGAATAGGCGAGACAACTGTAATCGAGGCCGAAACACCAAAGCATGACCGCCCTGCCGGCAAAAGTCGGAACAAGAGCCTAACAAGATCATTGTTGCGATCACGGCGTTCAAGCGTCGGGGTCAATCGTTCGGAGGATGGCTTCGACACGCTACGCTTCGAAATTGAGGCAGTCAATGGCGAGGCCATCGCTAGCGAGCGCGCCTCGTTCGGTCACTTCTTGCCTCGGCGCCTGGACCGCCAGTTGGTGGACTACATTTCCAACTCCCCTTTCGTCCGCGCTGTTGGTGACATAGCCAGCGCGAAGGCGCTCCGCACTCAACCAAGAATCGTGGCCTGCTTATCGATGAAGGAACTTACTTCCTAACTACAAGATCATGAGGAACCGGGCTCTCCCTTAGCCGCAATTCAACTGCTTGCTAATATCCCACGATCAACGTGGGTTGAGCCAAAGAAGCAGGTTAAAATAAAAGGCCGCTTCGGTTCACATCGAAGCGGCCTTTTATTTTAGGCGCGCATTGCTTGGGAGGCCACCGATTTCAGCTCATCATGCTCAACTGAATACCATTAACCAACACGTTCTTGTCTAATTCAAATCAACCTGCTTTTAATTACGCTCGATCAGATCGAACGGGATCTCTGCTCGAACACCACGATCTTGTTGTCGCTTGACAATGCTTTCAACAGTGACAACATGATTTTTTGCAACAAAGGAAGCGATTTTAGGTCGAAGTTGCGTAGCTTTCGTAGCGCTGTTCATAACCCTCGACATATCAGTATCCGCGCCCTTATTCGGTTGCGAGATTGTGACCTTCGCACGTTTATTTTGCCGAAGTATTTGCACATATACGGCTGACTCTTTGGCGGCCGAGGGCGTGTGGTGAAACAACTTCGACACACCTGCAAAGGACGAACGATCTTTCGCTTTCATGTCAAATCCTCCCCTTCAAAAATTTGTTCAAAATTTCAACGGATGAGTTTGTAGTCAAATCAAAAACCATATCCCATCCGTCTCCTGCCACTTTCCAAAAATCGTATCCGCCCTTCAACCCTAGCACGTCTGAGACTGTTCTGCAAGTGCTCAATCCCTCCGGATCATACTTGAAATATGGAATAATGGACTGAGTCAACTCGGTCAAATCCATGTCGAAGCCATATTTAGGCCAAGTAATGTATCCATACCATCGCCCGCCCACTGGCGGCGGAAGACGATCGTTCCATGAGCGGCCACCGGCAGCTTGCAGCCTAATCTCTTTGCATCCATCAAAAGATTTGGCAGCTCGAACTATCACCGCAGTAAAGTAAGCGCCCATTCCAGCAAAAGTTTTCTTGTTCAGGCTACGATCAAAATCTACAAGCTTGATGTAAATCCCGAACGAAATCTCGTCCTGTTGTTGAGCATTCGTGACAATCATGGTGTATACGATTACCTCATTCTGAGTGCCAATATAGTCGGGATTCGTTACTGTCAGCAACAAGCCACCAGGAACATCTTCTTCTTTATTAGCATCATTCTTCTTACTTACATCTCTATAAGGACCGATGACACTCGTTACCACTTTGGAACCTGATGGAGCACCAGCAAGTGTTGCGATTTGAGCATCCGTGAGTTCAATACCCAATGCATCTATTGAATGCTGGACATCCTGCTTTACCTCGACCGTATGCAGATTAAAGTGCTCGCTCAACACTTCCTCCAAGTTACTGACCTCTGGCATCCAAACACCTAAAAAATTAGTTGTAGAGCGCTCATTTTACGCGAGCTTTACTCGTTCATAGAAACAAGTATTTTGTTAGGTATCGCAAACGTATACACCAACGGTGCGTCAGGTGTATCAATGACCCATGTTGGCGAGCTCGTGGCCTTTTGAAAGGCAGCGGAGGGCTAGCTACCTCTGGCAGGTCGTAAGCTTCCACTTACCTCGGACGCACAATCGGCTAGCGGCGCCGAGACTGTTCAAGCTAGGTCGCAGTGCATCCCGCTCCTTGGGCGCGCCTCATCTCGTCGTCAGCGAATATTTCAACTGGTCGTCGGCACCACTGCAAGGTCCCAGCGGCGCTTAATAGACAAACCTTTCGCACAGCGCATCGTTGTGAAATATTTTTCGAGGATGCAGAAATCTCAGGGATTTTTCACTGATGGACACTTGATGCCAATGTCGGAGAATTCCGTGAGCTAATTTTCCTGGCGGTCATAAGTGCCTTACTCGTTGCCATGCGCTTGAAGCTGTGGTTCGCTCTACACCCTGAATAGCGCGTTATCCGGCCAGGCAAAAAAAAACCAGCTTCCGAGGAAGCTGGGAGTCGATTTCGGCGGAGTTTAAGCAGATCGCTCGTTCACTTGCTGTCTCAGTATTTCCGACCAGCGCGCTCGGTCGCTTGCTTCGAACATCGAAATGCGCCACGTTGGGTTCTCGATGTCACGCATCGTCATGAACAACCCCGTGTTAAGGTCAGCTTGCTTGGATGCCGCGACGTTTTGAGAGCCGGCCGCGATCGTTCCCGCGACGCCGATCCCAACCGTTCCCGAAGAACTTTCCTTGCGGGCATCCCACGCGCGAATATCGGCGTATTCGTAAACTTTGGCGTTCGCGCCTTGGGCCAAAGCCAAGCGGCGGGTCGCGGGGTTGAGCACAATCGCGGTGCCGACCTCGACGTGCTCAAAAGACGAACCAGGGTGCGCCGCGACCGCGTCGCGCGCTGCTTGCAATAGGTTTCGGTCGTCACGTCTCGCAGCGGCCCGAGCATGCAGCGTGAGCGCTAGCGGAGCCAGCGCCAAAGCGACACACGCCAGAGTAGCAAACAGGCCTTTGCCCACGCCGAAAGCAATCGGGACGCCAACAATCGCGCAGATAATCGAAAAAAGCATTTTCATGTCCAGGACTTTCAAAAATATGTTGCCGATGACTCGCCGCCAGACTGTTTCCGGAACGGGGGGCCAGAATATTGTCAACGGTCGTCTGCGACGCTCCAACCGTCCTCAGCATTTACAAAACGAATCTTTGCCTTGTTCCCTGCTGGCATCGACACGTCGCACAGGTAACCTCCCTCGTCCGACTTGGGGCAGCTGCCAATTTTCGATTTTCCGATTTGCTCTTTGTAGTCTGGCGTCATCAACCCCGCCGAGGCTCGCTGAGCCCGCTTGACCATTGCCCCGTGGGCTTGGGCTTCGCTTGGACCACCTGAGCATGCTGCCAAAGCCAAGGTAATCGTGGTGACAAATGCTGCGCGAGCGCAGACCATGGACTTATCCATATGTTCTCCTAAGTTAGTTTGATGTTTGCCGCTCGCCTAAGGAGGGCTCCGCTCGCTGAACAGCTGGCGGTGAGTATTAACAGCAATACTAAACTAATTTAGTTGATAGTCAACCTTTAAAGTCCTTCAAAGTGGTGAGTGGACACTCGACCATTGAGGTTGAGGAGAAAATATGCTTTCAGATTTAGATTCCCCGCGACGAGAAGATCCTAGCCTTGACGTTTTGCGTATTCGAAAAGCGATCGGGCACTCCATCGCGCGCGCGAGGCAACACGCCGATTTGACTCAGGAGGTTGTGGCGGAGCGTTTGGGTATCGGTCCGGAGGCGGTGTCCAGATTGGAACGCGGCGTGGGATCGATCACCGCGGAGCGTCTGGTGGTGTTGGCGGAAATGTTCGGATGCAGATCAGACCAACTTCTTCTGGGAGCCAGCCAGCGGCCGGAAGATCAGTCCGGCGCGCTATGGAGCATGCTGGACGGATTGTCAGTCGAAGACCGCGATTTCGTGCTCGGCAATGTCGACCTCCTCGTTGCCCACCTGCGCCGCAGAGCGGCATAGAAACGGTCAACGAAGTGGTTTCGAAGGCTCATTGGAATAACGATGTTGTCACGCCAGATCAGATCACCACGTTTGAGCTCAATGCCAATGGATGTATGGGCATGGCCCATACATCCATCCTAATTAGCTCGCAGCGCTACGCGGCCTCGCCATGACTTTGTTGTAGATGAAGCGATCTCAGCCAAGCATCCAGAAGCTCATCTCCCACGCCGCGCATCTCATCAAGAATGAAACTCCTCTCGACGGCGTCGTGTTCTTCATGCGCGCGTCTGGACAACTCCGCCACGGCCATGTGCAATTTATTTGATGGGTTGAACTCCGGCAAATTCATGTGCTTAAAGATGTCGCCGATTTGAATCGAGACGTTGTGAGCGTCGACATACTGCGACACCGTGTTGGTGTTGAGCAGAGCGCACAAATAATGAGCGTCCATCTCCTCGTCGAATGCGGCGAAGAAAATTTTGTGGTCTGGAACGTAGGGACGACTGCCAACATGAGGCACCTCTCCCGCCCCGGCAACAGCCGCGCAGAAGCGCCCCATTTCAGCCCAAATCACTTTCCATGGTTTGAAGGTAAAAGCGCCGACGTTATAAATCGCATGATTCGGAGCGTTTTGGAGTCGCATGCGCCCGCGCCAGGTTGATCGATCTTCCAAAAGCGCCGTGAAGGAGCGGAAATACTTTCGAGTGTTCGGCATGCCGTTCACCCGCTCCTCCGCCGCCTGATACTCCGCTTTTCGGATGCCAAAATTTGGCACGAAGGTATACAGTTCATTCACAGGCCGGAAATAACATGGCTCAAAATCCGAAGCGCCTTTGATGAGAGGAAACAGCGCTTCGGCCTCTACCCAAGCGGTCTTCTCTTGCCCAATGTCTTTTTTGCCGGCCGAAGGTCTGGTCCGTATCTGAACCAAGCCATCGGCTCCGATTTTTTCGATCGGAACAAAATAAACGCCATTGAGGTCCACCGTGATGCCCTTGCGCCCCTCCACCCAGTCGCATTTTTCCGCCATGGGCTGAATGGCCGCGAATCGGCCTTCCGGAAGTATCGCCCATGGCGAACCCAAGTCGGCTACGGGCGTCGCCTCCAACACTGTGCGCGTCACTTGATCAAAGACGTCGCTCAGCGCGAGATCGGACTTGATCGCTTTGCGGAATCCTGGCGCCGCATCCCAAACGACATAGGGCACCGGATATGCGGCGTCTTGCGTTGTCGACTTCTCAAATACGGCGACAGCCGTCTTGTTCGCAGCGTCGGCGAACGGCTTCATTGCTTTCAGATCGTCAATCGAAACAGGGAGGAAACTGCTGTCCTTGTCGATATGGAAATTTCTGAATCCGGACGACGACGGATTCTGAAAAAGCGTCTGC
>Ga0308164_10002231_pt1 | contig 19874 bp, 26 predicted proteins | sample PhyTR2_FD_201031 | JGI IMG/M metagenome (GOLD analysis project Ga0308164, IMG submission 201031) | Phyllosphere microbial communities from UC Gill Tract Community Farm, Albany, California, United States - DLSLT.R2 | ecosystem: Host-associated > Plants > Phyllosphere > Unclassified | place: USA... | reverse complement strand
GGTCGACCGGGCGCCAGTTGACCTCGCCGAACGCGGCATAGCTGTTCGACTGGAAGTCGGTCCGGCCATCGGTGCCATAGCCGTCGAGCAGGTTGGCAGGCACCGGAGTGGCGTTCGCGCCGGTCGTGGTGCCGATCAGATAGCGGGCGGCAGCCGGGCCATAGATTGAAATTGGCCGGCCCTCCACGCGCTGACGGAAGAAATACAGTCCGCCGACATAGCTGAGCGCATGGTCGCCGTTCGACGCAAGGCGCAGCTCCTGGCTATACTGATCCTGGCGCGACGGAATGTGCTGCTCGATCTGGATCGGGATGCCGGTATAGTCGCGATCGTTGGCGGCATCCCAATTCCAGAAGCGCCACGCGCTGACCGAGGTCAGCGTCGCACCGCCAAGGTTCCAGTCGGCGATCGCCGCGACCCCGCCCTCGTTGGTGTCGACACCTAGCTGCGCATCGATATCGGTCACGCGATCATAGGGGTTGGTGCTGGGCGGCGTGTAGTTGAACTGCGCGGCAAGGCCGGTCGGGCCGGCGAACTGCCGCGTCGCGGTGCGCGGCACATCGCGGGTGGCGACGCGGTAATAGACCTGGGTGCAGCAGTTGCTCTCGAAATTCGTGAAGTCGGCGCTGAGCTTGATCTGGAACAGCTCGGACGGCTTGAACAGCAATTGCCCGCGTACGGCCTGATTGCCGATCTGATTTTGATCCCGGCCGGTAACGACATTGTCGATTACGCCGTCGCGGCGCGTTGAGACGCCGGAGATGCGAAAGGCAAGCGTGTCGGTGATCGGCCCCGACGCCGCAGCCCTGGCCTGAACGAAGTTGAAGCTGCCGACCGAAATCTCCTCGGTCGCTTCCGGTGTAAAAGTCGGTTCGCGGGTAGTGATGTTGATCGCGCCGGCGGTGCTGTTCTTGCCGAATAAGGTGCCCTGCGGACCGCGCAACACCTCTACTTGCGCGATATCGCTGAAGTCGAACGCGGCGGTTGCAGGACGGGCGTGATACACCTGATCGACGTAGAAGCCGACGCCCGGCTCAAGCCCGTCATTCGCTTGGCTGACCGCGACAACGCTGCTGCCCAAGCCGCGGATCGTAAACGCGGTGTTGCGCGGATTGGCAGAGCTATAGTTCAGCGCAGGAACGAGCTGCGAAAGCTGCTGCGTGTTGACGGTATACGAGCGGTCGAGCAGTTCCCCGCCGACCACGGAAAGCGAACCCGGGATACGCTGCGCATCCTCAGCCCGACGACGTGCCGTCACTGTGATCTCGGGCAGCCCGGCCTGATCCTGCTCGACGCTTGAACCGGTCGGGGCTGCGGTATCGCCCTGTGGAAGGCCTCGATCTTGTGCATAGGCGGGGGTCGCAAGCGCTATGAAACTGGCGGCGCAGAGCAGGTGACGCATCGGAACTTTCCCCTTGTCGACCGACACGCCGCTATTGCAGGCTTTGCCGGGTATTGTATCCGGCCATATACAGACAGAACTCAATTGGGAAAGGCCTTGCCGACCATGATGCTGATTCCACTGCTTACTCTTGCCGCCACCCCCCAAGCGATGCCGGCGATGGACCATCCGACCGTCACTTGCCCGGCCGCAATGGTGCCTCTCCCCGCTGGGCTGGAAGGATGGACGCATAAGCAAGCCATTCGCGCTGGGGGTACGGCGAACGTGGCAACGACGCTCCCGCTCGGCGTTGGCGTCTCGGCGACGCTGCTGCCGACGCCGAAGATTGCCTATGCCGTCCGCCCGGAGAAGCCGGGCGGTTCAGTGAGCAGCGGCGGGATTTTTTCGTTCACCGTACCCGTCGCCGGTCGCTACCGCGTCGCATTGGGGGCTGGGGCGTGGATCGCCGTTCTGAGCGGCACGACACCGGCAACGTCGATATCGCATGGTCATGGTCCTGATTGCACAGGAGTGCGCAAGATGGTCGATTTCGACCTGCAGCCGGGCCGTTACCTGCTCCAGGTGGCGGGCAATGCCTCCGCGACGCTGCCGCTGATGGTCGCGCGTATGCCGTGACGATCACAGATTGCCGCTCCAGCACGCAATGAATCTTATCTCGCACCGACAATTATATTCAACTGAATATAGATAGTCTGACAGGTGAAACGGACATGCCATGAAGATCAGGATCGACATGACCGGCCTGCGCTACGGGCGCCTCGTCGGCGTCAGCTTCGCCCACAAGAGCCAAAGCGGTCACGCGCATTGGCTCTTTCTATGCGACTGCGGCAATGAGGTCGTAGCGGCAGGTGGAAATGTGCGGACCGGCAGCACCGCCAGCTGTGGCTGCCTGCATCGCGAAATCAGCGCCGCCCGACTGACCGAACATGGTCATCGCGCGCGCAAGCGCCACGACGCCACATATCGCGCTTGGCAGCGCATGAAGATGGAGCATGTCTCCAGCATTATTTTGCCAGTGTGGTCCCAGGATTATGCCCGGTTCCTTGCCGATATGGGGGAACGACCTGACGACACGGTGCTGACCAGGGCCGACCCGACCAAGCCGTTCGGCCCTGGTAATTGCCGGTGGCTACCGGTGGCGAACCGTTCGGTTCGGGCAACGAACGGTTGGATGAAACGTCGCGACTATTTGCCAGTTCCGCCTGCGGGCTTGAGAGCGTCGACCAACCAATCGAAGTCTGTGCCACTGGCTGCGGCGACCATGCGCGCCTCGATGCCGCGGTAGCTGGCCAGCACCTGCTCTCCAAACGCAGTGAGTTGGGCACCGCCCGATTTCCCCCCGCCGACACGGGTTTCAACGACCGGCTCTATCCACGCGTGATTGAGACTGTCGACCAGCAACCAGATACGCCGATAGCTCATCTTGAGTTCGCGCCCGGCAGCAGAGATGGACCCGGTACGACCGATGGCGTCGAGGACGAGCGCTTTGCCCGGCCCGATCGCCGGGTCCGAACCTCTCAGTATCTGAACGTTGACCTTCAGCGGCCCATCAATAGCCAATTGCACGCCTCCATGCCGGGCACGTCTCGTGGCCTACACGTTCGCCATACCCGGTCGCGGGCGCGAGTGTCATTACGACGAGATGCAGATCGACCCTCACCTCAGCGCCGCGCACGTCATTTTCCGATCAGTACATCGCTCGCTTTGATAAGCACCGTTACCTGGTCACCTTCGCCAAGCGCGAGGTCGGCTATCGCTTCCTCGGTAATGTTGGCGGTGATGACGATGCCGTTCCCGATATCCACCTTGACCGATCCGTTCACGGCTCCTGGATGGATGCTCGCGACGCGACCTGAGATTTGATTGCGGGCACTGATTTTCATGGTGATGGACCTCAATAAGCAAAGAGATCGAGCGTTAGCAGCATCGAGTAATCGGCGTCGATCGTTTCCCGTTTTCATACTCATGACTGGTTTTGGGAGGACGCTCGCCTTCCCAAAAATCGATCGTTTGTGAGAACGTCGCACAATTAACGTCGTCGGTGTGGCGGAGGTGTGCCACGTGGCACACCCCTGTCGGGGTGCTGATCGGCCTTCGTACGCTCCTGGGCATCCGTGACCCGCTTTTCCGCGTCCCGTAACATCCGATCGGGGATCGTTTCTATGGTCGCCCGCTCTTGAATGAACTGGCGCACGTCGCGCGCAAGCCGATGATCTTCCCGATCGCCGGTGCGCTCGAGCTTCTGTGCTGCCACCTCATATTTGCGCTTCATCTCGCTCCATCGGTCGCGGGTCTTCGACACGAAAGGCGGTGGCTTCGCCTTGCCGAGCGCGATCTGCATGGCTTCGCGTGCCTGGCGTAGATCGGTCTCGGTCGGTTGATGCGACGCTCCACTGCGTATCCTTGCGCGCAACTGCGTAAGGGCCATGCTCGTCCCGGCCCTGCCCTGACCGCGGGTGTAGCGAGGCGTCGCCTCCGCTTCGACACCGCGGCTGCGTAGCGCCTCGGCAAACGCCTCACGAAAGCGAAACAGATCCTCGCGGCGGGGATCGAACCGTCTGCGGTCCAGGCCCTCGGCCTGAACGGTAAGGTGGACGTGCGGCCGGTCGGTATCCGTGTGCAGCGCCATGACATAATCGTGATTGTCGCCGATCAAGCATTCGGCCGCTTCCCGCACCGCCTGCTTGACGGTTTCGGCGTCGGTCCCGGCCGGCATGGAGAACACCATCGCCACGGCCGAAACCGTCGTACCCCGCCGCCAGTAGAGCGGATCGGACCATTCGTCCGCGATCCGCTCCGCGTCCTTCTTGGTGGTGATCTGCTCGCCGTCTCTCGTCTCGATCGCAACGTCACCGTGGCGGCCGATATAGTCGAGGTGCGCGCCAAGGTGCCTCGCCCCCTTTTTCCGGCCGGTAACTTTCACCACCACTTCGGGTGTGCGCCGAACGACACGCGCGAGAGTGGCCTTGGCGTCGTGATAGGCCGGTGCCGATCTTGCTGCAGGGGCGGCAAAGGGGCCAGTGCCATTGACGAGGTGCCGGGCATGTTTAGCGTTCGGATCGCTCACGGCGCGTGGCTTGAAGCGGGGCTTCATCGCCTCCCACAGTTCATCCTCGCGATCTCCGAACGGCATTACTCGGCAACCTGCCAAAACGCAGCGTCACCGCGTAGCGCGTCGCCCAACGCGGTGATCTGTTCGTTGATCTCGTCGCGCATGTCGGCGATCCGACGCAGCTCACGATCGATCTGCAAGCCGCTGTCCGCCATCATCGCGGCGTTGCCGGCCTTCATCGCCTGATTGAGATTTCGGCCGATGCGTTGAAGCTGCATCCGGATCGGCGCGACGGCTTCGCGCATCCCGTCGTCGACATTGGCCTTCAAGGCGAGATGCCGGCGAACGAGGGCCTTGATCCAGCCGGCGCGATCGACGCCACGCCCGGCAGCGCGATGATCGAGAACCGCAGTCTCGGCATCTGTGAAGCGAAGCGAGACGCGGTTGCCGGCACTATCAGCGCGAGGCGCGATCCGCGGCGCATCAGCGACGTGCCGCAGCGCCTGTTGCAATACAGTCCGGAGCAAAGCGCTTCGCCCTCCCCTGCCCTCCGCAATCGCGTCGAACGCCGCCAGCAGCTCGCGGTCGACGCGCGCCGTCAACATCGCTGTGTCCTTGGTGGGGGATGCGATTTGCGGCGCGGATGACATGCCTCGAAGAGGTAATGTAATACGAAAAACGCCGCAATACCTATCCTGCCATAAAACATTCCACACCCAAATCTTCGTTCATGTGTGCCACGTGGCACACCCCGGTCTACCTGGAAGCGATGAAGTCGCGGAAGGAAAGATTGGATTTGGGTTGCGAGCGCCGGCCCGCGCCGACGCTCTCGGCTATACCGGCGCGATCAGCGCCAGCTTAGGATACGTGGCTGCTCTTCACCGTCGAAGTGCAAAAGCGCCTCCACGACCATCGCGCGCTTACCCTCGATCTCGATCGTGGGCCGCTCCACCTTTGACTTGGCGGGCTTCGACCTGGACGCCAATCGCGGCGGGGGGGATTCGGCGGCGATCGGCGCGACGCTCAATTCAGATGCCGCGTCAGGTATCTCATCAAGGGCGCGATCCGCTTCATCGTCCCTGATCTCGTCTGTCGTGGGCGGGGAAGCCTTGTCGGCCTCTTGAGATGCGTCGGGCACAGCGTCCGGCACATCTCGCACACCATCATTAATCGCAGGGGCAGGGGCAGGGGCGCTCGTCTTCTTGGCCCCGACATCGCGAGCGAGCTTTTCGCACGCCAGCACTGTCATGTCTTCGGTCGCGGTATTTGCGACGAAGGCCCGGGTTGCGGCATCGTTCGTTTTCGCCGCCTGAGTAAGCGCGACCGCGCTACGCATCGAGATATCGCCGAAGAGCGCGGTGATATAGTCCGGAGCCTTGGCGAGACCTTGATAGCGGGTCAGCAACGTCCGGTTACGCCCCGTTGCGCGAGCCAGCTCGGCAAGGGTGCGGCCCTTCGCTACCTGCCCGGTGACGAACCGGATCATATCAGCCGTCGACAGATCCTCGCGCTGATCGTTCTCGATGAACTGATCGATGCGGACCTGCTCGATGTCGTCGGTCTTGTTGACGATCGCGCGGACCTGCACGCCGAGCTTCTGGCACGCGCGCCAGCGACGCTCGCCCATCACGATTCGATAGCGCCCGTGTGCATCCTTTGGCGCGACGGTGATAGGCTGGAGCTGGCCGCGCTCCTTGATCGTCAGGGCCATCTCATCGATCTTGGCCTGATCGATCTCGCTGCGGACGTTTTCCGGGTCGGGATATAGCAGCTCCGCGTCCAGAAGCTGGACGCGATCGGCGTCGGCGACACCGGCCTTGTCACTGAACACATCGAAATTGTCGAAGTCCATTATCCCTGGCTCCCGATCCGGGTCATGGCTTCCTCAAGGAAAGCGCGCATCGCTGGCAGCGACCCCCGCACGTCCTTGCTTAACCGCCACACCGGCACTCGCTCTTGAAGAGCTTGGCTGTAGTGCGCGCGATCGGGAAGGTAGTTGACGAAAAGGTTCTTCCCCACCTTCGAGCGGATCGCCGCGAGCATTTCCATCTGCGCGCGATCGTTCGCCTTCACGCGGTTCGCGACAAGTCCGGCGACGTGGATCGGCGTGGTTCGCCCGCGCTGGTTCACCGTGGCGATCGAGTCCGAGACCTGCTTCGTCGACGCAGGACCGAACGGCCCCAGCTCGACCGGAATTATCAGCGAGTCCGTCACCATCAACGCGGCGAAGTTGATCCAGGACCAGGAGGGCGGCGTGTCGATGATGCAGAAATCGAACGCCGGGCCGAGCCGCGGAAAGTTCGCGCGGATATTCCCAAGCGCCTTCGTATAGTCCGCGTCATACTCGCCGCCCATGCGGTTGGAGTAGATAGCCAAGCGGGGCACGGAAGTCGGCAAAGCGTAATCTGGCTCGAACAGTGGTTTGCACGTGCCAAGGCTCTCGAACTCCGCAAGGGCTGCGGTCGCGTTGCACTGGCGATCAAGATCGAGAAACAGCACGCGATGGCCGGCATCGGCCAGGATCCATGCCAGGTGGCAGGCGATCGTGGTCTTGCCGGCGCCGCCTTTCTCGACGTTAATTGCGATGGTTTTCACGCGTTACCAGCCACGATCCGACGGGTTGGTCCAATGGTCGTGACCGCGATAGTTGGAGTCGACGCGGTTGTTACGCCGGTCCTCCTCCTCTTGAGTGTCGCCGCTCCAGACGCGAGGATTTTGACTACGGCCCATACCGGACAGTAGCCCCCACGCCAGAAAGACGATGAAGCCGATCGCTAGTAGATGATCCCACATGGCCCACGCCTCCGTCGCCTTGATGAAAGGCCCATCCTGTAATAAGTGGTATCTGAAACCTCGTCAATATGAGATACCAACAATTCCAGATGCCGAATGACCTCTAGCAAGCTCGGACCGGTAGGTCGCCCGCGGATTAACGCGGAGCAGACGATGGCGCGATTTCCACCGGGGACGTTGGATCGGGTCAAGGGGGTGCTGCGCCCCGGTGAGACGGTCGCCGACTTCATGCGTGAGTCCGTCGAGCTTGAATTGCGTAGGCGTGAAGGGCCGCCGGTAGGCGGCCCCGACCGCGCCTAGTCGCGGTCTTCCGAACCCTTGGCGAGAACCGCGAAACCGTCGGCGATCAGCTCCACCGTGTAGCGCTTGCCCTCGGCGACGTCGTAGGAGTTTTGCCGGACCCGACCGGTGATATGCACGAGGTCGCCCTTTTGCGACTTGGTGGCGCGCTCGATCAACTTGCCGAACAGTGTCACCTCGTTCCAGTGCGTGTCCGTCACCCACTCGCCATCCTCCTGGCGGTTGTAATTGGCGGCGACGCTGACCTTCGTCACCTTGTCATGCTGCGTGATCTTGCCGATCCGCCCGATGATCCGAAACTCCGCGATGTTCTGCATGGTCCTGTCCCTTCGATCGATCAGGCTCATTCCTGATGGGAATTGAAGGGGCGCGCTGGCGCCGCGATCAAGAGAATAAACGGAGGGTCCGAGCAGCGGAAACCGTAGGCGTAGCCGGTTATTCTCTTGATCGTAGAAGGCGGTGAGCGCCCATGTTCCCATCGTTTCAGGAAATGGTGATGGCGGGGGGCACGGCTTTGACGCTCGCGGTTGGCGTGGTGTCGGCAGGCGCATAGGTCTCGGTGCAAGTCGGCGACCAGCGCCGGCCCATTCGGCCGCGGGGAAACCAGTGATCGATCGCGTAGAAAGAAGAGAATGTCGGCGACGAACGCACCTTCTTCGCTCATGGCCTGGCGCTACGGTCGCCTTCGCGGACAAAAAACGGTTCGACCGGATATCAGCTCGCCCATTTGAGCACGACGGAAGACGCATGCTCCTCTCGGGAGCACCGCGCCGTAGGCGCGTCCGGCGGTTTGTCTGTGTGTGGCGCTTGTAATTTGAGTTCTCGGTCGAGTTTAGAGGGGTTTCGCCGTCAGGTGTCAAAGCGTTGGCCGACTAGGCCAACTCCATTCGAATATAGAACAGATGAATCTAGAAGCGGTTGACCATTATTTTGAGACTGTCCCTCTATCGCGATCGCAAGGCGGTTCAGTACGGCTCGCAGCTCGGGATCGGTGATGCCCTCGGCGACGACCTGCCGCGGTGTGCGCCACAGTCGCCATTGTTCGATCTGCTCGACACGATCGGTCTCGACCTGGATCACGTCATCGGGAAGAGGAACGGGACGGAGCCGGCGCGGCAGGAAGCGCGTGAGGCGGTTGGGGAAGCGCATCCGATAGACGTTCGACGTCTGCGCGTTACGAGCCTTCGGCCTGTCGGCCGGGGCATCGATTGGCACGCATCGCCGCTGCTTGTCGATCAGTCCCATGCGGGCAAGCGCCGACAACGCGCGCCCCACGCTCGCGCGTGAGACACCGGCGGCAGCCTCGATCCATTCCCAAGTCGGAAACACCTTGCCCGCGCAGGTACGCGCGAGCGTCGTAAGCTGCTCGAACACGCGCAGGGCCGTGTTGGTTATTAGCGTTGCAAGCCGCTCATCCTCGGTCAGCTCGCGCTCCTCGGCGCGAGCGAGGCGACGTAACGCGTTCTTGCGCTTCAGCAGCTCGGCCGCCTGCTTGTAGAGCCGATCCGGCTGGCCCTTGGCGTAGCTGTAGAAGAAGTCGTCCTCGAACGTGCCGGCACGCCGGCTGTTCGGATGGACATGCGCGCGCGTAGGATTGGGCGCGCCTGACCGCGACCGCGGCCGATCGCGCATAGTCCGTTCCAACGCCATGAATCCCGCTTGCGCGAGGGTAATAGCTCCCATCGTCCGTCCCCTTGATGGGGCCGGGACCAGGCAAAACTAGAGCGTGGCGCGAAGCGCGCTCCCTTGAACCAAGGCTCGAGAACGGATACGAGGGGGGCTGCTTACGTCCCGATCGATGCCGGCAAGCATCGCTCATCACGTTCCAGGGTGCCCGGCCTTCGTGCCGGGCATTCGTTTATGTGGTCACGGCCGCTCCCCAATTGCCCGATCGCACGATGCGCCGGACCCTGACGGCATTGTTGCAAGATTAAGTAGAGCGGTGAAACAGTCGAAGTTCGTGCTTTCGCCGACCGATCGCCTGAAAAGTTCGTGCTTTCGCCGACCGTTTCTTATCGCATTCGTGCTTTCGCCGACCAGACTTCGTGCTTTCGGCGACCCAACTTCGTGCTTTCGCCGACCGATTTACGAATCAGGTCATGGCGAGTCGCGGGAGCCGCGTAGATTTTCCCGTCAGGCGCTTTCGAGAAGTGGCGATGGCGTAATCTTTACTCGGGTCGCGGCAGCGTTTCGCCGGACACGGCCATTTGCCTGTTCGGCCGTGACGTCGACCAGCTCGAAGGTAAAGTCCGGAATGGTGTTCTCGTCGACGATCCGCTTCAGCTCGAAACGGAAATGCTTCAACGAGCTTTGATAGCCGAGCTGCAACCGCAGCTCATCGATATCGACCTCAACGGTGCCATTTGTGCACGTCGATCGCGCGACCTCATACAGACGACGCTCGACCGGACCGAGCGTGAAATAGGACGGCGTATAGGCAAGCACGCGACGATCGCGGAGGATGGCCCGATAAAGCCAATCGCAGAGGCGGACCTTGACTGCTTTTAGACGTTTATCGCCACCCTTCGTCTTCGTGTATTGGAGCTGGGCGTCCGACAGCCATGAGAAGAAACCGGCCTGTCCTTCGCCACCGGCTTCGATGTCGGTCTTGATCTGCGTGCCCTGCAATCGCTCGAGTGCATCCGAAAGGCGCGCATAGGACCGGGCGGATCCGCCATCGCCGGTTACGCGGAACAGGTCGTGCGCGGTGAAATAGAAATCCTGGGCGGGCTGCACGCCGGCTTCCAGCTTCGCGACCATCAGGCTCGCGATGTAGAGCAACACTTCCTTGTCATAGATCGTCGCGACCCCCTTGGGGGTGGCGACGATCTCGATCGACACGGACTCGGTCTTGTAAGCCAGCGGCTTAGTCCACTTGCCCTTGCTCAACGCGAAGAAGGGGAACGCCATCAGCGAATGCTCGCCGCGGACCTCCTTCAACAAGGGGCTGTCGAGCGAGAACAGGTCGCCTTGGCCGACGGGGAGGCTCATGCGCCCGGTGATCCCATCGGAAGCCAATCGGTCGGCGAAAGCACGAAGATCGAGGGGGTATAGGGCCTCTTCCCGTCGTGGAAGCGCCGATTGGCGGCTAAAGTTCGTGCTTTCGGCGACCGATTGTCGACGCCCGCTGCCGCGTTCGTGCTTTCGCCGACCGTTCGCGGCGTGGCCGTGCAATGCCGGCCAGGGCTTCTCGCAAACGATCGTTTTTGCTGCGCCATCATGTGAGAACCTGTAGCAGTCGATGCAGGCGTCTCAAAACACTTTCGCGATTGGGCCGTGTCATGATAGACGTTGTAGATGAGTTTTGAGAACGCTTTATGCTAATTGGCTATGCGCGGGTGTCGACCCCGGAACAGGATCTAACTCCGCAGCTGGAAGCGCTGCTTAGCGCCGGATGCGAGCGAACGTTCTCGGATAAGGCGAGCGGAGCGCAAGCCGATCGGGCTGGGTTGGCCGACGCGCTCTCCCATTCACGCACGGGCGACATATTAGTCGTTTGGAAGCTAGACCGACTGGGGCGCACGATGAAAGGCCTGATTGACCTGTCGGCCGATCTGGCAGCGCGGGGGATTGGACTAAGATCAATCACGGACGGAATCGACACCGCAGGTACAGCGGGCAAACTGGTTTTCCACATCATGGCGGCAATGGCCGAGATGGAACGCGACCTTGTTCGCGAGCGGACCACCGCAGCGCTCATCATTGCTAAGCGCCAGGGAAGGGTTGGTGGCCGAAAGACTGTTATGACGCCCCGACGCATTGAGGCCGCACGCAAGTTGCTGGGATCTGGGATGTCGGCGCGTGAAATCGCACCGACAATCGGCGTTTCCCTTGCCACACTATATCGACACCTTCCTGCGCCCACCCAAGAGGCTATCAGCATCGAGAGTGGCGGATGATGATGATCTTTTTGATGGGACTTGCAAATGCTGCGAAGAGCGCCGTCCCGATTCTGCGCTACCACCTACTATAATCAGAGTTTTGCACGTGTCTATTATCAGCCATCTTGAGAAGACCGAGGCATTTAATAGCTACTGGAAGTTTGGCGCTGAACGGCTGTCTATTTACTACCGCCGGCTTCAAGATCCCGCAGGTCCTTGGACTAATGATACAATCATAAGCGAATATCGTTTTACAAACACTTATCGGGCGGCAGATCGCGTTAGTCAGTATCTTATGAAGGAGGTTCAATATAATCCGGAACGATCTCCCGCAATCGCAGAGGTGTTCTTCAGGTCAATGCTGTTTAAGCTTTTTAACAAGATAGATACGTGGGAAGCTATTGAACGGGAGGTTGGTCCCGTTAGTTGGCAGAGTTTCGACTTAGATGCAGTATCGACGGTACTTGATAGAATGCTCGCTGCGGGGTCGCGCATATATTCTGCAGCTTACATTATGCCATCTCCTGCGCTTGGTCATCAGCGTAAGCACGCAAATCATCTCGCGTTATTGTATAGGATGATGGGCGATGGTCTGCCCGGACGATTGTCGAATGCAAAGAGTTTGAAATCAGCATACGAGTTACTGCTTGATTATCCTGGCCTGGGCCCGTTCCTAGCATTTCAATATGCGATCGATTTAAACTACTCAACAGTGATGAGTTTTGACGAAAGTGATTTTGTTGTAGCAGGTCCTGGAGCTATCGACGGAATTGCGAAGTGCTTTACAAACAGCAGGGGGATTGATCCCGCGGAGATAATTTACGCCATGGTGGAGCGTCAGCACGACGCTTTTTTGGCGCTCGGTATAGACTTTCCGGGATTATTTGGTCGCCCCCTCAAGCCGATTGATTGTCAAAATTTGTTTTGCGAGATTTCCAAGTACTCGCGTGTGGCACATCCAGGCATATCGGGGGTATCTGGTCGTACTCGAATTAAGCAACGCTATTCGAGCGCGCGTCCCCAGCTAGTACCAGCCCCATTCTTTCCACCGAAATGGAACCTGCAAATGGTGGCTCCAGAGCTACCCGGGATAGCGCACGTTGCACAGGACCAACTCGCTTTGCTTTAATCGGTCTCATAAGGACCTTGCAATCCGCCAGATGTAAGATTATCTTACCGGATGTAAGGAGCTTGGTATGGATCAGGACGACGCAAAGAAAGCCTTAATTTCGGTGCTAAAAACGATCCAAAAGCGGAGCGGGCTTGCGTGCCCACCGCTGGTCGGGACCGATATCGCACCTGATGTGCTGGAGAAATTTGACAGCACAGTGTGGCCGGTCGCCACCACGCTCATTGCACGAAAGCTGGGGGTCATCATTCCCAACAATGTTCATATTTTTGGTGGCGAAAAGGGAGGACCACTTTTGACGATAAATCAGAGTGCTGCAATGATCGTGAAGGCGCACCAGCCCAAGGTGCAGCTCAAGGCGGCGGCCTGATGAGCGAGGTCGAAAGACGGCAGGCGATCGCCGCCCGACTTCGGGAGGCGCGGAAGCTTGCTGGTTTGAGCCAAGGGCAGGTCGCCCTGCAAATGGGGCTTCATCGTCCTTCGGTGTCGGAGATTGAGGCTGGGAACCGACGTGTCAGCGCAGACGAACTGAGCAAATTCGCCCAGATCTATGACGTTAGCGTAGGATATCTTACCGGCGAAGTTCCCGCCACTATGTCTATTGACGATCCACGTCTTCAATTGGCGGCAAGGGAACTTCATAAGCTGCCGGCGGAATCACTCGATAATCTTCTTCAGGCCCTGGCTGCGATGCGAAGCTCTAGCGAGGACAATCGCTGACATGGATCGCAAAGCACTCGTTCGGGAAGCAATGCAGGCTGCATCGGATTTGCGAGATCGACTTGACCTCGACCCGTTCGGGCCGGTTGATCCATATGCCGCTGCACAGGCACTTGGGGTCAAGGTCGTCTTACTCGGTGCCAGTATGGAAGGCTTCTATTTCAAAGGGCCGCCAGGCCGCATTTTGCTTTCGGCACTACGTCCAGTCGGCCGACGCACCTTTACCTGCGCACATGAGCTCGGCCATCACATTTTTGGCCACGGTTCTACGATGGACCAGCTTCAAGAGGATGAGCGTCCCGATACGAACAAACCGGATGAGATCCTTGCAAACGGGTTTGCTGCCTTTTTCCTGATGCCTTCTGTAGGAGTCCGCGGTGCTTTCACCCTACGTGGTTGGAAAATCGAAAGCGCAACGCCGACACAAATTTTCACGATCGCCTGCCAATACGGCGTCGGTTATCAGACCTTGGTTAGCCATCTCAGTTACACCCTAAGAGACATTACCGCGGCCCGTCGTGTCGAACTAGAGCGGTGGACGCCACAGCGCATTCGCCGGCAGCTTTTAAAAGATGAATTTGACTCCCTGATCATTATTGATCGGGACAACGAAGCATCAGGGTTTGACGTCGAGAAAGGTGCGGCAATTCTTTTGCCAAACGATCTTGATGTCAATGGGATCGCGCTAGCTCATATGGGATCGTTCGATACCGATACCGACCTGTATCGCGCCGTAAAGCGTGGCGTTTCGACAGTGGAGGGCCTGGATGAACAATTCAAAATTCGCGTGATGCCCAAAGAATACAAAGGCGCAGCTGCCAACCGGTTTTTGGAGGATCCTGATGAAGAAGACTGATGGACAACCAGTAACTATTGTTGCTGACAATTTGTCGGTGGGCTGGGCTCGTGCCATCCTCGAGCTCAGTAAACCTGGTGTGACACGGATTGCACCGATGACCCTTATTATTCGCGGCTTTGAGGGGAATGGGGCTGCGGATGAAGTGCCAGAAATACGGGCAGGCGTCGACGAGTTTCTGACTCGGCAGGATAAGCGGGACGTCGAGAATGTCGCATGGACGATATTTCCACAGCGATATCTCGATCTCGCCGCGGGCGATCGCGAGTCATTCTTCGATTTGTTCAACGATACATTTCCAAGGATACAGTCCTTCAACCCGCGCAACAACAATCGTGGATCGTACTTTCAACGCCTGGTGAACCTAGGTGGGGAAGACGGTGGCTTTAACCAGCTCCGTTGGATCCTAGAGCAGTATGAGAACCATCCTAATTCGAGGCGGGTGTCAAAGTTTCAAGCCACGACATTTGATCCTATTCGCGACTATAGCTCTGCCGGTCAGCTTGAATTCCCTTGTCTCCAGCAGGTGAGCTTCACATTCGAAGGCGATGCACTTCATATGAACGCGTTCTATGCCACCCAGCAGCTTGCGAGGAAAGGATATGGCAACTATTTGGGGCTAGCGCGGTTAGGCGCTTTCATGGCTACTGAGATGAAACTCACATTTGCGCAGCTCAACGTCTTCGTTGGCGTCGCAAAAATGGACGTTAAAAAGTCTGACCCGGATCTAATGGCACTGCTTAGTATCATCAAACGACACGCAGACTCTGCACGTGCCATCTTAATCCCGGCGTAAGTTGGCTCCACGACATAAGGGCGGCGATGAACTTTTCTGACTATCAAGCACGCGCGCTTCGCACCGATCGCACGCCGGCGGTAACGAGCATGTCTGCTGACGCCGCTCGTCTCATTCCCCTGCTTGGCTTAGCGGGCGAAGCAGGGCAGCTTCTAGCCGAGTATAAAAAACGCCTTCGAGATGGCCCTGGACATGTCTTATTCGTAGACAAGGTTTCTGAAGAACTTGGCGATATACTTTGGTATGTGGCAAATCTTGCCAGCAAATATGACCTTAAACTTGAAGATATCGCGTCGCAGAACCTAGACAAAGTCAACGCCTTGTTCGATGCCGGGCATCATTCTCTGTTTGATGACAATTACGGCGATAGCGAGAGATTGCCTCGGCGCTTTGTTGCGACCTTTTGGGAAATCCGTGAGCATGGTCGCATCGAGGTACGTACGGAGATTGACGGTCGGCTAGTCGGTTCGGCGTTGACTGACAACGCCTACCAAGACGATGGCTACCGCTTTCACGATGTATTCCACATGGCCTACGCATCGATTTTGGGTTGGTCACCAGTCCTTCGTGGCCTTTTACGCCTTAAACGGCGAAGTACGCCTCTTATCGACGAGGTTGAAGACGGAGGACGTGCTGCGGTAATCGAAGAGGGCATTGCCGCGGTCGCCTTTGATTATGCTCGCCAGCACGGCTTCCTTGATAAGGTTGGCGGGATCGATGAGGCGCTACTAGCCACCTTACGTGGCATGAGTGGGCACCTCGAAGTTGCCTCACAGCCCACATCGGCGTGGCGTCGTGCTGTCTTGGACGGTTTTACGGTATGGCGCGAACTAGTAAGCAATCGGGGAGGGCGGGTCGAAGCAGATCTTGATCGCCGAACGCTGCGCTATCTGGGGCCAGCCATCGCTACGACAACTGCGGCTGCGGATGATGTTGTATGAGTCAGGCTAAGGAAAAACACCTCGGCTCCTCGTTCTCTAGCCAGAGCCTTGGCAGCTCCATGAAGGCGTAGCGTTGGCGCGCCAGACGGTGTCCGGATCGTTTCAATATCAGTATGAGCAACGCCCTCAGCGCCCCCTAGCGCCTTATAGAGGGCTTCTTTTGCTGCTAGTCGCGCAGCGCGTCGCTGATGACGATCCTTCCCCTTCCCGGCGTCAGCTAACTCCCCTTGCGTAAAGCAGCGAGCCAAAACCTCTCTATCGTCATCGCCATAGAGGCGCTCGAAATGCTCCATATCGATTAGGTCTATCCCCAGCCCTATCATGAAGACTCCCGTATCAGCCATGAGGTGATTGCATACGTTTCAGTTTGTCTGCTGGAATCACTTCTTTGGGAATGTCCGTCGGAGCAGGCGCAGGAAGCGCTTGTTCGACATTGCTAACGGGAGCGCTGACCGTAGTTGCTGGTACAACTGGAGGCCACAACTGCCTGATAAGCCATTGGCCTGCTAGAAATATAGAGAGGGTAACAATCGCCGTTGCAATTATATAGATTACCCCATTAGCGCGTTCTAGCGTTGTTATTCTGGTACTAAGTTCCTTCTCAGCCGATCGAAGTTTGTCTGACAATCCCTGAACGGAGTATATTTCTCCCGCGACGTGATTAACGGCCTCAAGATCAATATTAGTAACTGGCGCCATACCAGCTTTACTATCTTCAGACGTGGCCGCGTTATCAAGATCTGCGAACCATATTAGGAAGGTCCGAGTGCCACGCCTCAGAAGTATTTTAACAGGTCCGGCGTTGTATACGGCAAACAGCAAACGACCATTATATCCGGGGTCGACGTGAAACCCAGAGACGTTTACCAGCCCTTTCCACTTCACTCGCGCGCGGATGGAAATGAAAGCCAGCGCATTCACTGGGACAGATACGGCCTCTTCGGTCATCACATAGGCAAACTGCCCCGGAGGAATCGCAAAGGTGTCGTCTGCATCTAGCTTTTGGAGTGGGATAGACGCCGGATCAGCTATTCGATCGTTGGGAGTTACGTAGTATTCAGCGCCGACCTTTAGTGCATAGGCCGCACAGTCGATGCTGTCGGGGTCGGGGATATCGATCAGCTCGTTCAGCCGATCCCGCAACGTGGCTCCACTCCAAAAGGGCACGCGCTTCTCTTAGCCGCTCTAAAGCGTGATCAACGCGAAGCGCTGTCACGAAGCTGCTTATCACTAATGCGATCAAGCGCTCGCCTCCGGTCCTCTGAGAAGGTTTTCGCGTCGGCGACCACCCTCTCAATGGCACCTCGGTGACGGCCAAGTAACCGCTCTTTGCGTGCCTCAGCGTCCGCATTTGCGACGCCTCCAGCTCGAACCACAAATGTGCTGCTTTTAAGCGCCATGATCGTCTTCCAGATCCTTCAGTTCGTTCAATACCAGACTAAAAAAGTCTTTAACAGCCTGTTCCACGCTATCCAGCGCGGCCAATGTATCAGCGTCTGGGGTGAGTGGCATGTTCCCGTCAATCTGCACCAGCAAGCGCGGCTTAGAAGCACCCTCATCCGATATAGGGATGCACATCATCCACGCCACGCCGGCCCATCGGGCCTTCTTGCGAAGACGGTTTTCTGGACCCGGAAAGTCTCTGTCTTCAGCCAGTGGGTGAGTTTCAATGACGCTCTGCCGCTCACGCCACGCCGCTCCCGCTACAGAGCCTGAGAGAGGTACTAGCATCAGTTCGTCGACATCGTCTTCGTACCCAACGCTGTGGGACAGGCGTAGAGACTCGACATAGCCACGTTCTAACCGACCTATAGCTACTCGGATGCGGGGAGCTAGCCCGGAGCCGCCCGGCAAAACATTCAAGGCATCGAGCGTTAATGCCTGCGCAACCTCGCAGGCGTCTTGGTATATTTGAGGCAAACGAAACAAGCGCTTATCCAGTCTGACACCGGCCGCCTCTGCCACATCACGAACTTCTTGCATCGCCTCCGCGGCAGTCCGATCGAAGTCCAGCAGATCAAATCGTGTGGGAAGAGCAAGCTGCTCAGCCGGCCCTGCCACCCTCAGATTTAGCTCTCCCGACCCAAACAAAGTCGTACGCAATGCCGAAGGTATCCAATTGTAGCGATTGAGTGATTCACTACTTGGCTTTTCCTCAATCTCAACGGCGATCGTAAGCGCCTCAGGATCCAGCTCACGCTCTTCGTCAAAGGGCCAAGCTGGCAGATTAGAAACAATTCCGCCGTCAACATGTAGATCCTCGCCTATTTGATGTGGTTCAAATATGACGGGGAGACAAATTGAAGCCGCCACAGCATCTGCAACGGGCGTTTTTGGAGTTCGTTCGGCTGAAAATAGGTGTAATGTCTGTTTGCTAATGTTTGCGCTTACGATTTTGAGACGTGGATGCCCCTCACGGCCAAAGTCCTGCATCGTAACGATGCGACCAACTTCGTTTGGGTACATTTTTTGCTGGAGAAGAACGCCTAGGGCGTTCCGAAATCTAGTAACGTTGGCGAGTCCCCCGATGAGCGACCGAGCACTCGACCAGAGCGCAATTCCTAGTAAGGTCCACAGGACGATTCCAACGGTCGCTGGGACTCCGCCCAAGGTGCTAGCACCCCCAATGAGCAACGCCGGCGCTAACCATAGGCCGAGTAGCAACAATGCAGGTGAAATCTTCTGACGTAAAAGGAAGCGAAAAACGCTGATCCGCCACCAACCTTGTGGACCAAACAGATCCGCCGCCCGACACAACGAGGGATCGATTTTTGCCAGTTGATCCATAATTGTCCGCCCGTTCTCCTCATGAATGAGATCGTCAGCACTAAAACCGGCAGCTGCTAGGGTCGCAACAATGGCTCCTGCTGAGGTTCCGGACAGGCCAACGAGCGTAACTTGGCGCTTCTCCAGTGCCTTAAGGGCACCCACATGAACGACGCCTTTGGCGCCACCCCCCGAAAATGCTACAAATCCGCGTCGTTCCATAAAAGACGCTTAGACATCTTCGTATCGCAATACACCTCGGAGGAGCAATTAAATGGCCTCCGAATAACCTAACCAGACGATCCTGGTTCGCGAAACGGTAATCTCGCCTGAGGGCTGGGCTAACGACATCACGCGACGTTGATTTGTCCACAGGATTGGCGGCTACCGGGCTTGACCAAACGGTTCTGGTAACGGAACATAAAGGGAACAGGTAGAGTCTAGACATCATGATTACCGCCCTCGAGTCCCTGCCGACCACCATCGCCCACCTGCGGACAATCGCAACGCCGGTGGTGGATCACCGCATCATGCCGTTCGGTATCCCTGCGCTCGACGATCGTCTCGCAAGCAGGGGGCTGCGCGCAGGCGCGTTGCACGAGGTCGCCGCACAAAGCTGTTCGATGGTTGACGATGCTGCGGCAACGCTGTTCCTGGCAGGCATCGCCGCGCGCGAGGCGGCGCATACAGGCGGACCGGTGCTGTGGGTAAGCTGTCGCAACGATCTCTATGCACCCGGCCTTGAGCAGGCAGGGCTGGCGCCTGCCGACTTAATTCACGCACAACCCCGTGACGATGCAGCCTTGCTGGCCGTCGTCGAGGACGCGGTACGCGATGGAACGCCGTCAGCGGTGATTGCCGAGGTTAGCCGGATGTCGATGGTGGCGACCCGGCGCCTGCAACTGGTCGCGGCCGACGCCGACATTCCCGTTCTCATCCTGCGACGCAGACGTAATCGCGACCTGGATCCGCTCGCCGAGTCGTCTGCGGCCTGGACGCGCTGGCGGATCGCCAGTGCGTCATCCGAGCGCCTCGGTGTTGCCGGCGTCGGCCGATCGCGGTGGCAGGTCGAGGTCGCACGGCAGCGTGGCGGCGAAGCATTTTCGATGATTTTGGAGGGGTGCGATGAGACGGGTTGCCTCGCTGTTCCTGCCGCACTTGGCCATCGAGCGGCTGAGACGGCTGGACCGGCACGCTACGCGGCCGCCTGAGCGGCCCGCCCTTCAGCTTCCCGTCGA